>OJGU01000281.1_pt1 | contig 33559 bp, 26 predicted proteins | sample 1594741 | NCBI WGS metagenome assembly OJGU01 (sample SAMN05416841, study PRJEB24817) | seawater metagenome | isolation source: Sea water | place: Canada:Atlantic | collected 2013-07
ACGAGATGTAGAGAGGTCTCGTGGGCTCGGAGATGTGTATAAGAGACAGTCAAAGATCTCACTAGAACCCTTCAGCTTGCTTCCTGTTTCGACGATATGGACAAGCGATCGCTTTTGGCACGCATCGTCAAGTCTTATCCGGCTGTTCAAAGCTTGATTTCGGGCGAACAAGACACTCAAGAAAAAGGCCTCGTGGTGTCTTGGGGAAGCTTGTCACGGCGTCGTGATGAGTATGATCAAGTGGTCCGCAAAAAGATTCCTGCGAATTCGAAAGAAATCGCCATTGCTCGAAGCTACGGCGATTTACGTGAGAATCACGAGTACAAGGCTGCTAAAGAGATGCAGAAGCTCCTGATGACGCGAAAAGCAGAGTTGGAGTCAGAACTGGCAATGGCTCGCGGAACCGATTTTTCAGATGTCTCAACGAATGCCGTTTCCATCGGAACAGCAGTGAACGTTACCGATCAAAGCCAGAACATCGACGAAGATTTCATCATCCTTGGCGCATGGGATTCTGACCCTGATAAAGGATACATCAGCTATCTTTCTCCTCTTGCCCAAGAACTGCTAAATCACAAACCAGGCGAAGAAATCGTCCTGGAACAACACGGCGGTAAGAAATACCGAATCAACCGGATTGAGAATATTCCAGCAGAACTCTCCGAGAGCCTTGCTGGTGGGCATGAAGACATCCCGGAGGAGGTTCCAGTTCAAGCAGAGTCAGAGGCCCCGAACGATGCCGCAGAGCAGCCTGCTTCTAGCGATTCGCAAGAAGCACCCGCAACTGAGGAAACGGCCTAAGAGCATTGTCTCGCTTCCTCAGTTAAGCGCTAAGCATCAAATTGGAGCAGAACTGGAGATCAAGCCGCAAGGAGAATTATCGGCCAGGAGGTTCATAGCCATTTGAAATGTCAGCCCCGGAGGACATGACGGAGAAATCTCAGAAAGCAGCCAGAATGGCTGCTTTCATCATTTATCGCCCCGCGGAATCAGAGCTTCGCGTCGCAGGTATCTCTCTGCTTGACCGACAGCTAATCGCGCTTCACCGGGCAGGATGTCATCCCCTCACGGTGATTACGGCCAAATCGGTACCGTCTCCGTTACGCACTCAGCAACTCAAGATTCCATTTCAAATCGCCGCATCGTTGCCATCCGAGGCACAGCCTTGCCTCGTGCTAGACGGAAACGCCTACGTCGAGCAACCGGATATTTCTGCCCTACTCAGAGACAGCGTAAGCATCCAATCTAAGGATGGCTCACCGGTAGCGATACAAAAACTAGACTCGCCGTCTCATTGGTCGCCAAGTGCAGAATCTACCAGCCAGGCATTCAAGTCAAAATACCGAGCTCGCAACCTCAACTCGGACGAGGAATCCGCCGCCCTTAGTACGCAGCTTCTGAAGGGGACCATTAGCAGCAGCGACGGATTGGTTGATCGCTTTTTCAATCGTCCTATTAGCCGACAGATTACTAAGCGGCTTCTCGAAACCAGTGTCTCTCCGAATCTGATCTCATTGGGGGCCATTTTCATTGGTCTCCTCGCGGGACTTATGTTGGCAATTCCTCGGCAAGAATTCGCCGTGCTCGGAGCCATTCTATTTCAGTTCTCAGCGATCCTCGATTGTAGCGATGGTGACATCGCTCGACTCCACTTCAAAGAGTCGCTTCTGGGAAAATGGCTTGATATCGTCGGCGACCAAGTCGTACACATTGCAATCTTCGTCGGTATTGGCTTCGGCTTGATCAATGCATCACCATCATTCGCGATCACGCTGCTAACAATGAGCGCCGTTGCGGGAGCCATCCTGGCATTCGCCACCTTTCTCTGGGCGAGTAATCGCGCACAAAAGGATCCTCGGATCGATCGGATCCTTCAGGCCACAGCCAACCGCGATTTCAGCGTGGTGGTTCTCTGTCTGGCATGTATCGGCCGTTTAGATATCTTTGCCTGGCTCGTTGGAATCGGAATCCACATCTATTGGATCGGCTTGCTTATCATCAGTATTCGAGCCAATAAACAAGCGCAAGCCTAGCGTCGCCCCGCTCAGCTCATGCCGAATCTGCTTCGATTTGCGCTCTTCTGCCTAGGTGCTGGACTCATCACTTTCTTGATCTATCAGGCCGGCCCCTCAGCGGTCTGGGCGAACATCACCGCGATGGGAGCACTCGCTCCCCTCGCACTCGTCCCATACGGCTTCGTGTATTTTCTTGATACCCTAGGATGGAGAACGTCCTTTCCCTCGCTCACAAATCAAACGATCGGTTTTTGGCGTTTCGCCAAGATTCGCTGGGCGGGAGAGGCGACGAATTACGTTCTACCGACGGCGTACATCGGGGGCGAAGCCCTAAAGATCTATCTTCTCAATCAGCGCGGAATTCCCAGCACAGCCGGCGCCGCAAGTGCAGTTACATCAAAGACCTGCCAAACCCTGGCTCAGGTGCTCTTCCTCGCTTTGGGCGCTCTATTTTCCCTAAGCTACTTACCTGAGTCATCCCCGCTTCGATTCGGCATGATTGCCATCACAGGCGGTGCTTGCATCGTCGTCTTGGGCCTCACACTGATTCAGAAGTTCGGATTCTACCGATCGATCTCGGTCCTCTCATCGAAACTGGGAATCGCCCAACGCTTCTTCAAGCAAGCAAGCGATACCATCATGCAGATCGACCAGAAAATTCAGGAATTCTACGGACAGACGCCTCGCCGATTCTATATGTGTGTTGCTTACTACTTCGCTGGTTGGCTCGCAGACACCATCGAAATCTGGCTCATTTCTCACCTCATTCAATCGCCCGTTTCCTGGACGCAGGCCCTAGCCCTTGAAGCCTTCATTGGTGTCGCAAAGATTCTCGGCATGTTTGTCCCGGGATCGCTAGGAGTACAGGAATCTGGAGTCGTTTTTCTTTGCCATATTTTCGGACTACCAGTCGTCTTTGGAACCAGCTACGCCCTTCTGCGCAGGGCACGGGAAATATGCTACGCCATGATTGGCTGGTCATTTCTCTACTCCGAATTCCCCAATCTGGAAACCCTGCGTCACACGCTGCGAAATCTTAAGGAAAAAGAACCCCGCTAGCGAACGCAGCTCCAGTTTGTAACGGGCTATGAGCTCCAAGCTGGTGACATCTCCCTGAGCCGACTTGCTCCGGAGGAGAGAATAGCAACTGCCTCTTCAATCTCATTCTCACTCGTGTCTAATCCGACTCCAAGACTAATGGTCTGCCTCGCGGCTTCCGGGCTGAGTCCGGCCTCATTCAAAACATAGTGGGTATCCAATCGTTGACTGAGGCATCCACCCGACGTTGCAATAGCAAGCCCTCTCATATCGGCAAACAAAACCAACCCTTCCGCTTCAACGTCTTTTATCGTCACTGATAATTGATGACACAAGCGACGTTCACCTATCTCTGGGCCATTGAGATACACCTGCGGAATCGAAGCGTTTAAGTGACGCCAAAGCAGGAGCTGTAACCCGCGCCGACACTCGCCATTCTCGACTAGTCTTTGGGACGCCAAGTCAGCGGCAAGCCCAGCACCGACGATCCCGGGAACATTCTCCTCCCCCGGGCGAAGGCCGCCTTCCTGCTCGCCCCCATAACAAAGAGGATCGAGCACCGTTCGCGCGCCAATATAGAGAATCCCCACTCCTACCGGCCCCCCGAAAGCGGCCGCCGAGAGCGCCAACACATCGGCATTGAGCGCCGAAACATCGATCGGGATTCGCCCTCCAGCCGCCCGAGCATCCACAAAGAACCCGATTGAACGCTCTCTGGCAAACTGCCCAATGGCTTCAAGCATTTGAATCGTTCCCAATTCGGCGTTCGCTAGGCTAAGACAAATCATCACGGTCTCAGGCGTCACGCGCTCGCTCAACCCGGCTACATCATAGAAACCTTCGCCCCCTACTGAGAGCAGGCACCTCTGGACCCCGGTCCTATCGAGGTCCTGAAGCAAGTTGAGGATTGAAGGATGTTCGATCTTCGACGAGACAACATGATTTCCAAATCGACGGTTCGCTGAAATGAAACCACGCACGGCCAAATTCACGGCTTCAGTACCATTACCAGTAAAAACAATCCTGCCTTCATTGGCTGGCAATCCAATCAAAGCTCTCACTTGATCTCGTGCCTTCTCAAGCGCCTCCCGCTGATGCTTCGCCGCAGAATGAATCCCGCTGGGACTGGCGCAGTAATCACGATAACAAGACGCCATAGCCTCGATGACCTCCGGATACGGAGGACTCAAAGAATGATGATCGAGATAAATTCGCCGCACAAACAAACGCTAGGCAGACTCGCCAACAAGAGCAAAACCTTTCACGAGAAGCGCGGCCATGGATTCACTACCCTAAAATAGAGGAACCAGCAAAAAGGCCGAATTCTCGAAAGAATTCGGCCTTTAGCTAAACAGATAGATGTTCGCGCCTTGTATTCGTTACATTGGAGAGAGTTTAAAAACTTTACCGCGACGCTGGCTCAAGCCGTTCAAGCCATTCGAAAGCACATAAATCTCGCCATCCGCATCTTCCCCGAATGCAGTAACATAGCCTTGAATCTTGCCGCCCTTGCTTCCCTTCAAAGGCAGATCATTCATCTCCCAAGAGCCACCCGCACCATCTTGAACGGCATAATAGACAGCCCCCATAGGCAAAGCCCAATTGACACTCCAATCAGCAAAAACATAGGCTCCCTTCAGTGCTGGAATTGCCTCACCTCGGTAAACATAGCCCCCGGTTATGCTAATTCCCTTAGCTTCGGGATCATTGCGAAATCCGTTGGCGTTCTTATACTCAATAATCGGCCCTATGAATGGCTGTCCCCGAAGATCTGAATCTGAGCATTCCTCTGGTGACACTTTAGGGTTTTTCGGATCGAAACAAAAATTCCCCTCTCGAACGTTCCAACCGTAGTTCCCCCCCTTAGTGATAATATTCACTTCCTCGTAGAGGGTTTGCCCGATGTCGGCCGCAAACAGTTCGCGAGCGCCGCCCCGATCGAAAGAAAAACGCCACGGATTTCTGAGTCCCAAGGCAAATATTTCGGGCCGCACATTCTCCCCCGAAAAGGGATTGTCATTCGGAATCGCATAGGGAGATCCACTATTGATATCGATTCGAAGTATTTTACCCAATAAATTGGAAAGATCCTGACTATTGCCGATCTTAGAATGGCCTCGGCCAACCCCATTAGAATTCCCCCCATCGCCACTCGCGATATATAGGTATCCGTCCGGACCAAAAGCAATGCAACCGCCGTCATGATTGAAGTAAGGTTCGTCAAATTCGAGGATCACTCGTTCGGTGTTCATATCCACCCGCTGTTGATCATCTTTACGAACTGTAAACTCAGAAATCCTTGACGTATGATCCCAATCATCGGCGGCTCCCGACCTTAGTGGCGCGCTGTAATAAACGTAGATCTTCCCGTTTTCACTAAAAGAAGGATGCACGGCTAGGCCCAACAAACCCCGTTCATCAAAGCCTTGATTAAGCTTGGTCATCCGATCAGAGAGGGTCAGAAACGGCTGGCCCAAGAGCACCCCGGACTTCGAGAGAATCGAAACAATGCCCACCTGATCCGCCACCAGCAAACTTCCGTCGCCATCGGGAAAGGGTACTAAAGCAATTGGAGATGTGAACCCATCCGCAAATGCTTTTAACCCCACGCTTGGAACATCAGCGCCAATGGCATTTTCTCCGAGTCCAAAAACAAGTATCCCTGCCATTAAAGCGAAGGACTTACGAAGTCGATTCATAGTCATAGTCATGAAGGCATTCATTCGTGTTGCGTTAAAGTCGAATCAAGCAAGTTGAAAAAGACCCCGTTATTTTCGCTTCCAAAGGGTGCCCTGAGCAACACTCCATTGAAATTTTCTTACATGCTCACGTATGAGAAACGGGAGGTCGTCTTGTCGCACGAGATCGAAATCGCTTGCCATCACGTTCCCTAGAGCCGCTGTCGTGGAAATCGCATTGCCGGCAACTTGTTGCCCTCCGAGCCAATGTTCACGAGGGGTATATTCTTCTAACCACGTATACGGGGATGTTAGAATCACAAAGCCGCCGGGGTTAATGATTGCAGCTAGAGATTGCAAACATTTGACCGGGTCGACTAACCGATCAATCAAATTCGCCATGAGGAGAACGTCAAAGGTTCCCAATCCATCACGTAGAAACATGGCATCCCCTTGTTCAAAACGCACACGATTCCGATCGATGGCTACGTCAATTTTCGCAATCCCTTCTTGGGTAAGCTCTCCGTGATCCAGATAGGAGTAAGCGATGTGACCTTCGACTCTGAGGCGATCAGCGCTGGCGATAAATCGATCTGAATAGTCAATCCCGATCACCTCGCCACAGAAGCGCGCTAACTCAAACGTAGAACGCCCCACGGCGCATCCTAAGTCCAAGGCCCGCATCCTCGACGAATATCCTATCTCATCCGCGAAATGGGAGACACAGCGAAGCGGATAGTCTAAAGCCGAAGTTGGGCCATCTGGATACGGGAGGACCTCATGAGGGGCACCATAGTGAAATAGAAGATACTCACTAACAGCTCGATCAGTTTCGTAATAAGGAGTCATGAAATAGACAAGATCAATCGATCAGATCACCACGAAGCATTCTCTTGCTCCGGTGATTCATACCGGCGATCACCGAAACATAGCGACCAACCTACCAAATGCAACCAATGCCGTTATACACCCCGGCGAACCCCACCAAAGACGGCGTTTCCCCGTCAAGACGCCTTGGAAAAATAGCCGCGCTGCTTTTCGGAAACTTCCATTCCCAGATGCTCCATCACCTTCAGCATATCCTCCCAGATCTGGCGTTTGATCCGGTGAGATTGATTTCGCAGGACATAGGAGGGGTGATAGGTCGGCATCATTGGAATGCCACCAAAATCTTTGAATTCGCCCCGATATCGAGTAATCGCCACCGAAGACATGCCCATTAACCCTTCTACAGCAGTGGCACCAAGCGCCACCAAGACCCGTGGGCGAATAGTTCGGATCTGCTCCATGAGATAGGGACGGCAAGTCACCATCTCTTGTGGGGTCGGTTTCCGATTTCCGTAACGGCGACCTGGAGTATCTGGACGACACTTCAATACATTCCCAATATAAACCGACTCACGGCTTAGTCCCATAGTTTGAATTATCCGAGTGAGCAACTGCCCGGCCTTGCCAACAAAAGGCTCGCCTTTGATATCCTCATCAACACCCGGAGCCTCCCCGACAAACATGAGATCGGCTTCAAGAGAGCCCACTCCAAACACCACACTCTTTCGGCTCTTCGCCAAATTGGGACATTTCATACAAACCGAGGCCCGCTCAGATAAGTGGGCGAGACGGCTTTCTTTTTCCTCTTTAGACAATTCTGGCTCATCAGAAACCGCCGTAACCCGTGGAACCACGGGAGCTACTGCCTGCGGTCCAGGTTCTCGCTCGAGAACCTTCGCCGAAACAAGCGGAGATCGAGCCGCAGGCGCCTTTCCCGACAAACCGTCAAACAGTCGAAGATCCACCGGCAAGTGGTCAACCCCCCTCTCATCAAGCTGCTCCACATATCCAATGGTTGCATTCAATAAGCGATCGAACTCACTCACAAGCAGCCTCCCATACTCATCGGACACGTTCCGAGGAAACGACTGCAACAATGTTTGAACTTATTTTCTATCCCACGCAAAACGTAATTCTGTGTAACCAGAATCCAAAGAAAACGCACTAACAAATGAGAAAAGTAGCGTTTCAAAAGCAACGGCGCGCCGGAAAACGAACAAAAAGGCCCCAATCAAGGGCCAATTCCGAAATAGAATCGCAAGAATATATTGCTGTAGCTGACAGAAGACTGTTTGATCGACTTCAAACTGGAAAGAAAACGGGTCGGCCGTCCGAGCCAGAATCAAGAACAACACGACACCTAGAGATTCCCAGGGATCGGTTTGAAGCTCAGATTGAAATATAGAAAAGCATGAGCGGGTCTCCGTCAAAAAAACGACTCGACCCCGAGGAGTCCAAGCTCATTCAGCGCGTCAAGGATGGCGAAACTGCTTGTTTCGAGGCCTTGATAGAGAAATACCAGGCACGGATCTTCGCCACCGCCCGTAAATACGCCCGGCGAGAGAGCGAAATCGAGGATATCGTGCAAGAAGTCTTCATCAAGGCTTTCCAAAAGCTCCATACCTTCCGAGCGGAAGCCCCTTTCGAACACTGGCTGATGCGCTTAGCCGTGCGCACCTGCTATGATTTCCTCCGCTCCCATCAAAAGAACCGAGAATCCCATTTTTCAGAAATCACCGATGAGGACTCCTCCTTTCTCGATCGCTACGTCAGCGACCCCAGTCCCAACGCCGACGATGCCGCAGCCGCTAAAACACTGGTCCACAAGGTACTAGTCCAGCTTTCACCGCCTGCAAGAATGGTCATTACGATGCAAGAGATTGAAGGCAAGTCAGTTAAGGAGATTGCAGCGCTAACCGGCTGGTCGATCTCCCTGGTCAAAGTTCGAGCATTTCGGGCAAGAAAGGAAATGAGAAAACTCCTCGAAAAAATCGATCAAAGCCAGTATTTGTAACCTACACATTGAGCTAGACGTCTAGCTAGAAGGTTTTATGAAGAATAGAAACCTACATTCAAACATCCTGGAAGCCGCTAAAAAGCTACCGGAAGACAGTCATGTCCCTTATTCGTTCGAAAAACGAATCATGGCCAACATTCAAGCAACGCCACAGCCCGATTCGTTGGCACTGTGGGCTCGAGGTCTTTGGCAGGCAACGGTTCCTTGCCTCGCTCTCATGGTCGCAATTGGCACCTGGAGCGCTATCGATCGCGGTAGCGAATCGAGTGTTGACCCACTGGCTGCGGACCTTGAATTGACCATGCTTCAACCGTTTGACGAATTGTCCGTCGAGGATCTCTGGTGAACGCCTGGAAAGTCATTCTGGCCGCCCTGGTAATTTATGTTGCCGGAATTGTCACCGGTAATTTCGCGGCAAATCTGTCGCCAAGCGCAGAGCGCGAGTCGCCGAGCAGGCAACCTCGTGGACCACGCCCTCCCATGATGCGCGATCTCGTGAGGCGAATGGAATCCCGGCTAGAACTGACTGAAGAGCAAAAAACCAAAGTCGAAAACATCGTTGAAGCAAGCCAAGAGCGAATGCGCACGCTCATGGATGGGATGCGACCTAAATTCGAAACCGAGTCCGAATCAATGCGCCTAGAAATCGAGGCACTTTTGAGCAACGATCAAAAAGCGACCTTCGACAAGATATTTGAGCATCGCGGAAAGCGGCCCCGCGGAGGAAACGGTCGAGGCTCGGGACGACGTGGACCTGGCGGTAATCCCGGAGAGGAACGGTTCGAGCGAGGATTTCGGGGAGACCACGAATCTCGGGAAGGAAGCCGAGAAGGCCGTCCTCCTGGACGCCCTCGACGCCCAGCTCTAGAACCGACAGACGAAGGATTGGAACCTGCCAAATTGACGCCCCCTACAGAACAGCCTCAATAAAATCCTCACCAACCCTTAGCCAGGTTCTCCCGCTCCCCCTGGACAGGGAAACGCTCCAAAACGGATCAAGGAACGCTGATTCGCATGTTCTGCCCAGTGTTCTCCCCGTATTTCGCCAGATTACCTCTTTCCTAAGAGCAGATCGACTATTCTTCTGTTTCACCGCCTCCCTAGGTGTCTTAGCCTATCTTGTGAGAAAGATGAAACAATCGAAGCATCTCATCGGTATCTATAAGAAATACGAAAGAATGTCTTATGAATCTCCGCCGATGCACACTATCGCTCCTCCTTATTTCCCACATACTTGCTCCCACCGGACTAAGCGTTTCTGCCGATAAGGCGGTCCGCTTAACCGATCATGGCATCGACAACCAGCGGCCCGAAGCAATGCTCCCGGGAAACGCTATCGTCCATGCTCGAATCCGTAACATTCAACAGGTCCTTGAGAATCTCGAATCCTTCGCCCTAAATACGATTCCTCATCAAGCCCTGCCTCCGGCTATCCAACCCATATTCAACGCAGAGAACCCACTGCTCACCCTCCTGGGAATGCCAATCGTTCAAGCGCCTTTGACATCAGAAGCGATCGCTGAGCGCCTCGGCATCGATTCCGAAGCAGAGATTACGATGACGCTATACCCAGGAATCCCGACCCAATTCTTTATCGCAAGTATCGGGATGGCTGATGGCGACGCACTCACAAAAACCCTCAGCATGGCATTAGGACCAGAGCAGATGATAGCCACATCGATAGGTGGTCGGCAGATGATCAGGATTAAGTCAGATCGCCTTCCCATGGGCTCGCTCTACCTTTCCTGTTCGAAAAATCGAGTCTACATCACAGGGGAACCCTCGCTGCTCTTACATCTCCACGAACCCGGAACCGTACCCACGCTTGCTGAAGATACCCATATGGGAGAAGTAATCGGATTGGTCAAGAACAAGGATCTTGCCGTTAGTGTAAACCCCGAGCTAATCAAGCCTTTCACCTCACAACTTCCATTCTACAAGTACCTTCCGCTATCGTTCCTAAACCAAGCCCGTGATCAATTTCTCAATCAAATGCCTGCCCAACAGCGACGAATGATTGAAAAACAGATTGAACAGCAGACCGGTATCAAGAGTCTCGAAGAAGTAGCCGACTACGCAGAATGTTTGATTACCGCCACCTACGAACAAATCTTCGAAACCATCTACGACAATATTGACGGATTCAACGGCACCACCTTTGCAATCCGATTGGACAGCGACTATCCGGAGCTATCGTTCTTTTTCCATCACGAACGAATTATTGCCAACAATGATACCCAACCAATCCCGATGGCCGCCGCCGAGGAAGCACTAGGCAGATTGGCGTCGTCTAGCAATCACCTCAAAGTGTCAGGCCGAGAATCAAATTCGCAGCCATCACCCTGGGTCTCTCATTGGATTGAACGCACCCGCAACCTAATGAACAACAAAGGACTAGACACAACAATCGTCGACACCGTCCTCTCATTGCACGAAAAAACTCAACGTCCCGATTCCATTGAAGCCAAAGTACCATGGACCGTACAGATGAACGCTGCCGTGAACTCAGGAGCACCGCTTTCGTCTTTTGACACCATCGCAGGCCTCGTCGCCGACCGACAAGCAAATGCATTCGTCAGACAAACACGGCCGGTCACCATTATCCCTCAACGGAGCGCCTCTTTTCTCAGGCAACATTTCCAAGACCAGATCGACGCACGTTCGATGAACCAGACTCTCTCCAAGGAGATTTATCCTCCATCGAGCGCCCCAGGGCTGATCGCTTCTGAGCAACGACTGATTGAGGCCACACTTCCCAATAAAGTGACTCAATTGACCCTTGAAAATGCCTACATCAGTCGAGCCGGGCTATTCGGATACAACCAGCATGAATTCATCAATCGAAAGATCTATCTGGCACGTCCGACGGACGACTACCTGGTATTCCATCAAGCTTCCAAAGACGCAACTTGGCTAAATTCTCTCGATTCGAAGTTTCATTCAAAGAACGGTTTTCCACTTCAACACCTGGTCGACCGACTACCTAACGGCGTCAACACCTTTACCGCACATCGAGGGATCAACTACCTTGTCGACGCAGTCACCTGGATTCAAGATGCTGAGGCTTTGGTTCATCGTGACATCCAGAATTACCTCGACCAGGTTCTGGAGCTCGCCAGCAGCAGTCTGGATCGAGAAAGCCTTCTCAATGAACTCCAATCACTGCCCTACTCCCCAGTAGTCGCGTCGGTGAATCAAGATGCGAACGGAACTTTCTATTGCATGTTACCCGGAAACATCACGTTTCCTCGGGCAAAAATCACCCCAATCCTCGGAGACCTCATTGCCCCGGTCAAACGATCTATCGAGAGCACAGGCGGGCTCATCGCCTATACCCGAACGATGGACGGAACCAAAGAATGGTCGATCATATGGAACACAGAGGGAGTCTCAAGCCTGATCCAAACTGTCGGAAACACGATTGTCAAAAAGTACCTCAACAGCACAGACGGCATTCAGGAAGTGATGGAACTCGCGATCAATGAACGCGACCAAAATCCTGATCGATTCTCTGAGGTGCTCGGGAAGAATCCTGCATGGCGATTCCTCGAACAGATTAAGCTCCCCACAGCACAACGCCCTCGCGTTGAGCACTCCCAAACCATCCCGGATGCCCCTATCGCGCCGCGAGATAGCTCGTCAACAGAGAAGCAAATCGATCTCAGCACCTTCTACAATGGCTCAGTTAACGAAACCTGGCATCAAGGCGGGATCGAAAACAACGATCTAAAAGCGCTACCTCAAGGATTCACCAGTATCGGCGGGGTGAAATACGATATCCGAGGCGTTGTTCAGCTCACCGGAAAGGGAGCACAAGACGCCTTGTCAGTTGAGTTTCCGACGGCTGCCACCGCTATCCCAATCAATCAAACGGTTGATCAACTTCACTTTCTCCACGCGTGCGGTTGGAAGGAGTCCGAGGGAACACCAATTGCAGCCTACATTGTCAACTATGTGGGCGGCGAATCCTTCGAGATACCACTCGAATATGGAATCCACCTTCGTGACTGGTGGACTCAGACATCTCGGGCGGAGGTTCCCAACGGTGATATTGCTTGGATCGGGAGTAACGGAGCATCGGCACAGCAGAATCAGGCGATTCAGCTCTACCATCTAGCTTGGAACAATCCTAAGCCAGACCTCACAGTTGCGAGCGTCGATTTCGTCTCTCACGTTACCGAATCGGCTCCATTTCTCATCGCTATCACAGCCGAATCCAACTAGATCGACGTGAGCTGATTCTCCTCGATGAAGTCCTCAGGAGAATTTCAGCAACCATTCCAACTCAATTAGTTAGACTTGACCCAAGCTGCATGATGGCGTGACATCATGGCATGAAGCATCCAGTCAAACGTTTCCCGGTGAGGGGGCCCTTACTGTCCCTGGTTATCGTTTTGGCTGGCAGCTTTGTGCAGCCCTTGGTTGCAGACACGGGAATCCTTCAGGTTCGGGTCACTGGCCCAGACCAAGAGTTAACCCCGTTCCGAGCCTGGGTCACCCAAAACGGTAAACAACACTTCCACCCTACAGAGCCACCGACCACTACCCCGTATCCAAAGGACAAGAGTTTTAGTTGTGACGGCTGGTTCAAGATGCCCCTAGCCGCAGGTCCGGCAACCCTTCACATCGAGAAGGGAAAAGAGTGGCTCCCGAAAGACGTTACCGTCGAAATCTTCCCTGACAACATCACCAAGAGATCATTCTCTCTTCAACAATGGATTGATTTAGAGGCGATCCACTACTACAGCACGGATCTTCACATCCACTTTGGGCACGACAATCTCCGCATACTCGAACAATTGGGGACTGCCGACGATCTTGATGTCATTCCTTCGTTCAGCTACTGGCTTCGGGGAACCGAACCAGAATGGCTAAGCGATTGGCCAGATTGGAACGATCAACAAAGAAGCGATCCGAGACAGAGAGTGACAGTCTCTCGGAACAACATTGAAATCGAACGCATCGCCTCACGAGCGAAGCCCGGGGGAGCCATCGGCGCATCATTTCTGTTTAACCTAGGATCACCGCTGTCAGTCGAACATTTCAATCCATACTTCCCCTCGGATACAGATCTGTGCCTCTTGGCTCGAGCCAAGTCGCCACAAGTCGTTATCGACACCGACAAGCCCTCATGGGCAGAAACCGTCGTTGGTGCCATTCTTGGGGCCTATGATACCGTTCAGATCTGCCATAACCACTATCATCGGCGGCAAACGATTCCTGGTGGCTGGGGAATGATCGATTCACTTAGCGCAGACGAAGCACCGTTGAATCAAGAGAACGAATTGTTTCACCGTACGAACAAGCATTACTATTCCTTTCTCAATTGCGGTATTCGCCTTGCTGTTTCTGGCGGATCGGCAATTGGCGTCATGCCCGTGCCAGCGGGGTACAATCGAGTGTACGCCCACGTTCCACCTCCGTTCAGTCTCCCCAAGTTTTGGAACGCGATTCGGCAAGGAAACTCCTTCGCTACCTCAGGCCCCGTGCTCTCTTTTGACGTTGGTTCGCAACAACCAGGATCTCATATTCACTACAATTCCACACAGCAAGATGGCCTTCCGGTAACGATGGGCGTTCAATCAATAGAGCAGCTAGAAAGCTTGGAAGTGATCCACAACGGAAGAATCATCCGGCAGATATCACTGAGTAAGCTATCGCCAAATCCTAGCCTACACTATGAACATACCTTTCGCCATTACCCTTCTCGAAGCGGCTGGTATGCTTGTCGCTCCCTATTCGAATCACCTCCTGGCCACCTTCGACAAGCCCACTCAAGCCCGATCTACATCTCTGTCGACAAGAAACCGACCGCTTTCAAGGCCGATGCTGCATACATGGCAGCATGGATTGACCGTTTAGTCGCCATCGCGAACGAGCCAGGCAGGTTTACCAATAACGAAAACCATAGAGAAACATTGAACACCTACAATCGGGCGAGGGATGCCTATGTGGCAATCTCTGAGTTGGCCAGCAAGATCTGGGGAGACTAGTCAGAAACAATTCACGCTCCGACTCGCCCCCCTCGCCACTCCTGAGCTCAGACAGAACTCTCTATTCCAAACAAGCTACCAACCCTTCGAAGATCTCGTAGCCATCGCTTGAGAACCCTCTCACAATTGCAGATTGGCTCGGAAGCTGCTGAAACCACAACAAACTGGTCAATCCGCATGGAACACTGAAAGCAATCCCAGAACAAGAATAGGCTTGCAGGGCTGAACCCCTTCTGGCGACTATGGCTTTCACAAAATTAAAAAAGTGGCAAAAAAACGTTAAAAAATCCCCTCGGACTCCCAAATCGCTTTGATTCAACCTATGACGAAACGCCCCACTGCACGACCTTTGTCGAGCTCCGACAAGCGGATACAAACAGCTCTGTGCGTCATATTTGATAGTCCACCAGTCCATTCACCTTCCCCACGATTTTCGAAAAAGATTAGCTGATGATTAACAACCATCAAAATGGCCTGTCCCAACAGAGCCCAAACAACGGTAGTGAAGGACTCTTCGCTGCGTCTGGCCAACAAGACGACGGAATCAACGCCAAGTATTACTGGCACGTCTTGCTCGAGCGACGATGGCTAGTCATCACGACATTCATCGCCGTTCTCGCCCTCGGACTCATCTACCTCTTCAAGACGGTCCCCGTGTACGAAGCCGTGGCAATGGTCCAAATCGACACGGAGGACGCAAATGTTCTGGAAGGTAGCCAAAAGTACGTCTCAGATACGCGGAGATCCAACCTACTAAATACGGAACAGAAAAAGATCCTTAGTAGAACATTGATACAGAAGGTCATTGATCTAATCGATCTAAAGTCAGACCCTCAGTACGCGGAAGCAACAGACATTGCTCTCGCCGTCGCAAATAGCATCAACGTCACACCTATTCGGCTCACTCAATTGATGTCCGTCGGCATCGAACATACCGACCCGAAACAAGCGGCAAAAATCGCAAACACCTTGGTTGACGAATTCATCAAATTGAACAAGGAGAATAAGGTTGGCAAACTCTCTGATCTTCACTTTTACCTTGAAGACGAAGTGCAATCGACAAAGGAAAAGCTAAATATAGCTCGCCAGAAAATGCAGGATTACCGCGAGTCACAGGGAACTGTCTCGCTGGAGAAAGACCAAGATATTGGACTGCAGGCTCTGATTCAGGCGCAATCACAATACGCACAAGCGGAATCCGAAGCGGCCATTGCGAGATCGATCGCCGATGAAATGGAGGCCCAGCTTGCGGCGAACAAACCCCTCGAAACAATTCCCCAAATTGCCGCGAACCCACAAATTGCCGCGTTGCAACAGTCTCTTGCCGGTTATGAAGCCGACTTACAGGGCCTTCTAGTAAAATACCTCGAAGAGTGGCCAGGGGTCAAAGACCTCAGAGAACGTATCGCCTCACTACAAGAATCCCTTGCCGAGGCAGCTCAAGATGCTCTTCAATCAACGATCCTCGCTGCCGAACAAGCCGAGGCTAAGCTCGCGAAGCTTACGGCCCTGGTCCAAGAACGAGAGCAAGCTCATCTAAAGCTTAACGAAAAACGCATCCAGTATGACATCGAATCAAGAAACGCTGAGCAGTTAAGAGCTCAATACGATCAACTTCTCTCCCGCCTCGAGGAAGTTCGCATTTCTCAGAGAAGCCACACCAGCAATATTTCAATCGTCGACAACGCGGAACCACCTCTTGAGCCGGTTAAACCTCGGGTTGCTCTAACGCTGCTACTCTCAGTTTTCGGAGGCCTTGCTATCGGCGCCGGTGTCGCGTTCTTAGTCAATTTCCTCGATGATTCAATTAAGAGCCAGGAGGATGTCGAGTCCTACCTCGGACTCACGTTTTTAGGCTATGTCGCCAGGATTAAAGGAACCCAATTGTCGGAGAGAGGACAGGAATCCTTTCTTAACCCTCAATCGGTTGCATCTGAGTCTTTCCGAACGCTAAGAGCAACAATTTCACTCCTACCAAACGGAGCCAACTATCGAACGATCGCCGTTTCCAGCACGAAATCAGGCGAAGGAAAATCTCTTGCGACGTCAAATCTAGCGATCGTTTGCGCACAAGCGGGTACTAAGACGCTCCTGATCGACGCCGACCTTCGCCGCCCCACGATGCACGAAATCCACAAACTACCGAACGCTCGCGGTCTCTCGGATTTTCTCGCAAATAACAAACAACTGGATGAAGTCATCCAACAAGGATCCATCCCCAATTTAGATTTTATCACCTCGGGCCCTATTCCTGGAAATCCATCCGAACTCCTGGGTAGTGACCGGTTCAATGATTTCCTCGATGCTGCTCGAAAGCGATATGACCGTGTCATTATCGATTGCCCCCCTGTATCTGCCGTCAGCGATCCACTTTCAGTGGCATCGCGCTGTGACGGAATCGTATTCATCTCCCGGTTCAACAAGATCCGCCGGGAACACGCCCGCCGAACAGTTCAACGGCTTAAAGAAGCTGGCGTACAAACGATTGGCGCACTGATTAACGACATCAGTGCAGAGAACAGCCACAACTACTACTACTACTCAGACTACTACTACAAGCCTTACAAGCAGGACGAGATAGCAGGGACTCAACCCCGCAAACTCATCGATCAGGAGAGCAAACCGGGCGATACAGCCCCGAATAATCAGAGGGCTTAGGCTCCCCTAGTTTACTCCAATTCAAACCCGACCACGCTGTCCTTGGAACGGTAATGAAGCATCAATGTTCCTACGATCGAGGTCTTGCGAACACAGCCATAAATACACTGAGGAGGAGCAAGGTAAGCGACATGGCTCCAAAGAAATAAAACCCCACTCGTAGACCTTCTCTGTCGGCTAGGCTTCCAACGATTAGAGGAAAGAAGAAAGCCCCGATTCCTCCACCGGACGCCACAACACCAATGGCCAACCCTCTGTTGTGACGATATGCCTCCCCAACGACAACCATGACCGTTGGGTAAAAGACTGACTGCCCTAGCCCTGATAGCAAAACCGAAGAATAGAACAGCCCCCCCTGGTCATAGACCGAAACACCAATCAGCCCAAGAGCACTAATCCCACTGGAGACAACAAGGACACGACGGTGGCTCGTTCCATGATACTGAAGCCCAAACGTTAGTCTTCCAAAGAGAATCCCCCCCCAAAACAATGCAACAACCATCGATGCAGCGGCTGCTGACCCCGATGCGAAAACAACATAGTACTCTCCAATCCAAGACGAAACGCCCATTTCAATTCCGACGTAGAGCAGAATAGAACTCCAACAAAGCACCAGGAACCGATCTTTGAAGATGCCCACCCCGCTAGCCACCTTTGTCGGCTGATTAATCTCCGGAAACTGAAAACAAAGAGTCAGACACGCCAGTGCCCCGCTTGCAATGCCTCCTGCAACGTAGATCTTTCGCCAACCAATCGTGTTCTCTAGGACGATGCCCACAAGCAATGGCGCCAGTACCGCACCAATCGTGAAGGCTGAGTGCATCAGATTCATGAGCCGGCTTCGGCCCGAGCCATCAAGTTGAATAACGGTACAGTTTGCAGATACCTCCAACATGCCCTGCCCTACACCAACCAAGCTCAGAAGAATAAGGTTGAGCCACCACTGAGAACTCCAACCGAAAGCAGCAACTCCCCCGCATTGAATTAAGAGCCCTAAACAAAGAAGAGGCCGAATCCCAACTCGAGGAATTCCCCACCCTGAAAGTATGGACGAGAGAAAATAGCCCGCAGCATTTCCAGCTAGAAGATACCCTGCAACAGAGTAAGGCCAATCAAACTGCCTCACAACGACGGGTAAGGTTGCCCCTAGGATCGTGGCAACGGCCCCCATCAGCAGGAATCCGCAAAAAACGATTCCAAATGTAGAGCGATGGCTCCTCAAATTATTCAGAGGGGCCCAAACCGCCTTGATTCAAGTTCAAAATCGAAGACTCTCCCGAGCGGACGCAGCCACCCCCAGGAACTTCTCGGCTCAACTCTTCGCCGCAGTGGTTTCTTCCGTATCGGGTTTCGGTTCTTCGACCTCTGGGTTGCGCTTCTTCAAGATTTCCTCCTTGATTCGCTTTGCCAGTTCCGGATTCTCCAAGAGCGCCAGTCGGGAGGCTTCCTTACCTTGCCCGATCAGCTCCCCATCGAACTGGAACCATGCTCCTTTTTTCTCGACGACCCCATCAGCCACTCCCACCTCCAAGACACTCCCTTCCTTGTTAATGCCGTGGTTGTAAAGAATGTCAAATTCTGCCTCAGCAAATGGAGGGGCCACCTTATTCTTTACGATCTTCACCTTAACGTGATTCCCAATCACCGCCCCTGAAGGATCTTTGAGGGTTTCTTTACGCCGAATATCAATGCGAATACTCGCATAAAACTTCAAGGCTTTGCCCCCGGGAGTGGTTTCAGGACTTCCAAACATGACTCCCACCTTCTCACGAAGCTGATTGGTGAACAGGCAAGTCGTCTTTCCCTTGTTGAGAATGGAAGTCAACTTTCTCAACGCCTGACTCATGAGACGCGCCTGCATTCCCATTGTCGCCATCCCCATTTCCCCTTCAAGCTCAGCCTTAGGCACCAACGCAGCTACAGAATCTACGACTATGACATCAACGGCCCCTGATCGAGCAAGCGTTTCACAGATCGTCAGCGCTTCTTCACCACTATCCGGTTGCGATACCAAGAGTTCGTCTAAATTGACCCCTAAACGGTTCGCGTAGGAGGGATCGAGCGCATGTTCCGCATCAATGAAGGCTGCGGTACCACCTACCGCTTGCGCATTGGCAATTACATGTAGCATCAAAGTCGTCTTTCCGGACGACTCCGGCCCATAGATTTCGACAATTCTCCCTTTCGGCAAACCTCCAACACCCAGCGCCATATCAACCGACAAAGCACCGGTCGGAATCGCCTCAATTTGAGATTTTATATTGGCATCTCCTAGACGCATGATACTCCCATCACCAAAGGCCTTGGTAATGGAATTAATCGCGGCTTGAAGATTGCGATCTTTGTCTTGGGAAGCGCCGCCAGGCGTTGGCTTTTTTCCTTTGTCAGCAGATTTTGGAGGCATAAATTTTGGCTCTGTTCCGGATGAGAATAGAACACCCCGCGAGCAAGTCAATCACCGCGGTTAAGTGTCAAATCTCACATCTTAAAATCTTCCTATGCCTCGGTCCCAGGCCTAGTCTCCGAACAACTTCTTCAGCCGCTCAGTGGCATCAGCACTACTGCCCTGCGCGTTCTTGGCCTCTTTCCGAGTCATTTCAAAATATTCACAGTAATTACCCCGGTCTTTTTCCATTACAGGCTCCGCACGTCGATCCCGGCATTGATGAGCGGCCCTGGTATCAAAGCTCTCACAGTTGAGACAAACCCTTAGATCAGATCGACATTGTGGACAGCTCTCACTTCTCCCAGGCTGGCCCGTCAAATTCCATTCCCAACCACATTGATGGCACTGTTTCGTCATTGCAAACTCCGTTGTTAAAAGGCCCCTAACAGTAACGGAGCACGGCAATGACGCAATGTCTGATCGACCTAGGCCGGAGGGCAACGACTATTGCGAGCCCGGGCCAGCTTATTTAGCCTTCCACAAACGGCGGCAAGAACTCCCATAAAGACACCAGAAACCCAAGTATCTAGTTCTGGAACAGGCGTAATCTCCCCGAATAATTCGACATTATCAATCCTCCAGGTTCCTGAACTACCCTCTGCATCGAAGCCAAAAATTCGCAACTCGACCTCGTCGCGGAGTTCGGAAAAAGCACCAAGATCAAAGCTTATAGACTGATCCACTCGCGTTTCAGTATTATCAGGTACACTGACTTGCCCCGGCGAAAGATCCACCGTAAACCCATCCAAACTTGACCGAACACTCCACTGTGAAATCCCCGATGCTGACCGCCGTTCATCAAATTCCAAGGTCATCAACGCCATCTTAAACCCGTCATCCGGACGAATCGAGAAACCAAAATAATCTTCCTGATCAAAGGATGTCGTCGACCAATTTCTTGCACTGAAGGCATCACTGGCCGAGCTCGCCCCCAAACCAACACCTCTTGAAATATTGCTAGCAAACCCATCCCCCGGTTGAAAAGCAGGACCAAAACTGGCTTCGCTTCCGCTTGCTCCTGAAAAATCATACAATACCAGCTGGGCCGCCAAAACCCCTTTTGCCACCCCAAGCAAAGTAAAGAAAACTACCCACCGCATAATTCCACCAACTAACCCATAACTAATTACCATTACTACTTCTTACCAACCCTATGAGAAGTATGTCAACTTTTTTTGAATTGCACGACGATACCTGCTCTTGCCACGAGAAACCGAAGCGCGAAAATTAGTTCTTGCTTTCAGCTCCCAACAAATAACCATGGTTCATTATGAAACCGCCGGTATACAGACTAGCAATCGTTGCAATGCTCGGAGCCCTCTTAATGCCCTTAAATGCTCAGGAGTGGTCGCGCTTTCGCGGACCAAACGGTGAAGGGAAAGCCTTAGGTCACGGCAATTTCAAACAGATATCATCCAAGAGCATCGCTTGGAAAACGTCTCTCCCAGGCAAAGGACATTCTTCGCCAGTCAATTGGGGAAAACAGATTTTCGTCACTAGTACAGACGAGGAAACCAACACGTTCACCGCACTCTCGATTGATTCAGAATCAGGCAAAATTCGTTGGAGCAAAGAATTCCCATACAAAACCTTTAGAAAACACCAGTTCAATAGTTTTGCTTCATCTACCGCAGCAACAGATGAGGAACGGGTGTATGTCAGCTGGGGAACGCCCGCTAATCTCTATCTTGCCGCCTTAAGCCACTCTGGAGCGCTCCAATGGAAGCGAGATCTCGGCCCCTTCAAGAGCCAGCATGGCCCAGGCACGTCCCCCATTCTCTTTGAAGACCTTGTCATCATTACCAACGAACAGCTAGGCGATAGCTTCATCATCGGTGTCGATCAAAAGACAGGCGAAACGCGTTGGAAATCGCCACGCAGAAGCGCAAAGACAGCCTACTCGACGCCATGCCTTTCCAAAGATTCAGAAGGCAACCCTGTGCTTCTCGTAAATAGTCAAGCCCACGGCATCGGAGCGCTCAACCCGAAAACCGGGACGCCTCTCTGGGAATATACCGGAGCATTCGACAAGCGAAGCTGTAGTTCTCCGATTGCGGTTGGCGGACTCGTCTTTGGGAGCTGCGGAAGTGGCGGTGGTGGAAACTTCGTCGTCGCTGTGAAACCTCCGAACGGAACCACTCGAAAGTCCGCCGAATTAGCATATGAAATCCGTCGCTCGGCTCCGTATGTCCCGTGCTTCATCGCCAATGGAGACTGGCTCTTCCTTTGGAGTGATGGCGGAATCCTTTCGTGCGTTGAACCTCAGACAGGAAAGGTTCAATGGTCGGAACGGACCCGCGGTCGATTTTTCGGTTCTCCGATCGCAGTCGATGATCAGCTAATCGCAGTCGGAGATGCTGGCAAAATTCACGTCGTTTCGGGCACCGGAAAGTTTGAAATCTTCGACTCCTTTGAACTCAACGAAACCTGCCACTCAACGCCCGCTCTTATCGACAATCATTTGTACGTCCGTACCGTCAGCCAGCTCTGGAAATTCAAGCCCGACGGCCATTAAGTTGGCGGCCCGGCCGTTTCAGCTCTCAAGAAAGGAAGAACAGACATGAGCGATCTCGAAGAATTCATTGCCCAGCTTCCTGTCTGTGATGTCCATGAGCATCATATTCCCGAGTTGATCCATTCATCGAAGGTCGACCTTCTCAAGCTCTTCCAACAGAGCTATGCCGGATGGACACAGGAGCGTCCCTATCCACTTCCCTCCGAGACAAGAGACGTGGATCCGATGCTATCCGATTCGCCCGCAACAAACTGGGACTCTCTAAAACCTTATATCGAAGAGTCCGGTTCAAGCATGTTCGTCAGAAATCTCTTACAGGGAATCGGAGAACTCTACCCAATCGCTCGTGACGGCATTACAAAGTCTAATTGGCAGGAACTCGACCAGCAAGTCAGATCCAATCACCAGACACCAGATTGGCGAAACACCGTGCTTCGCAGAGCCAAAATCGAACATGTTATAACAGACCCCTATTCGAATCCCCTACTCGATCCAGTCGAGACCTTCGGAAAAAACTATTCATCGGTCGTTCGTATGAATGCATTCGCCTTGGGATGGCATCCCCAATCCCGCGATCACAACGAGAACAACGCTCACGAGCTCCTTGAGGGACAAGGTCTCAGCACGAATACATTCGAACAATACCTCGAGAGCCTTGAGACGCTGGTCAAGTCAATGCGCGGAAAAAACCAAGTCGCCATTAAGAACGCTCTAGCCTACGATCGGTTCCTCCATTTCGATCCAACATCTAGAGACCAAGCAAAGGCGATCTGGGGTCAGGCCAGTCCTAGCGCTGAAGGCCAGAAGGCATTCGGAGATTTCATCGTCGATCATTTCTGCGATCTTTGTGCGCAGTACGAGCTCCCGATGCAAGTTCATTTAGGTACCGCCATCATTCGTGGCTCGAATCCCATGAATCTGGCTCCATTGATCGAGCGTCATCCGAAGACTCGTTTTCTCCTGATGCACTTGGCCTATCCATGGAGCCGCGAGCTACTCGGGATGGCATTCGTCTATCGCAACATCTGGCTCGATCTCACGTGGGCCGCGCTACTCAGCCCCTCGCACTTTAAGCTGGCACTCAATGAAGCCCTTGAAGTGTTACCAGACGATTCCAGAATGATGTTTGGAGGAGATAATTGGCACGTTGAAGAAACCTTCGGGACCATCAATACATTCAAGTCACTCATTGGCGAAGTGCTTCAAGCGAAGGTGGTAGCAGGCTATTTTCCTTTCGACCACGCATCCCGTCTTGCGTCACGGATACTCAAGGACAACGCTGTCGATTTCTTCGGCCTATAACAACATACTCAAACCGTAATCGGTCGCCGGCCTCGATACCAACTGGCGAGTTGAGGCCACGCGAAGGCGAGGAGAAGCAAGAGTACCAGAACCAGAGAAATTGGCCGGGTGAAGAATGGAATCCACGAGCCTTCTGATTTGATCAGCCCCGTTCTCAGATTCTCTTCAACCATCGGACCGAGGATCAATCCCAAGATCAGTGGAGCCAGAGGAATCCGAGCCGCTTCGAGGAGAAAGCCCACCAACCCAAAACCCACCATGATGTACACATCAAAAAGACTGTTCCTCAACGCATAGGCGCCCACAACAGAACAAACAACAACGGAGGTCAATACGATCGACCGTGGCAACTTTAAGATCCACCCAAAGGCTTTGATCCCGAGAAAACCCGCAGGCAGCAGCAGCAATTGAGTCACGAGGGCAATGACAAAGATCGTTTGCACCTGTTGCCCGCTCTGCTCAAACAACAGAGGACCAGGTTTGATATCATACATCAACAAAGCCCCAAGAACGATCGCTGTCACGGAGTCACCAGGGATGCCAAATACCAATGCCGGGATCCAAGCGCCACCCACAGCGGCATTGTTCGCGCTCGTCGGCGCAACAACTCCCTCGGGAGTCCCTTTCCCAAATGCTTCGGGCGTCGAAGAACTCCGTTGAGCGACCCCATAGGCTGCCCAGGCAGCGATATCGGCTCCCGCCCCAGGCAAGGCACCGATGAGTGTGCCCAAGGATGCCGACTTCGAGACCGTACTTTTATATCGCCAGAGGATGCTCCCTAGTTCCCTGAAACTACTCGCCTTTTCCGCTGGAACAGCGGACGCAGAGAGGTTCTGTGGTTGCCAAACATTCCTCAAGACCTCGGAAATTCCAAACAAGCCAATCATCACCGGGATGAAGCCGATCCCTCCCATCAACTCCATCGATCCAAAAGTGAACCGCTGACTCCCGCTAACCATATCGATTCCGACCGTTGAAATCAGCATCCCTAAACTCGCGGCAATTAGCCCACGGTGGGTTCTTCCCGAGCTAACTACCGCGCTCATGGACAAGCCAAAAATAGCCAACCAGAAATACTCAAAATTGCTAAAACGGAGAGAGAATCGAGCCAATTGGGGAGCTAGAAACATCAATAGCCCCACCCCCACGAGACCTCCAATACATGAACAGATCAAATCAAGCTTCAAGGCCAATGAGGCCTTGCCTTGCTTAGCCATCACATGACCATCCAGCGTTGCAGCAGCAGACGCTGGCGTTCCGGGTATTCTCAAATAGGTCGCCGGAATATCACCCGCAAAAATCGCGGTAAAACTCACGCCGATAATCATGGCCAATCCAGCATTTGGGGGCAGGTAGAAGCTGACCGGAACGATGAGAGCTACAGCCATTGTCGCCGTCAGGCCAGGTGTCGCGCCGACAAACACGCCAAAGATCATGCCCAAGAGCCAAGGTACGAGCACGCTCACCTGCAACAACTCACCCAGCATGGCAAGTGCAGAACCTGAGAAACACGATGATCACCCGGCCACTCTACTTAAGGCCAGCGTCTCACAACCATTAAAATCGCTCGCTTCCGGGCAGCTTTTGCCCGAATCTTCAACGCAGACATTGCTAAAGAACAACTTCGTATGCCCCAAAAACTTGATTTAAAAGCGCGGATAGCCAGGTTTTCGACGAGAGCACTCGCTTTCACCCTCTTACTCGTCTCCCTTGAACACGGCTGGGCTCAAACGGAAAATGGGCTCTATGCCACATTCTCAACCTCTGCTGGCGAATTCACCTGTGAGCTCTACTTTAAACGCGCTCCACGGACCGTTGCCAACTTCGTGAGCCTCGCCGAAGGATCCCGACCGTGGATTGACTTTAAGAATGGGGGTATTTCCAACAAACCATTCTATGATGAAACAACCTTTCATCGAGTCATCAAAGGCTTCGTCATCCAAGGAGGTTCCCCTAATGCGACCGGAACCGATGGTCCAGGATATCGGTTTCGGGATGAGCTCCATTCTGAACTCAAGCATGATCGAGCCGGGATTCTTTCCATGGCCAAGACGGCAGCGCCGCACACGGCCGGAAGCCAGTTTTTCGTTACCCTTGCAGCCACGCCGTGGTTGGACAATGTTCACTCTGTTTTCGGGGCAGTAATCATGGGACAAGGATTTGTCGATTCCATCGGACAAACGCTTACGGACAGCGCTGATCGCCCTCTCGCCACTCAGAAGGTCAATTCAGTTCGCATCGTTCGGGTCGGCCCCGATGCGCTCGACTTCAACGTCCATGCCGTCTCGCCCCCACTTCCGGTCGTCCGCTCGATCAGCGCGAAAATCCGGCCGGGTGACACGGGACTAGAGTTGGTCTGGGAAGCCAAGGAAGAACACGACTATCACGCTTTTTTCGGCGAAAACCTTCTGCAATGGAATGTGCAAACCCTCCGTCCTACCGGCAGTGTCTCGCTGGAGAACTTCGAGCAGGAATTCTCAAATCATTTCTTCTTCTTCATTGAAGCCGAACACGACTAGCCCCTCATCTACAATCAATAAGGCGCTTGTCCAAGCCGATCGGAGAAGGGCCAGAAAATGTAGCTTGGCCGCCCAACGATGGCCCTCTCGGGGATATCCCCCCAGCTTCGACTATCAAGACTCCTCATAGAATTGTCTCCCAATACGAAGACATGAGCGTCTCGAACCTCGAAACTTGAATCGCTCCGAGGAAAAAGAGGGGCGACGGCTCCAGCTCCATAGCGCGTCGCGATTGTGCCGTTTAGATACCCCGAATACACACCAGCGGCTGGTATCTCCGAGATATTCATGAACCACTCAAAGCCCCGCTCAGTAGATGGCATTGGCTGGTGATCAATCCTGACAATCCGGTCATCGCCAATCGTCAAAGTTTCGCCTTCAAGCCCCACCAAACGCTTGAGGTAGTAATCACCCGTGGGCTGGGCTTCAACTGCGTGCGCTGAGAAAACCACGGACTCGCCTCGGCGAGCAGGGCGAAAGTGATAAACCAGTCGATTGACCAGAATACGGTCTCCCGCCTGCACACTTAGACAAATCACGTCATCGCCCGAAGAAAAAGAATCACCAGTTTGCACCCCTGCCCTCGCCCAAAGGTTATCTGGTGGACTCCAAACCGTATGCGCCACCCCCCCAATCGTGTAACGTTGGTAGCTGAGCACGCCAAAGGCCGAAACCGGATTCCTATCGCGAATTACCAACGCACCCGAAACCTTCGCTCGGCTACGAACAAGCCGGACGCCAGAGAAGACTCGTTCATACAGCCTCTCCAAGGGCCCCACTTCGAGCAAGGGCTCGCCCGGTTCAACCCGATGAACTTGAGTCCCCAAGAACGTTGGTTCCATGGACCCACTGGGGATAGACATAGGATGAAGGAAGAACGTACGAATGCCGAGGGCAAGCACGAACACAACCCACGATAGCTCAGAAAGATCTTTCACAAACCCATGAAACCACAACGTCAACCGGGGGCGCTCTACAAGGCAACAAAGAGCAGAACGCGACGCGCCTAATTCTCAGCCTTGTGCGCAACGCTTGCACGCCTAAAAAGGTTAGAAATCAGTATCTAGCGATCCAAAAATATCTGCGATTCCATCCATCATTTGACAAATAGCTTGAGACTGCAATCCCGCCCAGCTAAACCTTCAGCAGTTCGAAGGCATGGGTATAGCACGCCGACAGCAAGGCACGAATTCATCCAGAGTGCTTTCCTTATGAGCCGGTCATCCTTTCAGCTCGCGAAGCCAGATTTTCGCAATGCTAAAAATCAATGAAAACAGCAGTAATTTCAGGTGGAGCAGGTTTCTTGGGTAGTCATCTCAGTGATCGATTGATTGCAACCCACAAGATTCTTTGTATCGATAATTTTTTCACCGGCAAACGCGAAAACATCGCCCACCTAGTCTCACATCCAAACTACACACTCATTGAACATGATATCATCAATCCGATTCACTTCAGTGACCAGAAGATCGACCTCATTTTCAACCTCGCCTGTCCTGCTTCTCCTATTCACTACCAACACAATGCCATTCGTACGATTAAAACCAATGTACTAGGTACAATCAATCTGCTTGGGATGGCCAAGCGACACGGCGCACGAATACTCCAAGCCAGCACCTCGGAAGTCTACGGCGATCCACTCGAGCACCCCCAAACCGAATCGTACCGCGGCAACGTCAATCCCATTGGGATCCGCTCCTGCTACGATGAAGGGAAGCGCTGCGCCGAAACCCTCATGTTCGACTATCATCGACAGCACAATGTTGCGGTCAGAGTCATGCGAATCTTCAACACCTACGGACCACGCATGTCCGAGGAAGATGGTCGCGTTGTCTCCAACTTTGTCATTCAGGCACTCCGTGGAAATGATATCACCATCTACGGTTCCGGCGAACAAACTCGAAGTTTCTGTTACGTCACCGACCTCCTTGATGGCATGATAAAACTCATGGAAACGGATGGTTTTACTGGCCCAGTTAATATCGGAAACCCTAATGAGTTCACCATTCGAGAACTAGCAGACGCCGTCATCGAACAAACCGGCTCATCATCAAGGCTCATCTTTAAGGACCTTCCAAAAGATGACCCTCAACGTAGAAAGCCCGATATCTCCCTGGCCAGCGAAAAGCTCGATTGGCAACCCAAGATCGAACTACGTGCAGGACTCGCCGAGACCATCTCCTTCTTCGAGCAGCAGATCAGCAGCTAAACCGGGAAACGGAACGCTATCAAACGAGACAAGCCCCGCCTCCCCACTCGCTCAACACACATTCCCAAGAGGAGAAACGCTTCAGGTAGCCCCCATTACAATCGACCAGGGAAAAAGGGAATTATTTCTTAGGAAGCAAAACAAAACCGCTTGACGACAATTCGCGTCACGCCTATGTTGACGACAATGCGCGTCACGAAAATAACTGACTAATGAAATATCATTTCAATCTAGGAAAGGCGGAAATGGACATTCTGCGTTACATCGCGGAACACCACCCAGTGACCGTCCGTGAAGTCGCGGACCATATCGCTGAAACCAAGGGCCACGTCCGAACGACCGTTCTCAATGCCATGGAACGCCTACGAAAGAAGGGCTTCTTGGGACGCGTTCAAGTTGATGGTGTCTTCGAATACGAACCATCTAAGCCAAAGAAAGAACTATTTCGCGGATTGTTGAGCGACTTCGTGGACACTGCTTTTGGGGGATCCCATGACCCTCTCGTTGCCTATTTTGTCGAAGGCACTGACATGACGGACGCTGAGCTCAAGGTGCTCAAGAAACTCGCAAAGAAACTGGATGATCAACGAGGTGAATGATGATTGCGGATTGGAACGAGATTGGAAATCAATGGGCGACCATAGCAACACAGCTGCTGTGGCAGGGAAGTATCGCCATCACGATTATTTGGGCAATCACTAAGGCGTGGCCTACGATGCCAGCATCTAAGAGGCACTGGCTCTGGCGCCTCGTCTACTTGAAACTGCTAGCGCTTGTCGTTTGGCAAACACCCATCGCTCTCCCGGTTCTCCCTTCTAGCGGTGCTACCGATAATACACCCGCAGCCACGATCGCACTCTCAAATTCCAGTAAGACAGAACCGGCCTGGACGACACTGATCCCCTTGCCACCAAGTGGAGAAACGAATGGAGACACGGATTTCAAAATACGCTCATATGCAAACACGCCGCCCTTAGTAGAGCCTCTAGTCAATGAACAACTATCACTAAGTCTGGCAACTTGCTTCGGCCTCATCTGGTTACTCGGTGTCACGTATTGCCTTTTAAGATCACTGGCAGCGTTTCGGGCAACCCGCCGCCTCATCAACGAAAGCACGACCCTTTCGGGAACGCCCGTTTATGATCATTTCATAAATCTATGCCGACAGATGAACCTTCGCCAATCGCCCCGCCTCCTGACGCATCCAAAAATCAGAAGTCCTCTCGTCATAGGTTGCCTTCGGCCATGCATCATCATCCCGACTCTCCAAACGACCGAGATGGTTGCATCTGACACAAAGCTCGTTCTCCTTCATGAGCTCTCCCACGTCGCACGCAAAGACCTCTGGTGGGGCTGGCTCCGAGTCATTGTCGAAAGCATGACCTTCTTCCATCCATTGATCTGGGTAGCCAGACATCAATGGAATCTCTCACAAGAAATGGCCTGCGACGAATCGGTCCTCACCCGGACTCAAGTCGCAGCACCAGACTATCAACAGGCCCTGCTCAGAACGATCGAGCGGGGGAAATCCAAGCATGAATTCTCAAACAATATTCTCGTCGCTGGAGCCAGTGGTTCCTTTCGCGACATGAAAGAAAGACTTATCGCCATGAACAAAATAAAACGCCGATCAAGAACCTATCAACTCGCCGTGGCCAGCTTGGTCACTGTCATCGGACTCACCGGAGTCCTCCCCTATCAACTCGTTGCCAAATCGTCGAAAAACTCATCAGAACAGCATAAGGATGAATCGATCTTCGATGAACTAAACTCCGGCACTCAGTCAAAATCCAAGTCGAAATCGAAAGAAAAACAGCGTGAAAAGTCACATGAGAGTTTTGATTCGCATCGCGACAGGGCTGTCAGCAGTGAGAATTCCCAATCAGAACCGATTCTCTCACCTGTCATTCAAGGACTGAAAGCAGCTCTCGCCAGCCGTCAATCTGGAGTGAGAAAGAGTGTCGTCGAAGCGCTCGCCGAGCTCAAAGATCCAGCCGCGATTCCAGTCCTTATCACCGCCCTCCAAGATTCCAGCAGTAGTGTGAGACACGAAGCCCTCCACGGCTTAGAACAATTAAAGGATTCACGCGCTCTTGATGCGGTCACCCACTTACTCGAGTCTGACTCGTGGAAGGTCAGGAATCAGGCCATTGATGCCCTGGAAGACTTCGCCCACCCGGATGCTGCTCATTCACTACTAAAAGCCCTCAACGACCCGCATCCAAAAAACCGAATCAAAGCGCTGGATGCACTCGAAGACCAGCATCATCTCGACGCGGTTGAAGCCTTTAGCAAATCCTTGCATGACGAGCACTGGGAAGTGCGAAAAGAAGCCGCCGATGTGTTGGGCGAACGCAAATCACCAGAATCCTTCAAAGCCCTTTTTCAAGCACTAGGCGATGACCACCACGCCGTCAGGAGCGAAGCCTTCGATGCCATCGAAGACCTCGATCTCCCGAACATGCACGATTTCATCGGAGAACTCGTCAAGGAACATCCCCAACAATTCGCTCGCCAAGCAGAGCATTTTTTTGAGAAGCACGCCGAGCAACAGCGAAGAAAAGACGAACGCAAACACCGCGAGATGGAGCGGGAAGCAAAACGACATTACGATGAGGCACGGCATCAAGCTGAGAAAGAAGGAAAGTCAAAGAATGATTTCTTCGGTTTCTCAGATCAACCCCACAAGCAGTCTTTCGAAGCGCCAATTCAAGACGAAACCGTTCAAACGATCGTTGACTCTGTCCTCTCGCAAGTGAACGCCAAAGTAGAAGAAGCAGTCGCCAAGGCAATCTCCGAAATTAAAAAGAAACAACAAAAGCAAGAGAAGTCCGGTTTCGATCCCTTTAAGGATAAAGCCGCTGGCAGTGACTCCCTTTTCTAAGCAATTCGCCTAGACTCAATACCGCCACTCATACCGCAGCCACAGCTACGCGGGAAGCAGATCGCATCCCGAGATTCCGCTCCCGCGTAGCCCTTTTCGCATCCGATTCCCAGTCCGTCTTCGCAACGAAACCCCTCGGCCACAATCAGATTACAGACTTACTGTGCCATGAAATCATCCAGCACTCCGCAAACAGACGGATCCAACAATGCGCCGCTTGTCCCCGGCAATGCTCCCCCAGGAGTCGGTTCATCCATCGATATGGACTACATCCAAAATCTCGCTATGACCCAGAGAGAGGATGGAGCCGCAGCCGTCGAAACCTATCATCAAGCCATGTTCCTCCATGAGCACGGCCTCGCCTTAGAACGATTCAAACAAGAAGAACATATCCACAATGACCGGCTCGAACATCTCGAACAGCAGTTGACCGGCACAAGAAATCGGCTCGCCGAAGTTGAACGACTCGAACCGATTGACAACGACGGGGAGCTCGATGATCAACCGACTACCCCTTGGAACATCTGGGATCGCACCATGTTCGGGATGGGTATCATTGGAATTCTAGCCATGGTGATTTTTGGGATCATGAACATCTCATTCAACCTGCTAGAGTCCGGAATTGTTACCTTCATGGAACACCCGATACGCGCTTATTTTTGGGCCGCCTTACTCCCTGTTGGAGCCCTTGCAGTCAAAGTGGGATGGGATCTCTTGGAGAATGAACGCTCACGGGCCAAATACGTCTGGGCAACCCTTTGCATCGGCATGCTCTCCCTCCTGGTTTGGATCAGCGCCTACGCATTAGTCTACCCTTCGCTTTCGAAGACCACGGAAGAACAAATTGGGGCGCTCTCGGTATTCGATTCCGCAAATAACACAGATTCGGGCACAACAGCAACCGGAGTGAAAACCCTAGACATGATCAATGTCATCGCCCAAGCCATTGCCGAGATCTGCCTTTCGGCCGTTCTGGGGATTTATCTGACCATGATTTACCAGAAACATCGCCCTGTGAGATTGGCAATCAATCCCACCTTCTTTCAATTCGACCAAGAGCGGGATGTCCTCGAACGTTCCATTGCAACCGAGCGAATGGCCCTCGCAGCGGCTCAAGGCCAACTCAATCATCTTGAGAATAAACTCACTGTGATCAAAGCCTATGCCAAGGCACTCTTCGAGAAGGAAACGATTAAGAAAGAGCAAAACGACCACCAGAAACATCTCACACTCGCACGGATTGAGAGTGAACTTCGCTCTCATCTCAATGAACTCGACCAGCCGACAAGTAGCAATGGTCGAAGCACAAATTTCGAAACAACGACTCAACTCAATCCTCCGACACGATGAAGTATTTAGTTCTCCTCATATCGGTCGTTTTGCTAACCGGAACAGCCTGTGATTCAAGAAACGCTGAGGTTCCTGAGACACAACGTACCCGCTACATCGTCGGTCTCTCTCCCTTCCTAGAAAAGGAACGGAAGGACGAGATCTATCAAGGAATCGTTCGGCTCGTGGTTGAGAGAGCACCGCTCAACTCGATCTTTCATATCTACGATGGCTACCATCTGCAAACGGTGACTACCATCGAGATTCCGGCAATCACTGCCTTCCGCAGCACACGGACGCGAGCCAATCAATTCCGAAAGCAGATCCAGAACCTCCGAGACTTCCTGGCTGAAACGGCGCCAGTCGACGAAGCCCAAGCGCTTGATCTCACCAACGCGATTCGATTCCCTCAGTTCCTGGAGTTCGTGAGTGAGAATCTCTTCGAAGCGGAGATTCCGACTCGGGTGATCGTGCTCGGAAGCCCGCTCTATGTAGATACTCGAGAACTAGGGTTTTCAATGCTCGATGGCTACTTCCCCTCGGATGGACATCTTAAAGCACCGCAAGACAAATCCGTCTACAGTCTTGAACGACGCGAGAACGCGCTCAAAGACGTCGTCATCGATTTCGGCTATCCGAAGGACCCCTGGATAAGCGATATCCATCGACAAAGAGTGGCCCGGTTCTGGACCCTCTATTCTCAACTCCAAGGAGCCGTGCTTCATCGATTCACGGGAGACCTTGCCACAGTTTTTGAGAAGGCAACGACGGCAGCTCAAGATCTTCACACGCCGAGAACCGAATGTGAAATCGACCCAGAAAGCAAAAAGCCCGAGATGATCCGCATCACCCGAGACATCGGAATGACCGACTGGATCACCAGTGATGTCCCTCGAAACCTAGGACTTCGCCCCCCATCGAGAAATACTGGCCCAATGAAAATTGGCATTCGTTGGACGGAGAACATAGATCTTGATCTCTACGCCAAACCGAGAAGGGATCGCGAAACCCTGTTCTTTCAAAACACACAGAGTGACGAAGGTTTCTATTTCAAAGACCATCGTTCCTCTCCCCAAAACCTGTCTCTTATACACATCTCCGAGCCCACGAGACCTCTCTACATCTCGT
>OJGU01000282.1_pt1 | contig 33528 bp, 29 predicted proteins | sample 1594741 | NCBI WGS metagenome assembly OJGU01 (sample SAMN05416841, study PRJEB24817) | seawater metagenome | isolation source: Sea water | place: Canada:Atlantic | collected 2013-07
CAGGCTGTCCCCGCAGCGACGGCACTGCGCCACCAAGAAGCCGTGCTCGAAGTCTGCACTATGGGCGCCGGGATGCCGAACTGTCCCGGCTTCAGGAGCTGACAGCTGGCACGGTACGCAACTTTGACGAACAGGTCGCCAAGGTCGCCGCGAACCTTGAGAACGCATATCAGGAGAAGCGTGAGCGGTTGGAGGCAGAGGTTGCCGAGACAGTTGAGCGCCACCGCCTCGAAAACGAGAAGGAGAGGCTGGCCATCGAGGAGCAGGCCCGCGAACGTGAGGAGAAGACGGCTAAGGGTGAACGAGAACTCAAAGAGCGGCTCGCCGACGCGGAAACGATGGACAACCGCTACGCACGCCGGAAGATCCGGGGCGACCTAAAGACGGCGCTTGCGGCCAATGCGAAGACGTTTGCGTTGACGGAGGGTACGCAAGACCTCCGCCGTCCAGTCTTCTACTTCAGCATCGTGTTGCTGCTCGTGTGCTCGTGTTTGGCTTCGCAGCGGGTGTCACCGGCTACGAACTCTTCAAGGTGGCGTTGTCCAGCAACGGCGTTCCTGCCCGGTACGTCTCGCTCTCGGTTCGCCAGGTGTTTTTACGGTCGGGTTCTCGGCCACGGCGGTTTTCTTCCTGCGATGGACCCACAGCTGGTCCCGGCAGCACGCGGAAGAGGAATTCCGGCTCAAGCGGCTGGCCCTCGACCTGGACCGCGCGAGTTGGGTCGTCGAAATGGCACTGGAGTGGAAGGACGAGCGAGAGAGCGAAATCCCGGCAGAACTATTGGAACGGCTTACCGCGGAGCTTTTCGTCTCAGATCGGTCAAGAGAGCAGCGGCTCCACCCCGGCGGCGCGTTGGCCTCTGCGATCTTGGGGTCCTCGGCTGAGGCGGAGGTGAACTTGCAGGCGGGCAAGGTCCGGTTCGACCGAAAGGGCCTCGCGAAGCTGGAGAAGCCCGTCACGGCGCAGGCGGAATAGCAGGCTTGCCGCTCCCTCGGTTGTCCTACTCCACCGGCGTCAGCGTGAACCGGATCGGCTGAGGTTCGCCGGTGTCGGCCGCGAGCAGCACGACCCGGTAGGTCGAGGCGGGAAGGAACACCTCCTGGCCAGGGAAGACCCTCGTGGTCAGGGGAGCGTTGTTTGCTGCGAGGGGATCACCGTCGCTCGTGACATCGCCGAGCTGGTCAACGAGGTCACCGGGCTCCACCCGGCAACCGCCAATCTCAACCCGGTCAAGCCCCGCCGCTTCGACCAGGTAGGTCGCGTCGGTCTCGGTCGTGATGATGCGGATGGTGCCTAGACTGTCTACGTCGGAGCCGTGCCGAAGCCGAGTCGTGGTCGGCGAGGAGCAGTCCAACTCCGTCGCGAGGTCGAAGGCACCATCCCCGGACTGGAGTATGGGCTCGTCGGCGCAATCGAACGGCGAAGGCATAACTTCGGCTGCCTCGACATCGTAGACCTGCTCGATTGTGCCCAGATCCATGCCGTACACGTCTTCGAACGGCTCGCCTTGAAGGACTCTCACCACGGGCTCGACGCCTTGTCGCTCGATCAGCCAACGAATGAAGTGCGCTGGAATGCGATACAGCACGTCATCGCTCGCGGACTCTTCGACGAGGTCGGACGGAAGGTACACAATCGGGTGCTCGCTCAGAGCTTCAGCAATTCCCTCGTACCAAAAACTCGCGTAGTTTGGATCCAGCTCAGTCGATACAATGTGAACCAGCTCATGAGCGATAGCCGCGGGGGCCGCGAGGGCGACGTCATCACGCACGCGGTAGCAACCTTGGACATTGCGCTGACACCCGGGAATCTGAATAGAAAATCCGCTATCCTCTGTCTCAAGAAAGATGTCAGCTCCTGAATACGCATAGAGTGTATGCGGCTCCTCGACTTCCGCGCCAAGCGCAGTTTCCACACGGGTGGTAGCCAAGTCGAGCCACCGGAGGTCGCCCTCGCACAGTGGTTCCTCGAAGGAAGTCGCGACCTCCAACTCCTGGGTTACGTACAGAATCGGAAGCCTCTCCAGGTCCGACACTTCCGACGGTTCTTCGCAGCCGCCCACGAGAGTGGCGGCTGCGAAGAGGAGAAACCGTCGAGCTAGCCTACGAGCGTCCACGTGAGGGTCACGGTACTACCACCGCGCAGAACCGTCACGGTGAAGTGCTGGTGCCGGAGAGGAACGAGTTGAAGACGGTCTCGGCGCCGGCCCACGTCGTCACATCCTGGCCGTTAATCGTCTGCACCTGATCTAAGTTGCGCAGGCCAACTTCATAGAGCAGCTCGCCCGCGTCGGCGTCGGCGATCTCGAATCCGCCGGGCTTGGAGACGATCTTGGCGTCATCGCAGGACCACAGCGGTGAAGAGTCGTCAAAGGTCAAGCCCTCTGCGAACGTCTCGTTGACCTCGTATACGCCAGCCACGAGATCAACCTTGTTCGTCGGCCGCCAATCGCTACAGTCCCCAGACACCGATGCCGACTTGCAGGGGAGTACGATGTAGTCCAGCATTTCTAGCGGCTGGCCTGCGACGTCAAATTGCGATTCGCAGTGGTTCTCACACTTGTCTGAACCGTCCCAACACAGGAAGGGTCCAAGGCAGGCGGGAAGGGGCAGCATCACGGAGCTGAGCGTGCAGCAAAGTGGTGATGGCAGGGAGCTCGAGCTGGCCGCGCGGGATGAAGAGCGAGAGCTGCTTGGGCTCGGGCTCGTCAGTGCGCGGCACGACGGCGGAGCGCAGGGCGTGGTGGGCCGAGAGCACGCCGTAGTACAGGACGGTGTGGGCCCGCGGCGGCGGGACGAGTGCACACAGCCGAGCGAGAAAGGTGTCGGGGGTCATCTGGGCGAAGGTGGCCCCGAAGCGATTGGGCTTCTTGAAGTGCACCCGCACTTGCCCGTCTTGGGTGCGCTGTACGGCATCGAGGGCGAAGGGCGGGCGCAGGAGATAGCGGCATACCCGCTCGAGGCGCTTGCGGTCGCGTCCGTCGACGGTGACGGCGGCGTGCAGCTGCATGCCGAAGCCGCGGACGAGCATCGGCGAGGCCGGCGGCGCAGCGCAGGGCGAGGGTCCGACAGCACGCAGCGGCAAGCCGAGCTGGACGCAGGCCACGAGCGCTTCGTCGACAGGCTCGGACAGGTCGGCGTGCAGGCGCTGTAGCGTCCGTAACAGGTCTTGCTCGCCGAGGCCGATGACGGGCAAGAACACCGCCGCATCGTCTGCCACCGCCGGCGCCTCGAAGCAGCCATCGGTGACCAGCGCATGCAGATGCACGAACAAGCCCAGGTCACTGCGGAAGCGCTGCACCACGATGAGCACCCCGGGGTGCAGGTTGCTGCTGCTGCGCAACCCGTGCTCGCGCTTGCTCTGCTGCCGAAGCGTCTGCATCGCCCGCTTCGCAAACCGCTGACACACCCGCCCGAGCAGCTGCCGGTCGTACCCCAGCCGCACCGCCATCGGCCCCTCGAAGCTCAGCACCCACTGCCGCCACGGTACCGCCGGCAGACGATGCTCGACCAGGAGCGCCGCGGTCTCGGCCATGCGCCGGCCCATACACGAGGGGCAGATTCCCCGGCTTTTGCAGGCAAACGGGACACGCAGGCTGTCCCCGCAGCGACGGCACTGCGCCACCAAGAAGCCGTGCTCGAAGTCTCCGCAGGTGATGAACGCTTCGAGCTCGTCCCGCAGAAATCCCGGCAGGGGCCGGCGCGTTCCTCGAGCCGCTCGCGGAACGCAGGCCAGTGCTCGCGCACCAGGGCGAGGGCGTCGCTGTCCTGGGTGGTCCGCGGAACGTAGCGCGCCTGGGCGTGACTGCTGGCCACTGCACGGCGCTGCTGATGCGCGTGCCAGGCCACTCACGCACCGCCGTCTTCGAAGGCGGTTGCGCGGCTCGTGGGTCGCCACGTGGCCCACGAGCGGGCCGGCCGACTGCATCAATGGCCATACCTCGGCAGTCTCGGCAGCGAGTCCTACGCGCGAGCGAAGACGCAAAAACGCCCGACTCACAAAGAGCCCGGCGTCCTTCGTCAGCGTCCTACCGGACCCTACGGCACCGGCGTAAACGCCATCCGAACCTCAACCTGCTGATCCCCATCGGCCAGGTTGCAGACAGAGTCGTCATCCCGCCAGCCGTCCTCGTAGTCGATCACGACCTCATGATCGCCGAGGTTGTCGTCGCCGTTGAGGAACCCATCGGACTCGCGCAGGTTGATCGAGATCGTGAAGCTGTGGTCCGGCTGCGGTGAGAAGAAAGTGTGAAGCTGGGTGCAAGGCCCCGCCCGCGCCGCGACATGACCCTCTACCGGCCCTGCGTTCCGCATGCCTACCGCCTCCCCCACGTCCGAGCCGCTGACACCCGCGCGGTTTGCGATGCTCTTTCGAGCGTCATCGCGAGTGCTGTGGTGCGTGGCCGTGGGCGTGGTCGGCGACCGGGAGCAGGGGGAAGACATCGTGCAGGAGGCAGCATTGCTGGCACTCGGCAAGCTCGACACGTTTCGTCCTGGCTCGAGCTTCCCGGCCTGGATGGGGCAGTACGTCCGGTACCTGGCGCTCAATCAGCGTCGCAAGTCGCAGCGCCGACAGCGGGCGCTCGACGCCGACGGACCCAGCCTCGTTCCCCAAGCTCCGACCGCCCCCCAGGACCCCCAAGCGTTGTTTGACCGCAACGTCGCGCAGGCACTGGCCACGCTCAGCGAATCGCAGCGCACCTGTCTTCTGCTCAAGACGGTCGTCGAGCTGGAGTATGGCGAGATCGCGGACCTCCTCGAGATGCCCCCGGGTACAGCGATGAGTCACGTGTCCCGAGCCCGCGCCAAGATGCGCTCGCTCCTGCAACCAGAATCCAACACAAGCCCCAAGGAGGCGGTGCCATGAACGACCCCGGTGAGTTCGATCCGATTGCGGCCTCCCTGCGGCGCCAGTTCTCGCCGCCGGACTTGGGTGCGCTGGAGCAGCGGATCGCAGAAGCCGCCCTCGAGCAGGAGCAGGAGCAGGAGCAGGAGCAGGCTGACGATCTCGAGACCCCCGCGATCGAGCCCGACCGCGTCGTCGTCCCCCTGCGGGCGGATCCACAGCGCGGTTGGACCGTTGGTTTCGCGGTCGCGTTTGCGGTCGCGGCGGCCATCGTGCTGCTGCTCGCGCGGCCATGGGAGCAGGACAAGCCGTCAACGCTCGACGCTCCACTCATTGCCGAGACCCCCCGACCTCATGAGCTCGTCCCGCCGATGTTGGCCGAGCGCGCGGGGTTCCAGCTCGACGGGTTTCTCCGGCGCGGCGATGCACTGCCGACCGATGCCGCCGGTTGTCAGCCTCCCGAACCCGAGGAACGCTGCGCGACCGATGGCGGCGAGCCTGCACTCATCCCCGGCGGCGGCGTGATTCAGCTCGGAGAATGCGGCGGCAACACGGGCACCGACTGCGGAGACTTCGACCTCCCGGCCGACCGGGCGCTGCTGGTCAGCTACGCGCCCACCGGCGAGCAGGCGATCGTCTGCATCGAACGCGCGTGGACCGACCCGCATCCCAAGCTCCCGCCGGGCAGCCCATACACCATCCACCGTGCCGAGCTTGGGGAGTTCATCCTCTACGAGATCACGCCGCTGGATCAGCCCCAGGCGCTCGAGCATCTTCGGCTATGAGGGCCGGTTCGTCCCATCGCCGCCGAGCCGGATAGAGAGAGCTGCTAGCATCTGCTCGAAAGATGCTGCTGGCCATCATCGCGACCCGGTCATTGCCGCTCGTCATCGCCCCGATCCCCGAGGCACCCACGACCCACCCCGCCGAGTACACGCTGGATTGGACGGCACCGACGACCTGTCCTGACGAAGCTGCGATTCGCGAAGAGATCGACGCGAAGCTTCCCTCCGAACCCGGGGGTCAGGGCACGCTTGGCGTGGTCGGAAAAATCACGCAAACCGATGCCGGATACGACCTGGTGCTGGAGACCCGGTGGGGGGAGAAGTACAGCGAGGCGCGTGTCTCGTCCCCGGTCTGCGATGACCTCGCCGTTGGCGCGACCACGATCGTGGTCTTGTCGATCGTTCCCTCATGGGGAGCGCCCCAGGTGGAGTCCGAAGATCTCGACATCCCCGCAAGGCCCCCGCTCGAAGAGGAGGTGCCACGCCATGGCCCCGCACCAAGGGAAGCGGTGGCACAGGAGCCCCTCGACCCAGCGTTCGCACCGCAGCAACCCCGACCCGAACCAGCGAGCGATCGCCGGCAACGCCTCTCGAGGCCACGGATTTCCTTGTCGCTTGGAGCGGGCCCCGAGTATGGCGCACTGCGAAATACGACCGCCGCGGTCGAGCTGCGAGCTGGGCTCCGATGGGAACGCGCCAGCGTCGAGCTCCATGGCGTGTACCTGACACCTCGAGAGGCCCCGCCCGCAGCCGCGGGTCGCGTCCAGCTCGGGGGTGCGGGCGCGCGTGGGTGCTGGTGGCCGGTGAACCGCCGCTGGGGCTGGTCAGTATGCGGAGGGGCCGAGGCCGGAGGACTACGCTTTGCCAGCCTCGAACCCGCCGGACGTGACACAACCGGGCCCTGGTTTGGTCCATTGGCCAGCTCGAGCGCCCACCTGAGCCTGGGAAGGGTCGGTGTTTTTGCGGGCGCCGAAGCTGTGGTCCGTGCCGTTGGAACGCGGGTGACACGCCTCTCGACCGGCGTCTTCCGCCCCCGGATCGTCTCGGTTCGGGCTGTCGCGGGGCTCCGATTCGAGTTCCGGTGAACTTTTTTCGAGGACCACTTCACGAAACGGTCCGAACCTGGACATCGTCCGATCAGCGGTGAATCTCTCCCACGAACAACTCGGTCCCGGACCGACCTTCAGGACCGCATACCGCGTCTATCGAGGGGTCGTTGCGGCGACGCTGCGCCGAAACGGGGTCTCGGAGGCTTCTCTCGATGATGCGATCCAGGACACGTTCCTCGTCGCCTACCGGCGCCGTGACGACTTTGATGGCCGTGGCGTTCAAGCTTGGTTGCGCGCAATCGCTCGACGCGTGGCACACAATCATCGCCGGACCGAGTCCCGCGCGGCTCGCAAGCACATCGCGCTCGAGTTCGGTTCCAAACGAGCCCCCGCCGATGCAGACGTTCACGCCAACGTTCAGGTCATCGAGCAGTTCGTCGCGTCGTTGTCCCCCACCGAGCGCGAGCTGTTCGTGCGCTCGGAGCTCGAAGGGCAGACGAGCCGAGAACTCGCCGACTCCCTGCAAGAGAACCCCAACACCCTCTACAGCCGGATCCGGGTCCTACGTCAACGACTTCGCCAGGGTCTACATTCGGTCCTCGCGGTCGCTGCCCCAGGGCTCAAGCCTGCGGGTCTGCTCGGCGCCGCGGTGTTGGGACTGGGCGCGACCGTGTTCATCGTGAGCCGGCCCAACGCGCCCCTTCAAACCGTACGGGCTCTCGGTGACGGTTCGGTGATGCCTCTCCCCGGTTCGGGTCCCACGAGAACCGACGCGCACGTGCCCCAACCGACATCATCCTCGCCGCCGGACTCAGCGACCAACCGAGCCCTCAAGCGACCGCCCGCCCCGGCCGTCCCTCAACAAGAAACAGCTCCCGTGCCGCCGCGGCGCGCCAGATCCACCTCCCGACAGCCTCAACCCCAGACACGAAACACCCAGCTGGCCGAGCAGAGTCGTCGCCTCCTCGAGGCGGACCAAGCCTTGCGCCGAGGAGAGTTCGTGGCGGCCCTGGCTCTGCTCGACCAGCACGCGGTCGATTTCCCTCGAAGTGCCCTCGCCGAACTCCGCGAAGCGATTCGAATCGATGTGCTCTCACGCAGCGGAAAGCGCCAAGAGGCTTGTTCTCTCGCACGCGACTTCCTCACCCGCTACGCAAACACGACGAGTTCTGCCCGCGTCGAAAAATCTTGCCCTGACGTTCACGAAGATCGGCGAAAACGGAAATAGCCTCAACATGGAAAGACACGTTTTCTCTCTGTGCGTTTCGTTGTTGGCGCTTGCGGGTCCTGGACTCGGCGGCTGTGTGCTGGTCGACAAGGAAGTTGGATCCGACGGAGACAGCGGAGCCGGCGAGTCAGACTCGGAAGGCGAACCGTCGGCTGCGCTCGGCGTGCCTCCGGAACAACTTTGGAGCCAGGACGACCCCGGGATGAACGTGGAGAGCGTCGCGGCGGGCGAAGCGGGGGGCGTCTTCATTGCCGGCACGCTCGAGGTGGTCACCGGCACCGGACTGGGCGTCGCCGTCCTCGAAAGCCTGTCGCCCGCTGACGGCTCCGTTCTTTGGAGCCGGACACTCGAGGGCCCTGAAGACCACTACTCCGTTCGAGTCATGAGCTACCAGACCGATGTGCTGGCCGTCTGGGACAGTCACGACTCCCCGTTGCGTGCGGCTCGATACTCGGCCGACGGCGACCTGATCTGGAGCACGGAACTCGTCGCCGACGATTCGTGGTGGCTCGCCGCTGCGGTCGTGGACGCCGGCGGCCAGGTGGCGATCGCCGGACGCAGCGGGGGTCTCGACGGTGCTGCGAAGTACGCCTTTGTCTCCACCGTCGATGCAAACAACGGGGCGCCCGGCTGGACGTGGAGCTCGGACGCCGGCGCAGAAGAAGCAACGGCTGTTGGCTACATCGCACAGGGCACGCTCGCGGTCGTCATCCAAGATGGCCTCGACGACACGGAGAGCTACGTGATAGCGCTGGGCGACGGAGGGGTTGAGGAGTCATCGTTCGCGCTGCCGACCCAGCCGTACCCCGCCGGCGTCCGGGGCATCGCAAGCCTCGAGGGTGGACCGGCCCTCCTGGTGGGGCACACGAGAATCGAGCCAACGGCCAACGTGACGTCCTGGCTCGGGTGGGTGTCCGACGGTGGCATTGCTGCGCAGGAAACGAACGTTGCGGAGCAAACCGTGTGGAACATGGCGTTCGAGGTGGCCGCTGTCCAGGGCGGCTTCATCGTTGCCGGGAAGGTCATCGAGGACCCGGGGGCCCCGCTCCAAGGTTGGCTCGGTGCGGTCGACGAGGATGGGACGCCTCTGTGGACGATGACCGATGTTCCCGGAGTCGCGCTTGCCATCGGGGGGGACATGATCGTCACCGGCGCCAGAGGGCATGTCGAAGCGCGGTCATTCTAGCCCTGTTTTTTCCTCAGCTGGATCTGCAAGACGACGCGCCTCTTCCGACATAGAGGGGCGTGACGGATGACCGACCCGCGCTCCTCGGCACGCGCTACGACCAGCTCGCGCGGAACACCATCGACTACTGGATGCAGCCCGATGCACCGACGCTCTCGCAGCCGCAATTGATCGAAGCGGTCGAACACGCACCGGCGCTCCACGACGCATCGCTTCGCCTCTATCTGCACGTGCCCTACTGCGCGCAACGGTGCCGGTTCTGCGCGTTCTCGGGCGGCAACAGCCTCGACTGGAAGCAGGCCGAGGACTACGCCACGCTGCTCGTCCAAAGCCTGAAGGACACCTGGGGCCGGACGGCGATGCGTGGCAAGCCGATCCGTTCGGTCAACATCGGCGGCGGTAGTCCGGACCTCCTGGGCGACAGCATCGACCGGGTGCTCGATGCGGTGCAGGCACTGCCGGGGTTCGGGCCGGACACGGAGCTGGGGGTCGAGTTCACACTGGCCACGGTGAGGCCCGCCTTCATCGATCGGCTCGTGGCGCACGGGGTGTCCAAGGTGTCGTTTGGGGTGCAGTCGCTCGACCCGGTCGTCCGTGGCTACACCCGTCAGCCGAAGACCCTCGTGCACCTGGAGCGGGTGCTGGAGTGGCTGGACGGCAGAATCCCGGTCGTCAACGCGGACCTGATCACGGGGCTTCCCGGCCAGACGCGTGAGGGCGTCGCGGCGGATCTGGACACGCTGATCGCCGACCCGCGGGTGACCGCAATCAGCTCGTACCTGCTGACCGTGGGCGCAGCCCCGGCCTTGGTCGCGGCGATCGACAGCGGCAAGACACCGCCGGTCCCCGCGGGGCTCGAGCAGGCGCTGATGCGGTTGGAAACCTACGGGGCATTTCGGCGGTCCGGATGGATTCGTCGCGGCACCAACACCTATGTGGACCCGCGCGCGGTCCCGCAAAATGTTCTCTCGCGGATGGCGGGCGACGAATGCATCGGCGCCTCCAGCTACGAGACGTTCCTGCTGGGGATCGGGCCGCAGGCCGTCAGCAGCCTGCCCGGCGTTCGCCTGGAGAACCTCGTCGACGTCGAGGCCTGGAGTGACGCGGTCCGCCGCGACGCACTGCCTGTATGCGTCTCGAAGTGCTCCACCGTCCACCAACGAGACATGGCGTTGTGGACCTTTCCGTTGAGATGGGAAGGTCTGCCTCGGGCACGCTGGGAGGCGATGCAAGACGCGCTGAGCCCTGGGCAGGTGCAGACGTTCGAAGCGTTGCAACACGAGGGGCTCATCACCGCGTCCGAAGAGGGCTTCGGGCTCTCGCTTTTGGGCGAGGTGTTCATGGGCCAGCTCGTCCGCGACCTCAAGGCCGACGATGGGCGAGCCGCGGTCGACGCCTATATCGCCGAAGGCGAAGCACTCGGGCACGCCGCGTCCCGCGGAAACGCTCCGGACGTCAACGTGCTCAACAACAGGCAGCACGCCCACCGTTGGTTGCGCCGTGAGTAAGCTGGGCCGTCGACTCCACTCGCTTCCACGCGACCTGCTGCCCCTGTATGCGGGCACCGTCGCGACGAGGCTGGGCACGTTTGTCGTCCCGTATCTGACGCTCTACCTCTCGCAGGACCGCGGACTCTCGCTGTCAGTCACCGGCCGCATCATCGCGGCGGGCGGCGTGGGCTTGCTGGTGGGCAACGTCGCGGGAGGTTGGATCGCCGACCGGGTCGGACGCAAGAGCGCGCTGCTGCTTGCGCTGGCGATCAACGCCGCGGGCATGGTGTTTCTGGGTTCTGGCCTCCCCTCCGCGACCGCCTATGGGCTGGCGCTCGCCTTGGCCTCGGTCGGCGCGGGTATGTACACACCCGCCGCCAACGCCTGGATCGCTGACCTCACCGATGGACCGCAGCGACAGCTCGCCTACACGGTCAACTACATCTGCATCAACGTGGGGATGGGCTTGGGGCCGCTGCTCGGCGGCGTCCTGGCGGCGGCATCCTTTCACTGGCTCTTTGTTGGAGACGTCGCCACCACCGCGGTCTGCGCTGCCTTCATCGCCAGCGCGAGGGGACAGGGCCGGCGAGTCCGCTCCTCTCCCGACGCACCCACGCCCGCGATGAAGCTCTCCCCCAACACGCTCTCGGTGCTGGCGTTCTGTAGCGCGAGCTTCTTCATCATCGCGCCCCTGATGGGCCTGGAGTACGCCGTCCCTTTGTTCGTGGGCACCGTGCTGCGTGAGCCACTGGTGCTCGTGGGTGTCGTCTACACAATCAACGCGAGCTGCATCTTGCTGCTCGGGCTTCCCCTCGAACGGGCGGTTGCGGGGCGCGACCCGGTCCTGATGATGGCGCTGGCTGGATTGTTTTGGGCGATGGGCCTTACCGTGCTTGCGGTCGGACTGTCCGCCTCGGCGCTCCTGCTGTGCACCTTGCTGTGGACGCTGGGAGAGATGCTCGGCTCGGTCGTCGTTCCGACCTTCGTGGCGAACCGGGTCGACGAAAAGGCGCGGGGCCGTTTCCTCGCGATCCCCGACGCCATGCGCAGCCTCGCGGCCATCGTGGCCCCGATCGCCCTGGGCCTGGTGTGGGAGCGACAGGGCTTCGGCACCGTGCTCGGGCTCCTCATCGCCACGCCGCTCATCGGGTCTGCGCTCTACGCAGCCGCGTGGGCAACCCGTCGCAGGAGCGCACCATGAGCGCGGGTCGAGTCCGTCAACTCGACGCCCTTCGAGGCTTCGCGCTGCTGGGCATCGTGCTGGGCAACGTGCAGTGGTTCTCGGGATACGCCGTCGACCCCGCGCCCGCCAAGGACGCCCTGGGCCTCGACGGCTTGGTGACGTTTGCTCTGCAACTGCTTGTCGATGGCAAGTTCTACGCGCTGTTCTCCTTGCTGTTCGGGGCTTCGTTTTGCCTGATGCTGCAGCGGGAGCGGGAGCATGGACGCGACCCCGAGACCACCGCCCGACGGCGCCTCACCGCGCTGTTCGTCCTCGGCCTCGTCCACGCAACGCTGGTGTGGTTCGGCGACATCCTCAGCTTGTATGCCGTCGCCGCCCTGCCCCTCGCCGCCCTGTTGCGTCGCTCCGACGGCGTCGTGCTCCGATGGTCGCTCGGCCTGTTGCTCAGCCCCGCGCTCCTCAGCGGCGCGCTCCTGCTGTGGGCCGACCCCGCACAGAGTTCAGCGCTGATCTACGGCCCCATCGACCAACTCCCCGCCTTCGCCTCCGGGGGCGTCTTCGACCTGCTCTGGGCCAACGCAGCGTTCCTCACCCAACGCTGGGTCCTCGCGCTCGCCTCTGGACGATTGCCACGCTTGCTCGGTCTGTTCCTGCTCGGCGCGCTCCTCATCCGTCGACGCCCGGTGCTCAGCCCGTTCTCATGGGGCGTGCTGCTCGTCGTCGCCATCACGAGCAACTTGGCCCTCGCGACCCTCGCCGGCGCGCCTCCGCTTCCCCCCTCGCCGTTGGGCCTGCTGCGAGATGCCATTGCATGCGTCGCGTTGCCCACCGGCGCCCTCGCCTACGCCACGATCTTGTGGGGACCCCTGGCCCGGCGCGGTGCCCTGAGCGACACGCTCGTGCACGCGGGTCGACTCTCCGCAACCCACTACCTGTCGCAGTCGCTCGTGCTCGCGTTCGTCTTCTACGGGGTCGGCCTTGGCGGTTGGGGAACACTGGGCGCGACGGGGTCGGTCTTGGTGGGCGCCGCCATCGCACTCATGCAGCTCGCGGTGAGTCCAACATGGCGCGCCCGCGTGGGGCTCGGGCCCGGGGAGCGGGCGTTGCGAAGCCTCGACCGACTGTTGCGCGGTAAGGCATGAACGGGCGAGCCCTCTCAAGCGGCGACGCCCAGCGCTTGTTCGAGCCGGACGTTGCGGCTGGACCTCAGCCGTAGGACGAGGGGTGCGCCGGCCATCGATCCTCGGAACAGCGTGCCCTCGCCGGTGACCCGGACCGGGAAATCAACCCGCGCGAACTGGCCGATCGAGATGCTCAGCACGCACCGCGACCCGGGATCGAAACGACGCGCGGCGGCGAAGACGATGGTTCCCGAGCCAACCTGACGGACGGTGATTGGAATCGCTGCGGCGTTGGCGTCCACGCGCAACGTCGCACGCGCCGGTGCGTTGGGGATCTGGTGACCGCGGACGAGGGTGCGGACGAGACGTTCGATCGCTGGAGACATAGGAGCTTTGTCGGTTCCGACTGTGGTCCTAACCCCCACCGAGTCCCCAGCTTTCACTTTTGGCAGGAATTCTGTGGGGCCTGTGCCCGACGAATCACCACCGACTTTGCCGCTGAGCGTCGAGCCGCGAGACCTTCACCCTAGGTCCGGAGCAGGGCACCGCGACCCGGCACGCTCCACGCCGGGCTCCCGCTCATCCTGCGAGTCCGCAGCGTAGGCGACCGACAGGACACCCCAGCGCGCCACGGCGGGGCACGTTGGGTCAGTGTCCTGAGCATGCTGGTGGAACATCGAAGCGATGGCGCGCTCCGCCTGTTGCAGAGACGGAAACTCCGCCGACACCCCACCGACGGACACGATGGTGGACGCTCCTTCCGTCTGGCCCGCACTCCACAGCCGCGCACCGGCGTGGTCGAAGGCACGACTCGCTTCGGCGAAGGACGCGGTCCGGCAGAAGCCACTGAGGGTTCGTCCCCCGTTTGCCACGATTGCGACTGACGTGCGCGGTGCCATGCCCTTCGGTTGTGCAACCGGCGTGCCGAGCCCAAGTGCGACGACAACGTCCGGAGATACCCGATGCCCGCCCGCGGGCGTGAGCCGTGAGCCGTGAGCGAATCTAACCGAGCGCTCGCCGAAGCAGTGGGGCCATGTCGCCGTTGTTCGCGAGATCGATCGAGTCGACCTCGACCAACCGCGCGAGATCGCGTATCGCGTCGGCCACCCGGCCCGCGGTTGCGAGATCGTTGTGGTCCGCTTCCGCATGCGAAGCCTTGATCCGCAGGATCGCATGCTCCCGGTCGGTCTTCACATCCAGCCGTGCCACGATGTGCCCGTCGACCAGCACCGGCAGCACGTAGTACCCCCAGCGGCGTTTCGCCTCAGGCACGTAGATCTCGATCTTGTACTCGAAGTCGAAGATCCGCTGCGCCCGATCGCGCTTCCAGACAACGGGGTCAAAGGGTGACAGCACGGTCGCCCCCTCGAGCGTCCGCGGCGCCCGGCCCTCGGGGTCGGCGAAGGCGGCGTGTTTCCAACCGGGCACGGTCGCATCCAACACAAGACCGTCCTCGACCAGCTCGGCGAGCGAGCGACGGACTTCGCGGATCGGCAGGCGAAAGTAGTCCGCGACATCGCTGGCCGTGCCGACGCCGAGGGACTGCACGGACTGCATGGTCAGCGCTCGCAGTGCATCTGCAGCGGACGGCGTCGGAGTGGCCGCGACCGACTCCCCGATGATGTCTTGGAGTGGACTGAAGTGTTTCTCAAAGTTGCCGCGCCGGCGGATGCCGAGCTCGCCGACCCGGAACAGCCAGTCGAGCGCCAGCGCCCCGTGGGACCGGTTCCCCCAACCTCCGCTCTTCTTCGCGACCGGTCTGGGGTCACTCAAGTCGCCCGGCGCCACCGTGCCACGCTCCCGCACTTCGTCCAACACACTGCGCACGTACCCCGGCTCTCGCTGCGAGAACTCGTAGATCCACTTCCACGTGTGACCGGAGCGCACCCGTTCCTTCATCCAGCGAAACAACGGCTCCGAGGCGACCGGCAACAGCGAGGCCTCGTGTGCCCACGCCTCGAACCACTCGTCGTCGCGATAGGCGATGCGGTCGAGCAGCCCGACTTGGTAGGGGCCCAGGCGGGAGTGAAAGGGGAGGTACTGAGTTCGGATGACGACCGGGATGGAGTCGAGCTGCAGCACCCGCAACCGCCCCATCACCCGCCTGAGATGGCGCCGGTCGACCGAAGCCCCGGGAGCCTTGTCGCCAAACCCCTGCGCACCCAGAGCGAGCCGGCGGGCGACGTCGCCTGACATGTTCCAGTGCCCAGATCTCGCCACGAGGGTGACCATAAACGCGAATCCAAGTCTGCGCGCGGCCGGCCCCGGGGGCGGCGAGCCGTTCCCCGTCGCAGGCCATCGCCGCGGCAAGAATCCGACGCGCCCGGCTCGCCCGAGCCCAGGCTGGCACACTCACCCGATGAGCGCTCGACCGACCGTGCTGACCATCGGCCTGCTGGGACTGTTCTCGATGGTGGGCTGCGGGGACGAATCCGATCCGGCAGCCGCCGACGGCACGGGCGGGGCCACGTCCGGCCCGAGCAGCAGTGGGAGCCAGACTTCGCCGCTCACGGCCACCGCGAGCACCGAGGCCGCGGGCACGTCGAGGGGCTCAACGAGCACCAGTCCGGCAAGCTCCTCCAGCGCCACCGCGGGATCGGAGAGCAGCTCCACCGGAGACAACCTCGACCCGACCACCCGAGGGGAATGGCGGTCCTTCGCAAGCATGCCGATGCCGCGACAAGAGACGGCGGTCGTGGCCGCCGGTGGCAGACTGTTCGTACTGGGCGGCTTTGTCGGCGCCCAGGTCGTGGACTTGGTGGAGGTCTACGACCCCGGCGCGGACACCTGGTCCACCGGGACGCCGCTTCCCGTACCGATGCACCACATCAACGCCGCGGCCATGGGTGAGCAGATCTACGTCACCGGGTTTCTGCAAACCCTGCAGTTCACCCCGGATGGACGCACGTTCGTGTTCGACCTCGACACCGAGACCTGGTCGGATGGCATCCCGCTTCCAACGGGGCGAGAAGTCGGAGCATCGGGTGTTGCGGTCGCCGACGACCGGCTGTACGTGTTCGGCGGACTCCAGGCGAGTCAGGCGGTGGCACAAGCCCAGTACTTCGACCTCTCGGGCGACCTGGGCTGGGTCCCGATCGCCGACCTCCCGAGCGCCCGTGACCACATGTACGGAGCCGCAGCCGGCGGCGAGGTGTTTGCGGTCGGCGGGCGTGGGGGCAGCATCGGAGCCCACAGCACCGAGGTCCTCCGCTACGACCCGGACGCCGATGCGTGGCTCACCGTCGCGCCGATGCCCACGTCGCGGGGAGGCATGGCCGGCGCAGTCCTGGGTGGCTGGATCTTCGTGGCCGGTGGCGAGGGCAACGCCGAGGTGGAGTCCGGTGTCTTCGACGTCTTCGAGGCCTACGACCCAGCCGCCGACACATGGTTCACACTCGAAGCCATGCTGACCCCACGCCACGGTATGGGCGCGGCAACGATCGACGGCCGCATCTACGTACCCGGTGGCGCGACGGACGAGGGTTTCGGCCCCACGGACATCAGCGAAGTCTGGGTTCCGAGCGGGTCCTGAAGTGGGGCCGGCCTAGTCGAAGTTCAGGACGTGGGTTTCGCGCTCCGGCCAGTTGTCGGCAGGTAGACGCGTCGACCAAACCTCCTCGACGACGCACTTGGCAAGCTTCGGGTCGGTGGCGCTGTCGAGCATGACGTCCACGATCTCACGCTCGGTGGTCTCGACGCTCAACTCAATCCGCCACCCACCCGCCGGGGACAGCCGGTGCTCGCAGCGACGTACGGCCGGGTCGAGGAGGTCCTTGAGGTCGGGAGGGGAACTCCCGATCGAACCGCTGCCACCGCCGCCGCCACGCCCGATCAACCCCACATTGCCCAGACCGAACGTGCTCTCCTCGAACCCGGAGGTGGAGGGCCTCACGCCCGGCTCGACAGCCAGATAGGAGGTCACAGGGGACACGGCGCGGCCCTTGTACGCGACCTTGAGCATCTCCTCCTCGGACAAGTTGTGGTGTTCGTCTTCAGAGAACACAAATGCCGCGGTCGCGGCATCAAACTGGGGGTTCGTCCGGACCACCCGCCGAAAATCCCGGGCCCAGATCTTCCCGGTCACGACCACCCGCGATGGGGGCGACGCCATGGCCAGCATCGCGCGGTACCCCGACCCTTCTCCGAGCACGTCCGGGACGTCGCGCGCCCCCGAGAGGTCGATGCCCCGCACCTCAAAGTGGTCGATCGTAATCGGTCGTACCAGCGGGAGCACCATGCGCCGTAGGTTTCCCGCCTTCTCGTCCACCGGAGCGGACACGGTGTAGAACACGCCGCCGTGCGCCGACGCGATCGGGGAGAGGTCGTGGTCGTCGTCTCGCTCGAGTTCGGCCTCCCCATGGTTGAACGGGACCGCGAGGTGAGTGATCGTTCGCCCCGGCGCAGCGGCCAACGCGGTATCCGCCATCGCATTGGTGAAACGACTCCGAAGCTCGGCATCGGTCATGGCGACGATCCGCGTCGGACCTGAACGCCCCTTGAGACTCTTGGCTGCCCGAGCGAGTCCCTGGTCCAAGGCGCTGCCGTTGCCGCGATCCAACGCAGAGACGATGCGCGCCTTGGCCACCGCATCGTGGAAATCGCCCGCAGGCACGAACTCCCCAAACAATCGGCGTGCTTTTCGGTCGAAGAGGACCACCTCCGCGCTGGCATCGGGCGTGTGCTCCAAATAGCTGATCGCGACCTGAATCTGCTCATCGATCGTCTCCGTCGGTACGGAATACGAGACGTCGATGACGAAGACGACGGAGGCTTTGCGGGGCACCTGGCTCAGCTTGGGAGCTGCATCGACCTCCACCCGGGCGAAGCCTTCCGCCTTCGATGCCACGACCCGCCCAAGCCGGGCAGCGAGCGTCCGGAACTTGGGGGGTTGGATTTCGATGCGTGCCTGGCCGCCGTCACCATCCCCGTCGGGGGCGTCGGGGATGAAGACCGGCAATCCCGTTGCGGCCACAGAGATCGGACGCGAGCCCTTCGTAGCCGGCGTCAGTTCTAGGGACCAGGCGTCGAGCGTGCCGACGTCTAGCCCGGCATGATCGGACACGACCAAAGACCAGGTGCCGGCCGCGGGCCGCTGTTGGCCGAACGTGACATCGAACGTCCCCCGCAGGTCGTTCTCGGACCCCGCCCCTCGCGTGACCTCGAAGCGCGCTCCATCCGGGGCGACGAGCTCCACCACGAGGTCGCCTTTGTAAGTGTGGTCCACCTCCAGCTCGACCGCCGCTGACCCGACATTCTCGGCGCGCTCGACCTCGAGGCTGCTGAATGCATACCCGACCCCTTCCTGTGCAGCGCCGTCTCCAATCCAGACGGGGCCCGGGACGGCATCAAGCACGATGGGGCTGCCAGGTGCGACGCGCTGGTTGCCAACGAACATCTCCATCATCGCATCTCCGTAGCCCGGCTCGATCGTGAGCACCGGTGTGGCCAACGGTAGGGTGCGTGAGGGTGACTGGTCCTCGAAGCGAGGGTAGCTGAGCACGTAGCGTCCGTTCGCATACTCGAGCGGAGCGGTGAGCGTGTACTCGACGGTGTTGACGCTGCCGGGCAGGACCGGGAACACCCGCAGCGAGGCTTGGTTCGCCCACACCCACTCCAGCAACGCGGGGTCTTTCGGGTCGGTCACGCCGAACCCAGTGAGTTCCTCATACTTCGCACGGGCTTCGTCCCGTTCCATGAGGACCCCGTCAAACCACCGATCACGGGCACGAATCCGCAGTCCGGTGACCGCCGCTCCGTGGGCCAGGTCGAGGCGGAGTTCGGCTTGCTCGGCCTGCTTGCCCGCGTTGGCGAACGTGCGCCGAACCCGATAGCGCGCCACCCCGTCGTCGATGCGCACGGTCACCGCGTGCGAGACTTCAGCGAGCTCCTGGTCCCGGGTGGCCGCGAGCCGATCGGCGCTTGCGGTGACCGGAACCAGAGCAAGCACCACGACGGCGACAACGGCACGCTTCACGGACACACAGGACAGCAAGGCCGTCCGAAAGTTCCCGTCGTGCGAGACGGACACCGGCCTCAAGCCGGTCGTGGAGCTTCAGCGCCCGCCGACGCCTTCGCTTGGAGCCTCGGGAATGTCGCGGCTCGACCCACTACCGCCACCTCCCTCGCGGCCTCGAGAGCCCCCGCGGTCGGGCGCACCGGGCGTACTCGCCGACACCGAGACCCCTCCATACAGGAAGCGGGTGGCGTTGTTGCCCTCCTTGGTCTCCTTGACCGCGCCAACCGCATCGACCATCGCAAAACCGGCGAAGGTCCCCGTCGGGGTAAAGAACTCGTGCTCGTAGTCAACACACGCGTTGTTCGCGATCGGATTGCTGACCAACCCGACCTCCCCGTACGCCTTTGGTTGCTTCGTGGTTGCCTTCTCATGACCCGTCGAGAACCCAAGCTGCACGCCCGAAACTGTCGACCCCCGGTTACAGACGTCGAAGTGCTGTGTGACCGTGTGCCCGCCCGATACGAGATCGACGACTTCCAAGGTCGTGGGCGTGATCGTGAGGTCTGGTCGCTGCTGTAGCGTGTCGTTGTCCCACGGGTCGTTCTGCACATCCTGCTCGCCGCACGTTTGTTTCCTCGGCCGAGCGGTGAGCCACGGCGGGCTCTTCGAGGCTGGCTTCGGGAACCCGCGGGTTGTGAACGACCGGCACACCGGTGAGTTGGCCGCCTTCGTCTTCATCTTGAACTGGGTGATCGGAATCTGGGGCTCGTCGGAACAGGTCGGTGCGGAGGTTGAGCCGGTGTGGATACCCAAGGTCAGATCGATCTCCGTCTCCATCGGAGCAATCGTCTTGTTCGAACAGTCGCCGCCGATGTTGCGTCGGTAGATGTAGGGGCGCCAGCAGACCTCGAACTCGTACTTCACCTTCCGCCCGCGACGCGTGGGCTTCGCCTCGATCGACTCGACCCAGACGTCACCGACCTGTGCCTTGTAGCCGCAGTCGACTTTGTCGGGCATCCGGTTGATGTTCCGCTTGCGAGGACCAGCAGCCTCTGCCGAGCTCGGAACCAGGGAACTCGAAACCAAGAGCGCACCGCCGAGGCACACGGCTGCACCGCTCACACACACACCGATGACAACCCTGCGAACACCCATCGGGGTCGAGAGTAACGCGAGTCTGTCACGGTACGCGCGGCGGGATCGTCTTTGACCCAGGCCACGTCAGTCTGCGAGGAGCGCGGGCGTCACGAAGGCCGCCGCGTCTCCTCGCTTCTGGGCCCGCTCGGCTATCGGCCGGTTGTTTCGGGGACGCCATAGTCGGCGCCGCCCATGCTCGTGCTGCTGCTACCGGCATCGGTATCGGTGTCGGTATCGCCCCCGGTTCCCGAGCTGCTGCCGCTGCTGGTCGTGAAGTCGCCGGTTTCGGCCACGCCATACTCCGCACCGCCGAACGACGACGAACTCGGGTCGGGCTCTCCGGTGGTGCTGTCGGAGGTGCTGCCCGACGTGCTGCCCGATGCAGAGGTACTGCCCGACCCCGTCGTGGCAGTGGTCGTGCCCGCGCCGGTGTCATCCCCATCTCCATCGGCAGGGCAGGCGGTCAGGCTCAGCCCCATGAGCACGGCGCCCGCGGTCCGTATGACCACGCCACGCTCGTTGCGAAGGCGAACGTCACAGTGCGGGCACGACGACTCGGAGGCCCGGACATGAGCACTGCACGACGGACAAGCTAAGAGTTTTCCCATGCCCCAAGTCTACCAGGCGCCTTTCGGCCGGCGAGGGCACAGGGCATGACCTCGCCGCGGCGGCTCGTGCAGGATCTGCGCTCGATGGGAGGAGTGGAGCCAAAGCGGTACCGGGAGCCCCGCGTGCTTCGCGACACCGCCATCGGGCCCCGAGACCGGTGGGACGTTGTCCTCTAGACCCAGTGCCCGGCGTCGCGGAGGACCAGTCTTCGCAGTTGACCCAGGCACCGGTCACGGCCTCGCGGTGACGACGAACCGGACCCGCAGCGCATCGTGGTCCGAGTCCCGGCTCGGGATCACCACCGAGTTCTCCGGGCGTAGACCACGGTAGAGAATCGCGTCGAGCCGTGGGGCGTCCGCGCCACGGAAGACGCTGGTGAGCCCATGGCGTAGTGCGAACCGCGACAACACATCGCGCCGGGCCCGACTCCACGTGTTGAAGTCGCCGGCGACGAGGAGGGGTCCGGCGTGCTCGCGCAGAAGCGGATCGAGTTCTTGGAGTTGTCCAGCAAGTGCGTCGGCGTTGCGGAAGTTAACGCCGTGTACGTTGGCGACGAGCAACGCCCCCCCACCCGCCAGCGGAATCATGCTCACCAGCGCCGACTTGGGCGTGCGAAAGACGGGCTCATGGGTGTCCGAAAGCAGAGCCGTGCTGGATTTCGGCACGGCGCGGCTGACCGTCATCACCCCGGCAGGGCGGTCATCGCGGGAACGCCGGAACGCCACGACCATGGTGGCGTGGCCGGCCGGTGCTTCGGGCGTCGACTCCTGCAGCAAGACCAGGTCCGCATCCGGCGCGAGTCCATCAAGTGCGGCCGCAGCATCTGCGTTCTTGTGGATGTTCCAGCAGACGACCTCGAACCCGTCGGGCAACGCAGACGCCTGCGCGGTGCCCACCACGAGCGTGGTGGGGCGCTCGGAGACACGAACGCACCCGCAGGCCAACAACACGAGCGTGGCAGCAGCGACCCCGAAGAAGCGCACTCACCAGATGATAGCAACGACCGCATCCTGCTATCGTGGTGCGCATGGGGTTGAGGGGCTGGTTCTGGGTGCTGTGGCTGCCGGTCGCGTGCACCTCGGGCACCGACGAAGGCAACGCGTTCGGTGACAACTCCGGGTCGTTGGGGACCTCGCCGACAACGAATTCCACCGACGACCCGAGTGGCGAGACCACCGACACAGCCGGGTCCAGCGGCGCCGGAACCGGATCCGGTGGCCCAGCAACGACGACCGCCGATGCTTCCACGAGTACGACTGGGGTCGGGACTGGAGGGGACACCAACGGAGCCACCACCAGCGCGTGCATGGGCGCGCCCACTGGCGTCGACGTCCTGGGCGACACGTGTACGGACGGCTGTGAGTGCAGCTCCGGCATCTGCTTTTCACACCCGATCCTCGGAAGCGCATGCTCGGAGTGCCTCTCCGATGCCGAGTGCCAAGTCGCCGGTGTCGGAACGTGCTCGCTCAACCCTGCAACGGAATCGGCAGCCTGCACGGGCGGCGAACTCGGTGTGATGTGCAACCCGGCCGCGATGGGATGTGCGGCCGGCTTGAGCTGCGAGCAGCTCGTCGATACCGGGGGCGTCCTGCCCGACACCTTCTGCAGCGAATGCGGCGCAAGCACCGACTGTGCGGCGGGCGAAGTCTGTACCCCCAACGTCATCATCGACGGCCTCCAACCGGGCGGGTTCCTCCACTGCATTGCCCAGGGAACAGGCGCCGACGGAACGTTCTGTCCCGCGAGCGGTGACGCCTCGCCCTGCGCGTCGGGGATCTGCGCGGTGGTCGACGTCGGCGGACTTGGAATCGCCGAGGTCGGAGTTTGTGGCCCCTGCGCGAGCGATGCCGATTGCGGCGGAGGAACCTGCCAGCCACCGGTGGTCGACGAGACCGGCGCGACACCTTCGCAGTGCGTCTAGCCGCGATGTGTGACGTGTTCCCGGAATAATCCGCGGGCCGCCGGACTATCCTCGGGTACATGCCCCGGGCGCAGAGCACATCCAACCGGCCGCGCGCCTGCAGACTCCTCCTCGTTCTCGGAGCCCTTCTTGCGGTGACCGGGTGCGACGACAACGAGCCAAAGTGGTGGTGCCAAACCGAGGCCGGCGCGGCGAAGGACCGCAAGGGGCTGCAGAAGTGCTACCGGCTCCCGGAGTACTGCGAAGGCGGATGCGAACGAACACACTCCGCCCAGTGTTTCGACATCGGCCTCGCCATCCAAGGCCCGTACGGAGGCCCCCCCGACCGTGCCTGCTACGCGGATGGTGAAACCTGCGCTCAGGCTCGGGATGATCGTGACCGCCGAAAGCACGACGTCACCTCTGGGTGCCGCGGCATGAGCGAGTGACCGGGTCCTCGCGGTCGTCACTGCGGCGGCGAGGCGCCGGTATCCAGCGTCCTCCCTGCGTCGAGCCGGGTCAGGTTCTACGGCGCGGACGGGGCCGGCCTTCAAGTTCCATGGATCCATCGTCGCGACGTTCTCCCCAACCGTTCCGAGGGACGGGCAGCGCGCGAGACTATCGGCGCTCGAAGGTCAGCTCGAGCTCAGTCGGCGCGGGTATCCGGTTCGAATAGTCGACGTAGGTCACCTCGCCGCCGGTGCCGGTCGGCGAAGCAACCGCGAGCCAGAACTGAACGTGGTCTCCGGCAGAGAGCGAGCCGACTTCATCGACGAGGAGCTCGACCAGCGGTGAGATGTCCGGGGAGATGTTCGTCCCGGCCGCCCACGCCAGAGGACCGAACTCGGGCCATCGCACCGTCTGCTCCAAGAGTGTGACCCCGACCGAGGGGGGACCGCCAAGCTGCCACGGAAACGAGTCGCTCCCCATCACAGCCGGGGCATCGGCGCTGGACTCGAGCCAGATCCCGACCGCATGCGTGTTGCCCCACATATAGGTGACTTGGGGTGTGGCCTGCAGCCGCAGACGCGCCTCGATCAGCCGACCGGAGTCCGCTTCGGGGGGCAACTCGAACCGGAAGTATCCGACGTAATACTCGTCGTCCGGGTACTCCCCGAAGAAGCCGTTTCCGACGCCATCCTCACCCGACTGCGCCCAAATGACGCCACCTTCGGGCGTCGCATAGATCGAGCCGTCGTCCGCGTCCTGTGCGATGGGAACCGTCACGACAATCGGCGAGGCGGGTCCCGTCGAACCGCTGCTGGAGGACTCGGAGGTCGACCCCTCCGATGTCTCCGCGGCGGAGGTCGAACTGGTGGTCTCTGAACCTCCTGGGTCCGTGAGAGTCGAGACGGTGGTCGTGCCTGCCGTGCTGGTAAGCGTCGGCGTGGTCCCCCCTGTCGTGCTCCCCTCGGTCTCCTCCGCCACGGCATCGACGCATGTCCCCGCGAGCCCCTGGGCTGCGTGTTCACCAAAGCGGAACCCGGACGAACACGATGCATCGGGAAAGCTGCACCAGCCCTGCGGCTCACAGCGACCCGAAGGGCACGCGCCGTCGGACTGGCAAGCGAACGTGGAGGACTGGCACGCCGCCAGCCCGGCCCCAGCCGAAGCGAGCGCCGCTACAGCCAGCCACAGTCGCATTCCCACTCCGCAACCATACCGCACCGCGATCTTTGGCCGCCGGGGCCGTAGGCCGATGTGCACGGCCGCCCCTGATGTGGGTGCGCTCGGCGGCCCTATGCGTCGCTCTTGCGACCCGGTCCGTGCTGCGCCATCCGATGGGCGATTCGGGACTGCACGCTCGCGCCCCGAGAGTCGCCCCGCTCCGCCAGGAGTTCGGCGAGCTTGGCTCGGGTGGAGGCGCTGCTGCCCACGTCACGCTCGAGGAGTTCGACCAGCGTCGTCAGATGCATGCCCTTGGATCTATCGACGACGAATCGCCGACGCTAGATGCGTTGCGTTCAGGTGCTTCGGCGATTCCGTAGTGTTTTCAGTGATCGTCCGAAGCGGCCTCAAAAGAAGATCGACGATCAGATCCCGGGATCGTGCACTTGGAGATCTGATCGAGCAGATCTCCTACGAAGAGATCTCGCCAAGACATGCCCCTACAGGACAGGGTGGCACCTGCACAGAACATCATCCTGTCAGCGAGCCCTCTGCGCGCTCGGGCGGGTGGTGAGCGGACGCGCAGCTAGCCGAATTTCCACTCCACCCGGGGACCGTCGGCCGCCTGGACAAGTGTCTCGAACAGGTCATGGTCGGGGCGAATCGAGATGACCAGCGTGTCGCCCTCGTTTCGAAACGCGATCTTCTCGTTCCCCGGCTCGAACGCGACGGCATCGCTCTTCTCAGGGTCGATATCGTGGACGAGCAGGTGTTTTCCAAAGGGGAGCCGGGCTCGCACCATCTGCAGGATGCGGCGGGCGTATTCGCCACCGGGAAACTCGACGAGCACGGCGTTGTTCTCGTCTTGCCCCCACTGCACGCCGGGCACGGCCACCGCCGAAACCTGGCTTCCGTCCCGCTCAGATCCGGCCTCGATCGCGGACACGAACGAGGCATCGGCCGCCATCGACGGGCGTTGGATGCCGGTGGTGAGCGCGGCATCCCGCTGGGTAAAGCAGTCGAGGAATCCCTGCGGGGTCCACAGGTCGAACAGGGCGCGCTCGTCCTCGTACAGGCCCACGGCGCGTCGCACCTCCACGATGCCTCGGCCGGTGTCGATCGAGGGCAGCAGCGGATCCGAGACGAAGAACGCCGCGGCCATGTCCGTCTGTGGGTAGTTGGCCTGTTCCGCTGGCGGAGCAAAGAACCGGGTGATCGCGGCGGGGAATGGCATCGCCTGCCCGGCTTCGAGGGGCCGCTTGCTGCCCAACATGTAGCGGCACAGCGCCCGAAGCAGCAGCGCGGGCCACATCGTGGCCTCGCCGGGGACCACGATCGACATCTCGAACTTCACGCCAATGCGTCCCGGGTCGATCGCCTCACTGAACCCATACGTCAGGTACAGGGTTCCCTCTGCGGTGGGAACCGTCGCCACGCTCCACACCGGAGGCCCTCCCGCCTCGAAGGTCTGAATCCGCTGCGGATCGATGAAGTGATTGACGCCTCCGTTCCCCACGGCCGCCAAGGCGTTGTCCAAGGCCTCCACGCTGTCGTCGTGGACCTGCCGAACCTGCCCGGGCCCCACGGAGAATGAGAAGGATTGGCTCATGCCTTCTTCGTCGCTCGACATCGCTCGCACGCTACCGCACGGTCACACTTGTGGTGAAGACACGTCTGACTCACGATGACGTGTCGTCAGATGCCCGCAGAGGTCAAGCCTTCGAGCGCTCGAGGGCCCGTTGGGCCCGCAACGCGTCGGCCAGGCGCTTCTTGGCGCGAGAGAACCGCTTGCGAAGAGCGATACATGCCCGCTGGATGTCCTCGGTTGAGGGGGTGTCTTGCTCGGCGAGAACCCGCGCAACATCGTTCCAGGGCAAGTCCTTGTCGATACGCAGCACCAGGAGCAACTGATCCTCGGGGGACAGTGTCTCCCGAACGGCGTGGAGTTCTCGTTTGTACGTCGTGCGCACGTGAGGCGCCGTCGATGAGGCGGCCGCCTGCACGACATCGGGCAGCGCGGAGTCGGACCACGGACGGTCGGGCGCGACCCGTTGCCGGCGCAGGAGGTCGAACAGCGACCGCTTGGCGATGGTGTACGCCCAGGTTCGACATGAGGATTCGAAGCGAAACTTCGGCATGCCCCGCCACAGCCGCTCGCAGAACAGACTGTACGCGTCGGCCGCCTGCGCGTCGTCACGACCCATCGCCACCAGCACGCCCAGGATCTCTGCCCCAAACCCACGAAGGAGCACCGCCGTGGCCTCGTCGTATCGCTCTGCAAGACACAGCGACTCGACACGCGCTTCGATGGCCTTGGAGTCCGACATCCTCGCGCGCAGTATACTGGGCTGCCACACGCGCCGCGCGAGGGTAGAGGTCCGCACCGCAAACCGGAGCAACGAGCACGATGCCCGAAACGCACGACACGGACGCAGACGACGACGTCGAAGCCGAGCTCCGCGCCCTGCTGCGGGCCCCTCCGGTCGATCCGGATGCGTTGCGGGAACGCGTCGCTCCGGCACGCCTCGCAGTCGGGACGCGCATCGATGACGCCTTCGTGATCGAGCGCCGGATCGCGCAGGGCGGCATGGGCGTGGTGTACCTGGCCCGCCACGAGCTGCTGCGGCGAGCGGTGGCCATCAAGCTTTGTCGGAGGCGCGCGAGCGAATCACAGACCGAGCGGCTGCTGCAAGAAGCCCGTGCGATGGCAGCGCTCGACCACCCCAACGTGGTGAAGGTGCACCACGTGGGGATGTTCGACGAGCAGGTCTACATCGCGATGGAGTTCGTCGATGGCGGCACGCTGGGTGGCTGGTGCGCGGATGCGCTGCGGAACCCCGCTCAGCTCGTCGAGATGTTCGTCGAGGCCGGTCGAGGACTGCAGGCCGCGCACGCGCAGGGTTTCGTCCACCGCGACTTCAAGCCCGAGAACGTTCTCATCGGCACCGACGGCCGGCCGCGGGTGGGCGACTTCGGACTGGTCTCCGCCAGCCCCGTCTCGACCGACGAACCCGGCGAGAGCCGCGGCGGCCTGTCGACGCTCTCGTTTGCGGGCACACCCCGCTACATGGCTCCCGAGCAGCGCGCTGGCGAGCCCGTCGGTCCCGCCGCAGACCAATACTCGCTGTGCTTGTCGCTCAGCGAAGCGCTCGAGAATGCAAACCAGGAGGGGATCCGGTTGGGGCGGCCCCCTGACCGCCCATCGGCGCGGGTGCAAGCTGCCCTGTGCCGCGGAATGCAGCGCGACCCAGCCGAGCGCTTCGGGGACATCGGCGCGCTGCTGGACGCGCTCCAACCCGCACCGCGCTCCTCCACCCGCCTCAAGATCCTGGCCGCACTCGCGGCCGCGGGCTTCGTCTCGGCGGGGACCTGGTGGGCATCCGCCCCGGCTGCAACGCAGTGCCCCGCCTCGCAACCACTCATCGAGGAGGTGTGGAGTCCAGCGCGAGCCCGGGAGGTCGCCGCCGCCGCGCCGGACCTCGGACGCGACCACGTTCGGCAGCTGCTCATTGGTGGATTCGATCGCTTCTCCGCTCAGTGGAGTGACGCGCATACCCAAACCTGCGACGCGTCCGTCCTTCCCACTCCCGAGCTGCAACGCGCCGCCCAGGGGTGCCTTCTCGAAGCGCGGGCCCAGTTCGACGCCGCACTCGAGACCGTGGTCGACTCGGGGCCTTCGGGCGAGGTGCGAGCGATGCAGGGGCTGTATGCACTGCCAAGCCTCGCGACCTGCCTCGACGTCTCGTCGCTTCAGCGCCGCCTCTCCGTCCCGCGAAACGCCGAGGACACCCAGCACGCAACAGCGTTGCGCATCGAACTCGCTCGGATCCGGGCCGCGGTCCTCATGGACACCCCACACCCCGACGTTGTGCGGATCGATGCCGCGATCGCGACCGCCGAGCGCCTCGAAGACCGTTCGGCCTTGGCGCTCGCACTCCTACTCCGAGCGCGGTCCGGCAGCCCTGAGGCGGAGGGTCCCCAAGGCGTAACGCTCAAACTCGAGCGCGCCTTCATCGAAGCCGAAGCTGCCGGCGACGACAAGCTGCGCGCCGAGATCGGTGCCTACCTCGTATACGTCACCGGGGTGGACCAGGGGCGCCGCTCCGAGGCGCTAGCCTGGGCGTCACGCACCGAGGCGGTGGTGGCGAGGCTCGGCGCACAGGCCTTGCCTGAAGCCGGGGCGCTGTACGACAGCATCGGGGCGCTTCATCTCGAACGCGGCCAGTTCGCCGAGGCCACGAGCGCACTTCAGAAGGCGGAGCGGCTCAAGGTCGAAGCCTTCGGTCCACAACACCCCTCCACGGCCTCGACCCGCGTCACGCTCGGCCGCCTGTGGATCCGCCGCGGCCAGCATGAGCGTGCCCGCGCCGTGCTCGAGGCGGCGCGCGAGGGCTACCTCGAGTCCGGGGACCTCCGTCATCCAGGCATCGCTCGAACCCAGCTGCTCCTGGCCGAGCTCGCCGAGGAGCGAACCGACGACGGCGAGGCACAGCGGCTGCTGACCGACGTCCTGCTTCGCTGGGAGGCGGACTTTGGTCTCGAGCATCCACGGCTGATTCGGCCCCTCAACAATCTCGGCCGGGTCCGGGCGCGGATCGGTGACTCCGATGGCGCGTTGACGGCGTACGGCCACGCCAGAGCGATCGCGGTGCAGTCGCTGGGACCCGATGACGCGCAGACCGGTTGGGCCCTGGGGAACGAGGCCGAGGGATTCATGGCCGCCGGAGCCCATCGGGCGGCCATCGACGGCTTCACCGAGGCCATCATTCACATGCGTGCCCAGTCGCGTTCCGGGGGCCTGGACAACGAGGCGATGGCAGGCCGCGCCGAAGCCTACGTCGCGACCGGTCAACTGTGGGCGGCACGCGAGGACGCCGAGCGCGTGCTCGAGCAGTGTGAATCGGCGGGGTGCGAGCCCGGGATCGTTGCCCGTGCCTCGCTCGCCGAAGCTCAGGCCCTCGACGAGCACGGCGACAGACCGGCTGCAGTCGCCCTGCTGAGTGCGGCGTTGACCGAGGCGCCGGACCAGCGCCGCACACACCAGCGCTGGCGCCGTAAGATGCAACGATGGCTGGAGGAGCGCGCACCATGAATCGAACAACCGTCTTCATCATCGCCGCGTCCCTCTCGTTGTTCGCAAGTCCCGACGCAAGCGCGCTACCTGCGTTCCCAAGTGCGGAGGGCATCGCGGGCGCAATCACGGGCGGGCGCGGAGGCGAAGTCATCAAGGTGACCACCCTCGAAGCGTCCGGACCCGGAAGCCTTCAGGCGGCCCTCGACGTCGACGCACCACGCGTGATCGTCTTCGACGTGAGCGGCGTCATCGAGGCCGCCGAGGTCATCATCCCCTATGGCAACGTCACCATCGCGGGAGAGTCCGCTCCCGGAGCCGGCATCACGATCGATGGACGGCTCCTGGCCGAGTACGAGTTCGGCATCGACAACATCATCATCCGCCACGTTCGCGTCCGACCCACCACACCGATGGGTCCCGGTGAGCAGTTCGACGCCATCGCCTTGTCGAGGTGCTCGGGCGTGCTCCTGGACCACGTCTCCGCATCGTTCGCGATCGACGAAACCATCGACCTGTACGAAGCCCAAGACGTCACCGTGCAGTGGTCGAGTATCGAGAGTTCGGCCACGTCGGGCCATCCCGAAGGCGCGCACAACTACGGTCTGATTCAGGGGCCAGACGGCGCGCGAGCGTCGATCCTTCACAATCTGTTCGCCCACCAGCAGAACCGAAGCCCCGCCCTGGCCACCGGCCCGAGTGAGGTGCGCGGAAACGTGGCCTACAACGTCCGCCACGGGTTCGTCCACCACAACCCGGCCGCCGGTGCATTCGCGATCGTCGGGAACAACTACCTCGCCGGAGGGGACGACGACCTGTTCCCGTTCTTCTTCGACGACGAAGCGGGTGGCAACGATCCCGGGCTCGCGTACTTTCTCGCCGACAACTACATCGACGACCCGGGCGTGTTCACAGGCATCGTCGACAACCCATGGACGATGCCGTGGCCGCACCCGAGCTTCGAGTACCTGGGCTTGCCCGAGTCGTACCGGGCGCCCGAAGAACCCGACTGGGAGACACTCGTCCCAGACCGCGTGCCGGTGGCCGAGCGCAGCGCTTCGGACTCGTTGGAGACGGTCTTGTCGTGCGCGGGCGCCTGGCCACGAGATGTGGTGTCCATGCGCTCCGTGAGCGAGGCTCGGGCGCGCACCGGTAGCTGGGGCGCGAGGGTTCCAGACGACCTGATGGAGGGCCTCATCCCCACTGAGCCGCCCCCGGACCAGGACGACGACGGTATGCCAGATCCGTGGGAGCGCGCGGCCGGCCTGGATCCCGCGGACGCGACGGATGCGAGCACGGTGTTGGACACCGGCTACACCGCGATCGAGGCGTACCTGCACGAGCGCGCGGCCGCCTTGGTGCCGAAGGGATGCCCTTCAGCGGCGCAGGGCGACCCCTCCCCTGGGACCGGCACCGGGTCGTCGGGTGACGGCGGAGGTTCTGGCCTCCCCACGACCGGCGGAACGAACGCCGAGACGAGCACCGGCCCAGGCCCGACCAGCTCCGCAACCAGCGACACAGCTGCGTCCACCGGGGTGGCGACCGCGACAATGGATGGAGGCACCGACGGCTGCTCGTGCCGGTCCCAGCGAGCCCCCGCCGCGGCGTGGCTGTTTGGGTTGCTCCTGTGCCTCGTACGACGCCGGGACTGAAGCGTCGCTACTCCTCGACCGTCCACCCGTTCGCGTCGGTATTCACGGCCTCCGGCGCGGGCTCGGGGCTGCTCTCGGCTGGATTCGCCGCAGCTCCGTCCTCGTCCTCGACCGAGGGGGGAGCGGCCTCTTCCGCAAGCGGTGCGCGGTCGGAAGCCTTCTCCATCGGCTGCATGGTCAACTCGATCTCCACCACCGCATCGAACCCAAGAACCTGCCAGGACCCTGAGCGAATCGCGTCGACGGGGATGCCCACGAACGAGGTGGTGCCGACGATCTCGGTCTTGCCCACGTCGACATCTTCGACCACGAACTGCACCCGTTCGCCATACTCCTTGCGCGCGATCACGGCGCAGTTCGCCTCGCTGGAGCCGAACGGGGCGATGGCGGTGTCCTTCACGTAGTCGGTGCGAAGGATGTACTCGCGACCGAGCTGCATCTGAACCCGCAGATCCGGCGGACCCTTCACCTTGTTGAAGATCGTTGTGCCCACCGAGCCGGCGGCGGACAGCGCCGCTGCATAGCCCCCGCCCTGAGACGCCGCGACCAGGTCGGGCAACAGCTTGCGGGCCTTGCGATTGACCCGGCCGATGCCATCCCATGACTTGCCGTTGACCTTCGCCGGCAGGACCACCGCTTTGGAGACACAGATTTCGACGAACTCCGGCAGCGGCGGAAGGTCGGGCTGCACAGGGACGGTCCCCTTGCTGCCACGACCTTTGAAACAGCCACTGAGGAGAACGGAAGAACAGAGCAGAACAGTGGAGAGACGCATGCCGGTGACTTGACGCCGCGACTGTATCAACCGTCGCACCACCTGAGCCCAATTCCGGCCATCAGCCCGTGTTTCGCCCTCTCGCTAGGCCTTGGACAACTTCCGCCGAAGCACACGGCCCAAGTCGGCCAATCGAAACGGCTTGTTCAGCAACGTCACGTCCGCGTCGAGTTGGGTCTGGGGAATCACGTTCTCCGTGTAGCCGCTCATGAAGACCACCGGGAGGTTCGGTCGCGAGGTCGCGACCTGGGAGGCCAACTCTGGCCCGGTCATTCCGCCCGGAAGCACCACGTCGGTCAGCAGGAGGTCGACATCGACCCCTGCATCGAGAGCACGAAGCGCCTCCTCCGCTGTCGCGGCCCCCAAGGCGGAGTACCCGAGCATCTGGAGCTGGCGAGTGACCACGGCTCGGACGCGAGCGTCGTCCTCGACGACAAACACCGTCTCCCCCGCCCGAGATTCTGACCGCTCGTCCCGGTCGGGCACGCCCGCGACCTTCGGGTTGGCGCCTGCACTACGAGGAAGGAGCAGCCGAACCGAGGTCCCCTCGCCGGGCTCGGAGTCGATGCGTACGTGTCCGCCCGACTGCTTCACGAACCCGTGGACCATCGACAACCCGAGCCCAGTTCCCTGTCCGGCCGGTTTCGTGGTGAAGAACGGATCGAACGCACAAGAGCGAACGTCGTCCGACATTCCGGATCCGTTGTCCGTGACGGTAACGGTGACGTAGTGCCCCGCGGCCGCTCCCTCGATCTCGAGCGCGCCCCTGTCATCGAGGTCCAGGTTCGCAGCTTGGATCGTGACACTTCCACCGGCCGGAGCCAACGCATCCCGAGCGTTGACCACGAGGTTGACGATCGTGTTCTCGAACTGGCTGCGATCGACATCGCAAGGCCACAAGCCGGGAGCCGCAACAACCTCGAGGGCGATCGTCTCTCCAAGCAGGCGACGAAGCATCGAGCACAACGTCTCGAGCAGCGGAGCCACATCGGTGGGCTGAGGAGTCAACGGTTGCTGGCGCGCAAACGCCAGCAGGCGATGCGTGAGTTCGGCGCCCCGGTTCGCCGCAGCCAGGACATCGTCGAGGGATTCTCGCTCGGGACCGGCGAGGGCGGAGTCCGCCAGGATCTCGATGTTGCCGATGATGACCGCAAGAATGTTGTTGAGGTCGTGGGCGACGCCCCCGGTCAGCTTGCCAACGGCCTCCATCTTCTGGGCCTGTCGCAGTTGCGCCTCGACGCGACGCGCCTCCGTCTCGTCACGAAACGTCGCGCAAATCCCACCATTGTCGAGTCGAAAGCGATTGATGCGAACGACCCGCCCCGGTGTTGGTGTCAGGTCTTCGGTATGGATAAGTGGCCCAGTTTTCACCGCATGGATTCGTGCTTCCGCGAGAGCGACCGGGTCTCCGGGTCCGAACAAGCCCTTCTTCGCGCTCTCGACGTACAGGTCGAGCAGACGCATGCCGTACTTGGTGAGCGGCTGCACTGCGGGACCCATGAGGTCGAGGTAGCGCTGGTTCCACGAGACAAGTCGCAGCGAGTCGTCGAAGATCGTGACGCCCTCCTCCATCGCCTCGAACGTCGCCTGCAAAAACTCGGAGATCCGAGCCCGGTGCTCGACGTCATCCCGTTCATCCCCGGCCACGCTCCGAGAATAGCAACCCACGGCCTTTGAAACAGCCACTGAGGAGAACGGAAGACCCGAGCAAGACCCCGGGGAAACGCATGCCGGTGTCTTGGCGTCTCGACGGTGTCAACCGCCGCACAGCGCCTGGACAAACACGCGGTCCCCCTCGGGTCTTGCCCCACGAGCCGCGACACGACACACACACCCCCACGAGGCGCTGGAGTGGGTTCGGGTCCACGACCATCGCGACCGGCCCGCGAGGGATCGCGATGCGCGGTCCAGCACGTTGTTATCTGTCTCTTAT
>OJGU01000283.1_pt1 | contig 33456 bp, 26 predicted proteins | sample 1594741 | NCBI WGS metagenome assembly OJGU01 (sample SAMN05416841, study PRJEB24817) | seawater metagenome | isolation source: Sea water | place: Canada:Atlantic | collected 2013-07
CGCATCCTCAGCGTCGGGTGCAGGCGTCTCGGGAGCCTCCGCTTCGGTGGACGGGGCCTTCTCCGCCGGAGTGTCGGGAGCATCCCCGGGAGCGTCGGCATCAGCCACAGGAGCGTCGGCCGCGGGAGCATCGGCCGGAGCGTCGGCATCAGCCGCCGGAGTGTCGGCATCAGCCGCCGGGGCGTCGGCCACCGGAGCATCGGCCTCAGGAGCCTCCGACTCGGGCTTCACGGGTTCGTCGGCTGGGCTCGCCGACGCATCGGGAGCATCGGTGGCATCCGGAGCGGCAGCGGGCTCGGAGGCGAGGCTCAGCGCGACGACACCATGAAGGAGACGGACGAACACGGGGGCGCATCCTACCCGGGTGTCCCTCCCCCGCAAAGTGCGGCGGGCCACCTTGCTAGGGCCCCGTAGGAAGGCGATCTCGAGGGAATGGGGGGAAGGACGTCACGCCCGCGGCTGACGTCGCCGGCGCCCGAGGAGGGGAAGCAGAGGCAAGAGCAACGCCCACAGCGCCGGGGGGTTGCCGACCTGGCAACCGCCTTGGGCGGTGTCGTCAGAGACGCCGGCCGTGTCGGTGTCGGCGCTTGGAGTCCCGGTCGTCTCGCCCGCCGCCGACGTTCCCGAACCCGACGAACTCGGAGGCGGTCCACCCGAGGACCCCTCGGAGCCCGACTCGACAGACCCCGTCGATCCCTGCGGCTCGGGCGGATCGTCGGGGGGATCGATGGGCTCGTCTTGCGTCGTGCCCAAGTAGTAGATCGCGTTCGCGAGGATCTGGAAGTTGTTGCCGTCTCGGTCGTCGACCGCGAGCTGTTGCGACTCGCCCGGTTGATAGAAGACGACGTGTCCTGACCAGCTCGGACGACGCAGGTCGTACCCAAGGATCTGGGGTCCAGCGTAGTCGCTCATGAACAGCAGCTCGAGGTCCTCGCGGCCATCGAGGAACAGACGCGTGTCGGGATAGCGCTCGTCGGGGGCGTTGGTGAAGCTCGGGTACGAGTCGCCAGGGATTCGGAGCTGCGGCGCTTCGAACGGGGTCTGCTCGGTGTACTCCAGCTCGTTCGTGGTGACGAAGTGGTCGGAAGAGACGGCGATGACGCGTTGCCCGGATTGCTCGAGCGAGATCTCATCCGCGACGCCGCCGAGCAGTTGCAGGATCGGGGTCTTGCCATCACCGGTGTACAGGCCGTGATGGAACACGAGGACGCCGCCCCCTCGCTCGAGCACGGCTCGGGTTGCGTCGGTCAGGTCTCCCTGGGCGTTGCTCCCCGAGCAGTAGGTCGCGGCCCGGTGGGCAAAGTAGATGAGGACATCGGTGTCCGGCAGCGCGGCGAGGCCCTCATCCACACAGCCACTTCCCGCATCGACCAGGGATGCGATCGAGAGTCCCGAGTCGGCGGCCTGGAGTGCTGCAACGAGGTCTTCCGGTTGGGTGAGCTCGGCGTCGGTGAGGCCGTGGGGGTTCACCTCGTCGCCGATGAGCGTGATGTTGAGCGGCTCATGACGCGGGACGGACGCGGCGAGCGCGGTCCCGGAACTCAGGAGAACGATCAGGCCCACGGTCGAAGAAAGGACGCGCACGGTGCGGGAGCCCTAGCATGTGTACAGCGGTCGTCCCGCTCTTTTCGTTCCGGCAGGCCGGTTCGGCCCCTCCTGGCCGGAGTTCTGCGCGGCTCAGGCGTGCGCGGGTCTTTTGCGGCCTGCTACGCTCCGCCCGTGGACCGAGACCTCGCGCGGGTGGGGGCATCGCTCTCGAGGCGCCTGTTCTCGGGTTTCCCCGAGAAGATCGGGCGCTACCGAATCGCTGGGCGCATCGGTTCGGGAGGCATGGGGCAGGTGTTTCGAGGGCACGACCCTCGGCTGAAGCGACCGGTTGCGATCAAGGTCCTCCGCAGTGGCCGCGCTTCAGCCGCAGGCGCCTTCGACCCGGACACGCTGCTGCGAGAAGCGCGAGCCCTTGCATCAGTTTCCCACCCCAACGTCGTCGAGGTCTTCGAGGTCGGGACCGACGGGGAGCAGGTCTTCATCGCGATGGAGCTGATCGACGGCGCAACGCTCGGACATTGGGTTGCCGACGAGCGACCGCCGTGGGCGGAGATCGTGCGGGCCTATCTGCAAGCCGGCGAAGGACTGCAAGCTGCTCACGAGGCAGGCATCGTGCACCGCGACTTCAAGCCGTCGAACGCTCTGATGGCCGGTGATGGTCGAGTGCGGGTCCTCGACTTCGGGTTGGCGACCGAGAGCGCGCCGGGGACCGGAGACCTGCTTCCCGACGCCATCGCCGGGACGCCAGCGTATATGGCTCCCGAGTGCCTGCGGGGTCGTGCCGCCACGCCGCAGTCCGACCAGTTCAGCTTCTGCGTTGCACTGTGGCAGGCGCTGTTTGGTGGCCGTCCATTCGCGGCCGATACGGCGCACGGCATGCGGCGCGCGGCCGAAGGACGTCGGCTGGTGCGTCCGGAGAAGACGTCGGTCCCGAAGCGCATCGTCGACGTGCTGGTGCGGGGACTCGAGCCCAAACCTTCGGAGCGTTGGCCTTCAATGAACTCGCTGCTCGGCGAGCTGCGGGTCCCCGTCAAACCGAAGGGACCGCTGCGCGCCGTCGTGTTTGCGACCGGATGGATCGGGTGGAAGATCGCTGCGGGCGCGATTTTGGTCGCGATGTTCCCAACGCTGGGGGACTCGGACCCGTGTGATGCGTTGCGGTCCCGACGGGACGGCGACTGGTCGATCTCCCGCCAGCTCGCGACGCAGTCCGCATTCACGGACCACGGTCGTTCCGAGCAATGGTCGGCGTTCGACGAGACGGTCGACGCACAGATGGATGGCCTGGTCGACGCATACGCGCAGGCATGTGAGGCCCGGCGCGTCGACAGCGGTCGTGTCGAACTCGATACGGAGCTCGCGTGTCTGCGTCGTCGTTACCTCTCGCTTGCCGCGCTGGTGGAAGCGGCGCCGGGGGCCGACGCGACCCAGCTCGGTCGCATCGAGGCTGCGGTTCACCACGCGGCGTCGGCAGGTCCGTGTTCCAATGGCGCTCCGGCGGTGGTGTTGCCCTCGCGGGTCGTCGCGGCGGTGGCCGACGCCGACGCGCAGCTCGCCGAGGTCGCGGTCTTGCGTACCGCGGACCGATACGACGAGGCGGCGGACGTGCTGGACGGGCTGGCGAGCACCGCACTCGAGCTTCGTTACGAACCTCTTCAGGCTCGGGTTGCATCGTCCCTGGCCGATATCGAGATGGTCCGTGGCGATACCCGGGCCACGGAGGACGCGCTGATCTCGGCGTACCAGTTCGCGGTCGGGCTGTCGGACCACGAACTCGCAATGTCGGCGTCGGCACGCCTCACGGAGCTTATCGGGGTCGAGAGCTCGCGACCGCTCGAGGCGCTCGAGTGGGCGAGGCACAGCGAGGCGGCAGCGGAGCGCCTGGGCTTGCCCGAGCCCCAAGCGCATCTGTGGCCCGCGCTGGCCAACGTGTACTTCAACGCGGGGCAGCATGAGCAAGCAGCGGTGCTGTTTGAAAAATCAGCGGAGGCGATGCAAGACGACCCGGCGACTTCTCCCCGTGAGAGGATCGAGTCGCTGCGGAAGCTCGGCGGGGTCTACTTGCACCTCGAGCGCCGAGAAGACGCCCGTCAGGCCTTTGCCACCGCGATGGAGATCGCCGAGGTGGAGGATGGCCCTCATGCGCACAACGTCGCAGCGCTCGCATTCAATCGCGGCCTGACCACGGTTGACCCGGCCGAGTCTGCTGCACTCTTCGAGCGCTCGGCTCGCATCTATGGCGACCTGTGGGACGACCACCCCGACCTGGGCGATGCGCTGTATCGCTGGGGCCGAGCGCTCGCCGACATGGGTCGCTCTGACGACGCGGAGGAGAAGATGCGGAGCGGTATCGCGATGCTGGCCCGTGGGATCGGGGAGGCACACCCTTACGTTCTGGACTGCCGAACGAGTCTGGTGAACTTGCTGCTCGACCAGGAGCGGTACGAGGCTGCGTTCGAACTCGCCGTGTCGGTGCATGCGGATGCCCAGGCGAAGATGGGCGATGGACACCCGGTGACCGCGGGCGCCCGCCAGCTCGTGGGCGCTTCGCTCGATGGGCTGGGCGATGTGGAGGCGGCGCGTGCGGCTTTTGAGGACGCCGCCCGCCTGTCGCGTGAGAGCCCGGAGCCCGACATGCGAATGGTCCTGCGGACCACGGCCTCGCTCGCTGAGTTTCGTGCGCGCAACGGCGAGCCCGAGGCCGGCCGCGCGCAACTCGAGAAGGCCGCGGCCGAAGCGACGGACGTCGTGGGCACCACACACCCGTTGTGGGCCGACCTCCAGCTCCGCACGCTGGCGCTGCTCCCCGAAACCGAGGGCGTGCCGGACGATCTGGAGCGAGCTCGGGCCGCGCTCGAGGTGCTTGGGCAGGGCGCGTTCAACCGGAGCTATGCAGGGGCGATGTTCTCGGTGGCCCGGCTGGAACACGCCCACGGCGATCGTGTGGCCGGCCGGGCCCAGGCCGAAGCGTTGTCGGCCCGCCTCCGCCAGAGTCCCCGAGACGCCTCACTCGCGGCCGAAGTCGACCGCTGGCTGGCCGTAGTCGAGCGCTGAGGCGAGCCTCCTAGCAGGCGATCTTACCGCCGCAGCAGAACTCGTCGACGATGACGCATGCGATGCAGATCTCGCAGCCAGGAATGTCCCCGTCGCACTCCTCTCCGGGCTCGACCACATCGTTGCCGCACGCAAAACAACCGCTCGTATTGAAGCCGCAGGATGCGGAGCAGGTGAGCACGCCGCCTTCGAACCCTTGGCTCGCACAGGTCTGGCCGCCGAGGTTTCCGCCATCGCAGGTCTCGCCGACATCGATGTTCCCGTCACCGCACTCGTAGCAGTTGCTCGTGTTGAAGTTGCAGCTGCCGTTGCAGGTGAGGAAGCCGCCGTCGAAGCCCTGGCTGGCACAGGTCTGGCCGTCCAGGTCCAGGCCATCGCAGGACTCGCCCGCGTCGACGTCTCCATCGCCGCACTCGAAGCAACCCGAGGTGACGACATCGCAGTTGCCGTTGCAGGACAAAGACCCGCCGTCAAAGCCCTCGGTGGCGCAGGTCAGGCCATCGAAGTTGGAGCCGTCGCACTCCTCGCCTGCGTTGACGTCCCCGTCGCCGCACTCGAAGCAGCTTCCGGTGCTGAAGTTGCAGCTGCCGTTGCAGGAGAGTGAGCCGCCGTCGAAGCCTTGCGAGCCGCAGGTCTGCCCACCAAGGGCGGCGCCGTCGCAGTTCTCGCCCGCATCGATGTTGCCGTCGCCGCACTCGAAGCAGCTTCCGGTGTTGAAGGTGCAGTCGCCGTTGCAGGCCAGCGCGCCGCCATCGAACCCCTGCGAATCACAGGACTGCCCCCCGAGGGCTGCGCCGTCGCAGTCCTCGCCGCCGTTGACCGAGCCATCTCCGCATCCGTTGCCATTGCAGCTCGCGGTATCGAAGGTGCAGGCGCCCGAGCAGGCGAGCGTACCGTCGAAGAACCCGAGCGCCTCACAGGATTGGCCGTCGAGGTCGAGGCCATCGCATGCCTCGGCGCCGTCGATGGCCCCGTTGCCGCACGAGCTGCAGTCGGATGCGTCGACCGTGCAGGTGCCGGTGCAGGACAGGTCGCCCTCGGTGAAGCCGAGCGTGGTGCACGACTGACCATCGAAGGCATCGCCGTCGCAGTCCTCGGTGCCAGAGACCGTGCCGTCGCCGCAGGTGAAGCACTCGGAGGTGTCGAACGTGCAGTCACGGGCACACTGGAGCGCGCCTCCTTGAAAGTCCTCGCTGTCGCAGGTCGAGGTGCCGAGGTCAGCCCCATCGCAGGCCTCGTCTCCGTCGCGCATGCCGTTTCCGCACAGCGCACAGTCGGAGGTGTCCAGGACGCAGCCGGGGGTGCAGGCGATCGTGCCGGAATCGAAGCCTTCCTCGCTGCAGGTCTGGGTGACTTCGGCGGCGGGGTCGCAGGTCTCGGGTGCGGTGACCATGCCATCGCCACAGGCGCTGCATTCGCCGTAGTCGTAGGTGCACGTGTCACTGCAGCCGAGCGCTTCGCTCTCCTCGCCCAGCCCAACGTCGGCGCAGCTCGTCGCGTCGCCGAGGACGGCACCATCACACTCCTCGCCCGGGTCGATGCTCCCGTTGCCGCACTGGGTGCAGAAAGAGGCATCGAACGTGCAGTCCGAAGCACACTGGAGGGCGCCTCCGGCAAAGCCTTGGGTCTCGCAGGTTTGCGAGGCGAGGTCGCTCCCGTCGCAGGCCTCTTCGCCCTCGGCGATGGCGTTGCCGCACTCGGCCTCGACCAGCGGGCCCGAAGTGTCTGTGCCCGTGCCGGGTCCGTCGGTGTCGTCTCCGTCGGTGTCGGAGCCGCCGACTTGGTCGGGCGGTACACACTTGCCCGCCACCCCTTCGGGGGCGAGGTCACCGTAGCGTTCGTTCGACGCGCAGAGGGGATCTGGAAAACTGCAGAATCCCAGCGGTTGGCAGGTGCCGGCCTCTCCGTTGCCAGCGCACTGTGAGTCGTCCGAGCACAGGAACGACGTGTCGGAAGTGCAGCCGCTCGCGAGTGCGGCCAGCCATACGCCGGCGACCAACGCCCATCGTTTTGCTATCGAAAATCCCACCGCGTTCCATCCTGACCGTATCGCAAATGCTCGTTCGTTGCTGGTTGTGGACACCGCGTTCGTGCGAGGATCGGGTGATGAAGAGCTTGCAGATGTGGGCCGCGCTCGCACTATCCGGGATGACCTTGGGCTGTGCAGGCGGTGATGATCCCGGCGGAACCGACGCAGGGTCGAGTTCGAGTTCGAGCAGCAGCGACGGGAGCACCACGATTCCGCCCTCGAGCACGACTGCGGCGTCGAGCTCCAGCTCCACGACCGACGAGGCCGAGTCCAGCTCTTCCAGTGGTACGGCGGCCAGCTCGTCGTCGAGCGGTTCCTCGAGCAGTTCGAGCACGGGACCCGGTTGCGAACTCGGTACGCAGGATTGCGCATGCGACCGCGACGGCGAATGCGAAGGTGTCCTGGAGTGCATGGAGGACGTCTGCGAGACCCCGCAGAACTGCCCGCAAGAGCGCTCCGAGCCCAACAACACCGAGGGAGAGGCGCCGGATCTTGGGGAGTTCAACGACTCGAACCCCACCTTCGAAGTTGTGGACGGCCGGCTCCCGGCCGGGAGTGACGACGAGGATTGGTTCACCTATCGCTGCGACGACACGATCATCGGCCAGGTCGACATGGCGTACGAGATCGACACCAACATCCCGGTACGGGTGTGTCAGTTCTTCTTGTGCGACGAGCCGGACAATCCAACGGTGACATGTCCCGAGAACTCGGAGGCCGCAACGTCCCCGGACGGACACCTCGGTTGCTGTTCCGAGCAGGCTGATCTGGTCGTCGAGGACATTGTCTGCAACCCGGACAGCGATGAGACGGGCCGGGTGTTTGTACGTGTCGACATGCCTCTGCAGGACATGTGTGTCAGCTACGACCTCGGCGTCCGCTGCTGAACTCGGGTCACGACATCACGCGAATCGTCCCGGGCATGCCACCTTTGGGGCGAAGCGTGACGCCCGGATCCGTTCCTACCTGCTCCGGGCTGTGCACCTGAATCGCGAAGCGCTGAATGAGGGTGGTGAGGATGATCTTCGCCTCCATCAGCGCGAAGTTGTTGCCGATGCAGATCCGGGGTCCGGCGCCAAAGGGGATGTACGCGTAGCGGTGGCGGTTGGCGCTGCGCTCAGGGAGGAAGCGGTCGGGGTCAAAGCGCAGCGGATCCGTCCACAGTGCGGGGTGCCGGTGCAGGGTCCACGGGCAGGCGGCGATGATGGTATCGCGCTCGATCGCGTGTCCGAGGATCTCGTCATCCTCCACGGCGGTGCGTTCGAAGATCCACACCGGGGGATACAGTCGCATGGACTCTGAGATGACGCGGCCCGCGACCTCGAGCTTGGGTAGGTCTTCCATCGTCGGCGTGCGGCCGCCAAGCACGGAGTCAGCCTCCTCTCGAACCGCTCGCGCCCACTGCGGGTTCTCGGTCAGGAGCTTCAACGTCCAGCTCATGTGGGTTGCGATGGTCTCGTGCCCGGCCAAGAACAGCGTGAGCACCTCGTCGCGCAGCTGCTGGTCGGTCATCTGTTCGCGGGTGACCTCGTCTTCGACCGACATCAGCATCGAGAGCAGGTCGCCGCGGTCGTGCGGGTTGGCGCGGCGCTCCGCGATGATGTTGCCGATCGCTTCGTCGAGGATCCGCTGTGCGGAGCGGAAGCGAAGGTTACCCGGCGTGGGTACCCACATTGGAAGTCGAATCGCGCTGTCCGCCTCTGCGTTGGCCCGCTGCAGTGCGGTCGTGATCGCCGGGCCTAGGCGTCCGGCTTCGCGGGAGAGCTCGGTCGAGAACAGGGTGTGTCCGACGATCCGGAGCGTCAGCCGCATCATCGCGTCGTGCAGCTCGACCGTGGTGCCGTGGGCGCTCGACCACTCATCGGCGAGTTCCTCCGTCAGCCGCCCCATGGTCGCTGTCAGCTGGGCCAACCGCTTTCGGTGAAACGCCGGCTGGCTGAGCTTGCGTTGCCGCTTCCAGAATTCGCCCTCGGAGGTGACGAGGCCGTTGCCCATCACCAAGCGGAGGCCATCGTATGAGCGGCTCTTCACGTATCGGCTGTGGTGCCGTACGAACACGTGATGGATAGCCTCGGGGTCGTGGAGGACCACGAACCGGAACGGGCCGAACCGGTAGCGGACCAGGTCGCCGAACCGGTCGCGCCCGTCGGTGAACAGGCCCAGGCGGTCCGTCATGACGTCGAAATACGAGCCGAAATAGGGGAGTCCGCGGGGTCCGGGAAGGGACGCGGCGTGCGCTAAAGCTGAGGACGTCCTCATGTTTGACAAAACATGAGGAGAGCCTCAAATTCGTCAAGCGTTGACGAGTAAGACCACGAAAAAACGAGGGAAAAAGGTCACCCCCCGAAAACAGCCCCAGCAGGAGCGCAGTCGGCGCCGCCACGACTCCATCGTCGAAGCCGCGGCCGAATCGTTTGCGGAGTTCGGATTCGACGCCACCACGATGGAGGGGATCGCCGCGACGGCAGGGACTTCGATCGGGTCGGTGTACCAGTTCTTTCCCAACAAGAAGGCCGTGTTCCGAGAGGTCGCCCGACGTGCGATCGAGGCGAGTGGAGCCACGTTTGCTTCGCTGATGCTGCCCGGCACGGACCGGCCGTGGCCGGAGCTTCTCGAGCAGGTCTGCGACCTCTACTTCGAGCTGCACCAAAGCTCGGTGATGATGCGCGCGATGGTCCGCAACTTCGAGCTCTACCGAGAGTTCGAGGAGGAAGACACCGCTCAGATGCAGGGCTTCATCCAGATCGTCGCGATGTTGCTCAGCGCGTGGGCACCCGATCTTTCACCGGAGCGGAGCCACCGCGTCGCGCGGACACTGGTCTACACGTTCGCGATGAGCATGCTGGTGATCGCCAACGAGTCCAAGGAGGTCGGGCTCGAGATGCTGACGGAGACCAAGGTCATGCTTCGGCGGTACATCGAGGGTTACGCGCCCGAGCCTGGCTGACCGCAGGCCAGCACCATGCACGTGGGACGCGAACAGTGAAACGTGCCCGCGCTGACCTGCTGTTCAAACGTGCGAAGCCATCGGAGTACGACAGCCCAGCAGGGGTCGAACTCGGCATCGGTCCCGCCGCCGGCGAGGTAGTGCCGCCGGGTGTCCTCGCGGGGTCCGGTCGGCATCCACTGATCCATGCGAGCGAAGTCGAGCTGCGTCTTGATGTCGACCGCTTGGGCATGGTCGTCATAGGGCGGTTGGGCCCATGCGCACTTGTCCGAGGCGAACGCTTGGATCGCCAGTGCGCTGCCTTTGCGAAGCAGGGCAGGGAGTCGGGCTCCGACGTCTCCGTCTCCTTCACCGAGCGCGCGCTTACCCTCGTGGCACAGCAGCTGCAACTTCAGCAGGGACGCCCGCTCCGTAGCTTTCAACGGCACGCTGGTGCCCATGAAACTCGTGGCCATCACAAGGTTGTCGGGTTCGGCGAGCAGGACAACGCCGTCCGGCTTGGTCACCCGCAGCATCTCCGTGACGACCGCTTGCGCATCGGGCACGTGGATCAGCACCGTCTGGCACGTCACCACGTCGAACGAAGCGTCTTCAAAAGGAAGCCTGCCGGCGTCGGCTTCCAAGTAGTTCGCGGTCAGTTTCGCCGCTTTCGCTGACTCCTGCGCGGCGTCAAAGAAAGCCGGTTCGCGGTCGATGCCCGTGAGCGTCGCGTCGGCCGACATCCGCCCTGCGACCGCGCGCCCCCAGTGCCCCGCACCACAGCCGACGTCGAGCAGGCGAGCGCGCCGACCCAGGTCGAGCCGCTGACCGAGCAAGTCCAGGTAGTCCGAGTTCCACCACGTATCTCTCCAATCCCCGCCGAATCCGGCGAGGCGGGCGTACGTCTCCGGGTCGTCGTAGCTGGGCCGATCGGTGGTCACGCCCGAACGGTACCGCGCTTGTGCCGCCCGACAAGCTCGACTCTGGCTAGAGGCTGGTGTCGAGCGCGACTGTGGCCCAAGTGACGGGCTCGTTGCGATCGGACTCCGCCGGCCAGATCTCGGCGACGGTCTGGGTGTTGGTCACCCGGAGCGCCAGGCCGATCTCGCAGCTGGTCGAGAGATCGATGCCCAGCAACGCGAATGGAATCGAGTACTCCACAGCGTTGGCGGGGCCAACCAGGCCGGGCGTACTGTCCCAGTCCGGGTTGTCGTCAACGCACCCGGGCCACGCATCGAGCATGCCCTGGGCTCCGCATTCCTGATCGTCGGTGTGGAACCACCAATCGTCGGCGCCGAACATCACCGACTTGTCATTCATCGGGTCGATGTAGAGCTCGGGGAACATGATCAGACCCCCTTCGGCCAGGGGCTGAAAGCCGACGTTCAGGTTGGCGCCGTCGTGGGAGAGGATCACGTTGACCTCGGTGGCCTGCACGGGGATGGCCACAACGGTCGCTCCGGCCCACTCCAGGGGATCGATGGTGCCGTTGGCGTCGATTGCTGCACCGGCCGGGATCATCGTCTCGGCTTCGCAGACCAGCGGCGTCCCGGTCGAGGAGGAGTCCGCCGCTGTACTGCTTTCCTCGCTTCCTGTGCTCGTGGAAGCGTCGGTGTCGGTGTCGGTGTCCGCAGCGCTCGTGGAGGAGCAGCCGAGGAACATCATCAAGAGCGCGCAAGGGGCCGTACGCATCATCGACCGCGATGGTAAACCCAGGGCGTTCCTCGGTGATGGCGCACTGGATCCGCAAGCTCACGATCGACCAGTGGCGAGCGATCGACGCCGACATGCTCGACCGTCCGTTGCCCGAGCGCCGGGTCATCTGGGTGCTCCTGACGGCCACGCTGTGCCTGATCTTGCCGATCTATCTCGGTTCGCCGAAGTTCGCGGACGAGCACCTGCAGCCGGTTTTCGAGGGATTCCCCGATCGCCATCTGGGCCCCTGGCTGTATTGGTCGCTGTTCAAGATCTTCAACTACGTGCTGTTGCCGTGCCTTTGCTTGCGGTTGCTGGGCGACCGGATCGCCGACTGCGGCCTCCGGCTCCACCGCAGCCGGCGCACATGGGGGCTCTACGCGGCGTTGCTCGTCCTGGTGCTGCCCGTCGTCGTTCTCGCGGCGGACTCGTCGGCGTTTCTGGACCGCTACCCCCGCTATCCCCACGCTGCAGCGACATGGTCGCGGTTGGTCTTGTGGGAAGCCGCCTACGGGTTCCAGTTCGCGGCGCTCGAGTTCTTCTTCAGGGGGTTCCTGCTGTTTTCACTCGCGCGTTCCTTGGGCTCGGCGGCGATCTTTGTGTCGCTGGTGCCCTACACGATGATCCACTTCGGAAAGGCGCTGCCGGAGACGGTTGGCTCCGTCATCGCGGGGATCGTGCTGGGTACGCTTGCGCTGCGGACTCGGTCGATCTACGGGGGCGTGCTGCTGCACTGTGGTGTCGCTTGGACGATGGACGGGCTCGCTTTGGCGCACCGTGGTGACCTGGCCCGCCTCCTCGGCAGTGGGTAAACGGGAATTGGCCCGCAGCGGGCACGAAAACGCTCAGTTATGGTTCAGTTGAGGTCCGAGAGGACCTACCATGCCCCCCGTGTCGGCCCCCTCGGCATCGGACACCTTCACCCGGCAGAGCTTGGTGGAGGAGATCCACAACAAGCAGCAGCACGACGCCGACCAGGAGTCGGAGCGGCGGCACCAGCACGAGCGCGCCGTGAGGGCATCTCGCCGGGCCAAGGTCCGCAACCGCGTGCTGTTGCTGGTGGCGGTGGTGCTGTTGCTGGCGGCGGTGGCGTTTGGGGTCAAGGAGTTCGCCGAGAATCGCCGGATCGAGCAGGGACTTGCAGCGGCACAAGAGCCGCTGGCCGCATCTTCGGTCGCAAAGCTCGAGGCTGCGCGGACGGTGCTGGTCACCAACCTCGACGTTGCGCCCGGCCATCCGGCGACGCTCGGCCGCATCGCGTTGGTGGTTACGCACCTTCACATTCGCGGCGTCGTCGAGGCCGACGAGGCGCGCACTGCGGTTGCGCAAGCTCGCGAGGCGGGCAGAGCCGAGGGGGCGCTTTGCGAAGGCATGTTGGCGGCGCTCGACGGAGACTTCGACCAAGCGCGCCGCGCCTATGAGGGGGCCCTTGCCGACGAGGACCCGTGGGTGCGAGCGGACGCGGCGTGGCTTCAGGCGGTGGTCGCGTTGGGTCACCCCTACGACGTCGCAATGGAAGATGCCGCGGTCGCACAGCTCGAGTCGTCGTTGGAAGAGACGGCGTCGGCCTCCAACCTGCGGGCGTTGGCAACCCTGGTCGCGCGACGCGGAGATTTGGAACTCGCGCTGTCCCGAACAGCCGAGGCTCGGGCGCTCGCGCCGGAGGACACCGGACTCTCGGTCGACGAAGCATTCTTCAAGGTGCTCAAGGCCGAGTCGGTCGTCGGTGCGCTCGAACTCGTCGACGCCCTCGATGGAACGGTGCGAGGTCCAGACGTCGCGCGGCTGTCGATCACCAAGGGATTGGCGCAACTGCATGAGGGCGAGCCCGACGATGGCGTCGAGGCGTTGAGCGACGCGTGGCGAGCGCTCTCGCCTGCGGACAATGACGCGCGTCTTCATGTCCTCGAAGGGCTGCTGAGCTACGGCCAGGTCGACCGGGTCGAGACCCTACGCAAGGGCGTCCACCTGGGTTCGCAGGCCGACGGCGTCGTGGATGCATGGGAGGCGTTGGCACGAGGACGGAGCCAGGAGGCTCTGGCTGCGCTCGAGGCGATGCCGCAAACCCTCCCCCGGGTTGGTCACCTGCAGGCATTGGCTCTGGTGGAGCAGCATCGCCATGCGGAAGCGCGGCGCTGGGTCGAGTTTGCCAGGCAGCGATTGCCCGACCGTCCAGACCTGGCCGTCGCAGCGGCCCGCGTCGCAACCGCGGCGGACGAGTCCCGGCCCGAGGCGCTCAAAGAGCTCGAAGCGCTCGCGGATGCCCACCCGTGGACGTACCGGGTTTGGACTGGTCTCGCGGAGGCGCGGTTGGTCGCACTCGATGCCGAGGCTCCAGACGAGAAGGCTCTGGAGGAGGCCGTCGGGGCGCTGGAGCGGGCCATCGATCGCGAAGCGGCTCCGGCTGAGGCCTCGTTCCGGCTCGCCAAGCACTACCGGACCCGAATCTTCGATGAACCCAACGACGCCGCCAAGGCGCTGAAGCACTTCCGGGAGGCTGCGGAGACGCCGCCCAAACTGGGCATCTACCGTGCGACGTACGGGGCCTTCTTGGCGCAGCTCGCCAGGGCTCGGGAGGCGCGGGAGATTCTGATGCCGCTGGTCTCCGATGCGTCTCTTGGGCCGGGGCCACTCTTGGATCTGGCGCGCGTTTCTTCGACCGATGCCTCGCTCCGCGGGACGCCTGTCGACGAGGGGGTGCTCGGCTGGTTGAACGAGGCCGCAGCGCGCGGCGCCAACCCGGCGCAGCTCGAGCTCGAGTGGGCGCGGTATGAGCTGGCCCGCCGAAACCCACAAGCGCTTCAGCAAGCGCGGGCTCGACTCGAAGCGCTCGTCGCCTCCGACCCTCGCAACGTGGAGATTCGTGGGCTCTACGCCACCAGCCTGCTGGCGCTCGGCGAGCTGCGGTTGGCGAAGGTCACGCTGCGGGATGGAATCCGGCGGACGCTTCGCACACTGGATGGGCGGCTGTACGTTGTCGACGCGAGGGTCGAGCTTGCCGGTCGGCAGAAGCGACGGGCGGCGAGTCTTGCGTATAAGGGCTGGCGGAAGATGGTCCGGGAGCCGGACCTTCCGGTGGGGGCGCTTCTCGATACGGCCCCCTTTGTCGCAGGCCTGTGGATGGAGCTGGGGCAGCCAAAGGCCGCGGCCACCGTCGGCCGCGGGCTGACGCTGCGCGCTCCGGTGAGTCCACGCGCGTGGGTGCTGCGCGGGGGCATCGAGCTCGCGGGCGAGCGACCGGGGGCCGCCTGCACGAGTGCCGATATCGCGGTCGAGCTGGACGAGCGGTTGCCATCGGGCTGGGAGCTCCGTGGCGACTGCCTGAGCGCACTGGGCGAGCACGCCACTGCGGTCACGTCGTATGACCGGGCGGTCAACCTCGCCGAGGGCACGGTCGCCGAGCGTGGACTCAAGCGGAAGCTCGCCGGCGCGCAGCGCAAAGCCAAGAAAAAATAGATGCGCCTGCTGATGATCACCCAGGACTTCCCGCCGCAGACCGGGGGGATCCAGACGTACAGCGCAGAGCTTGGACAGCGCTTCGCGGCTTCTTGTGATCGCTTCGAGATGGTCGCACCGGCGGACGAAGGGTTCGAGGCTGTCGATGCAGGGCTACCCTATCCGGTGCACCGACTCCCGGTCCCCTCCGACCGCATGGTGTTTGCGACGCTGCTTAGTGGAGCCGCGATCGCGAAACAGGGCTTCGACGCCGTGTTTCACGCCCAGTGGTACACGCTTCCCGCCGGGCTCTGGCTGCGCCGACGAGGCCACGTGCGGCGGGTGTTCGTCGCTGCGCACGGGCGGGAGTTGCTGCTCAACGTCGTCGAGCGCGTACCGGCGGTGGGTTCCGGCTACGCGGCAGCCCGTGACGCGATGTTGAGAAAGGCCGACCTACTCATGCCGGTCAGCAGCTACACCGGCGGATTGCTCGAGGATGCCGGAGTGTCCTCCAAGGCGATCCATGTGGCGCCCAACGGCGTAGACGCGGACGCGTTTCGGGTGGGCGATGGGGTCGCGTTCCGGGCGGAGCATGGCCTCGGAGATGGTCCGCTGATCACCACCGTCTGTCGGTTGGTGCCGCGCAAAGGCATCGACACCACCCTCGAGGCGGTGGCTCGACTCCGCGAGCGGATCCCCGGCTTGCGCTACGCGATCGGTGGCAGCGGTCCGGATCGCGAACGTCTCGAGGTCCGGGTCCGAGATCTGGGGCTGCAGGACACCGTGCGTTTCTTGGGTCGCGTGCCCGATGCTGAGATGGCCAACTGCATGACGGCCGCAGACGTGTTCTGTATGCCCGCGCGGAGCGAGCCTCCCGACGTGGAGGGCTTCGGCCTGGTGTTCTTGGAAGCGGGTGCCTGCGAGACGGCGGTGATCGGGGCTCGGGCCGGCGGCGTACCGGATGCCATCGTGCACGGTGAAACCGGGCTGCTGGTCGAGCCCTCCGACACCACCGCGTTGGCGGATGCGCTGCATGAACTCCTGACGCAGCCCAAGGTTCGGGCCCGGATGGGCGCGGCTGCGCGAACGCGAATCGAAGCGCAGTGCACCTGGGACCACGTCGCCTCGGGGCTGATGGAAACGATGCGAGCCTCCCTCGCTCGTTGAGAGGCGCGACTGTGGCCGCTGCCCCTAGTTGTCGGAGCGGGCGGAAGCCCTGACGACGCGGTTTCGACCGTCGCGCTTGGCCTGGTAGAGCGCGGCGTCGGCACGTTCGACGGCAGCGCTCAGCGCCTCTCCGTCGCGTTGGGCCTCGAGCCCCATCGAGACCGTGACGTTCATCGTTGCGCCGCCTACTCGAATGACCTGCGCCTCGATGGCTCGGCGCGCCCGCTCGGCCACCTGCTCTGCCTGCGGGAGCGTCACCCCGGAGAGCAGCAGGAGGAACTCCTCACCACCGTAGCGGACGATGGCGTCGGAGGCCCGCAGCACGCGACTGAGCTGACGGGCGACCCGTCGGAGCACGACATCACCGACGACGTGGCCGTGGGTGTCGTTGATCGCCTTGAAGTGGTCGATGTCGACCATGAGTACCGCCATCGGATTGTCGGTCGAGGGCGTCTCGGGCTGATAGCCCTCCTCGAGGCCGCGTCGGTTGAGTGCCCCGGTGAGCGGGTCGAGCTTGGTCAGCCGGGACAGCCGCGCGATCTCGAGGGGCGGGGCACAGATGGCTGCGACCAACTCGAGCAGCTGCTCCTCGGTCTCAGAGAACGGCTTGTCCCATCGAACCACGCTGAGCGCTCCGAGGCACGCATGGGTGGAGAGCAGCGGGGCCCCCAAGAAACAGCCCATCCCAGTGAAGCCCGGTTTCGCGACGAAGCGAGAGTCCTCGGTGGGGTCGTCGAGTCGGAGTGGAGTCGAGTGCTCGACCACCCATCCCACCAGGCCCTCGCCGCTGCGAAACTCGGCTCCGAGACCGGGGTGCAGCGAAGGGCCCGAGCGACACGCGGCCACGAGGTGACTCTGACTGGGGTGCATGAGCCGAACCGACGCATGGGTCGCACCGAAAAGCTCGGCGGTTGCGTCGACGAGGGTCTGCAGTTTCTCCTCGAGCACTGCGCGCTTCTGCACGGCACGCGCGACCTCGGTCAGCGCAGGGAGAACCGCGTCCAGCACGGGGGACGTGTACCCCCGGGGGGTCACGGAAACAAATGCGCCGGGTCACTCGCGTCTGGGGCCCGACATGTCGCACCTCAGAGGGCCTGAGTCGCCCGCCCGGCTCGAGCATCGAGTTGTGCCTCCACGCAGTGGATATAGGCACGTTCCCGCAGATCCACCTCGTCCTCGAGGGCTCGGGCCTGGTTGGCGATGGGGAGGAGGACCCGCTCGATCGCCCGTCGCTCGGCTCGCGTTTGAGACCGGGCGAATCGGCGACGAAGCAGGCGCTCCGAGCGATGAAGGCCACGGAGCGCGTGCTGGGCTTCTCGGACGTCGTCGAGGCGGACCTCGCAGGAGGGGGAGACGGCAGCGGGATCGGGGGTCGGGGAAAGCGCGGTCCAGACGAGGGCGAGGGCGAAGGGGAGCATGTGTCGGCCCTTGAGCAAGGGGCACGCCCGACTCGGATGGACACGATCTCAGGGGCTTGCGTGCGAACCCCTGTCTTCCAGGGCGTGGCGCCTGCAGTTGCGATGGCTCAAACCCTTTTGGCCATGCCGGCCCGGGACACTGACCATGGCGACACCTTCTCGCGCGCCGCTGCGCGGGGCATGCTTGCCCTTCTCCGTGTCTGAGCCGTCCCACAGCGACCGCGGCGAGAGCGTCGTCCCGTTGCGCGGCGGTGGTGAGTCGATCCCCTCTGGCTTCCTCCCACCGGACGAAGTCCTTGGCCGGTACGTGGTGCTCTATCGCCTCGGCGCCGGAGGCATGGGGGTGGTCTATGCGGCCTACGACCCGAAGCTGGACCGCAAGGTCGCGATCAAGCTGCTGCGCAAGGCCAGCAGCGATCCCTCCAAGCGCAAGCGTGGTCAAGAACGGCTGATGGCGGAGGCTCGTGCGCTCGCCCGGCTGAGTCACCCCAACGTGATCGCGGTCCATGACGTCGCCGTGCACGACGGCCGCATCGTGGTCGCGATGGAGTTCGTCGACGGGGAGACGCTCACGAGCCGTCTCGCTCGGGAGCCGTTGCCATGGCGGGCGGTGGTCAAGCTGATGATTCAAGCCGGTGCAGGTTTGGCCGCGGCGCATGGTGCTGGGCTGGTCCACCGCGACTTCAAGCCGGACAACGTCATGCTCGCCCGAGATGGCCGCGTGCACGTCATGGACTTCGGGCTGGCCCGCGAGTTCGAGCTCGACGATGGTCACACCTCGTGGAGCGAGCAGGACCCTGCGGCCCCTCGGGCAGGCGTGCGAAGCCGACTCGCGGGGACGCCAGCCTATATGGCACCGGAGCAACACCGCGGCATGGCGGTCGACGGCCGGACCGACCAGTTCAGCTTCTGCGTCACGCTGTACGAGTCGCTCTACGGTCACCGCCCCTTTGTCGCCGAGGGGGCGCAGGCCATCCTTGCGCTCATCGATCAGGCCGACGTCCCCGCGCCCCCCTCCCACGTGAAAGTTCCCGGCCGCATCCGGGCGATCGTGCTCAAGGGGTTGGCGGTCGATCCCGACAATCGCTACTCGAGCATGCAGACCCTCCTGGACGCACTCGAGCGGGCGTCGGCCCTGAGGCGTCCCCAGTTTGCCGCCCTGGCGGGGATCGGTGGCACCGCCGTGGTGCTTGCCGGGTGGGGCGTCGCGGCCGGGTTCGCCGATGAGGACCCCGTCGCGGCCGAGCCCTGTGCGGGGGCGGAGCAGCGGTTCCTGGCGGTGTGGGATCAGACGCGGCGCAGCGCGATCGAGGCCCGTTTCGCGAACGCCGGCCAGCCCTATGCGGAGGCGACTTGGATCGCCGTGTCGAGCGAGCTCGACGCCTACCGTGGGAGCTGGATCGAGATGCATACCGACGCCTGCGAAGCCACCCGGGTTCGTCAAGAGCAGTCGGACGGCATGCTCGATCTTCGGATGGAGTGCCTGGGCCGCCGGCTCGACGAGTTCGACGCGCTCACGGAGCTCCTCGCGGACGCGGACCCGGAGCTGATCCGGACGGGGGTCGCTGCGACCGCGAAGCTCGTTCCGGTGCGAGTCTGTGCCGACACCGATCGACTCAAGGCGCCGGTGCCCGTACCCGACGATCCCGATGTCAGGGAGCGCATCCGGGATCTCCGCGCGTCCCTCGCGCGAGTCAAAGTCCACGAGGATGCCGGACGGTACGCACGGGGGCTGGCCTTGGCGAAAGTTGCGGTGCAACGCGCTCGGGTTGTTGGCCACGCCCCCGTGCTTGGCGAGGCTCTGCTTCGCGAAGGAAAGCTCGCACTCGCCACCGGGAATACCGACCGGTCGGAGCCTCTCTTGAGGGAGGCGATTCAGACCGCATCCGCCGGGCGGGATGACCTCACGGCTGCCCGGGCCTGGATTGCGCTGGTCGCCGTGGTGGGGCACGGCCAGGCACGTGTGGAGCCTGCGCAGGAGTTGATCGATGCCGCAGGGGCCGCGGTTGCCCGAGCCGGGGCCCCGGTGGAGCTTCAGGTTCAACTCGCAATCGTTACGGGTGCAACCTTCGTGCAGCAGGGCCGTCTGGAAGACGCGCAGGATCAGTTCCAGCTCGCGCTGGAGCGGCAACGCGCGGCGTCGGGCGCTGAGCACCCTACGATGGGCCGAATCTACAACAACCTCGCTGCTGTGAACCTGCTTCGCCAGGATTCGCACGCCGCCAAGCGCAACCTCGAGCGCGCGATCGAGCTGCAGGAGCGAACACACGGCCCGCGGCACCCGTCGGTGGCCCCCATGAAGGCCAACGTCGGCGCGCTGTTGCTGCGGCAAGGCCGGACCCGGGAATCGAAGGAGCTGCTGATCGAATCGCTGCAGGTTTGGGAGGCTTCGGGAGCTCGCAACGACGTCTACATCGGGCAGGCAAACCTGAGCTTGGCCCAGGCGGAGCTTTTCGATGGCCGGGCGGAGGAGGCCGAGAGTCGAGCCCGTCGATCGCTGAGCACGTTCGAGGCGACCAACGCTCACCACCCCGACGTCGCTCGGGCGCTGACCATGGTCGGTGCCAGCGTGCATGCCCAGGGCCGTGCGGCCGAGGCCCTTGTGCTGCTCGAGCGCGCGCTCGTGGTCGGTGAGGAGACGCTCAGCGAGGACCACGATGACCTCGCTTCGCTGCTGACCGACTTGGGCTCCGTGCAGCTCGACCTCGAACAAGGGGAGGCTGCCCGGGGTTCTCTCGAGCGCGCGTTGTCCATTCGCACCACCCGGCCAGGCATGCCGACCGAGTTGCCACGCCTACGCTTCGCCATGGCGCGGGCCAGCCTGACGACTGATCGTGACCGTGCCCTCCGCCTCGCCCGCAGTGCGCGGGCCGGATTCGAAGCTCTTCCCCGCGAACATCCCATGCGTAGACAGCTCAATGATGTCGATGCGTGGATCGCCAAACATGCAACCGAGGCCGGATAGCCGCCGCGCCCTCCGACCGGTACAGTTGCCGCCGACCCCTCCAAGCCGCGATGCAAAACCAACCGCCGTACACACCGGGTGGACCCCTCTCCACGGGTCACTACGAATTCTCCGACGAGGAGAACGAGCAGATTTCGCTGACGGGCGCGCGTGCCCGCTTGTGGGGCCTGATCTCGCTCATCACGGGGGCGCTCGCGCTCGTGGGCCTCATCGTTTCGCTGGTCTTCAAGGATGAGCTGATCCTCCACGGGCTCGAGCCGAACTACGTGACGGTCTTCGTCGTGTCGCTCCTTCCCATCGTGCTCACCCACCTGGTGATCTCGATGCTCTACGTCGGTGCAGGCAAGTCATTGCAGGCTGTCGTCGCGACCCGCGGCAACGACATCGAGCACCTCATGCAGTCACTCGACAAGCTGGGCACTGCGTTCCTCGTCGAGTTCGCAATCGGGTTGCTCGCGCTCGTGGTCAGCGTCGGGATTGGCGCGCAGATGGCGATTTCCAACTTCGAGGCGAAGAAGGCACAGGAGGCTGCTCAGGCCGCGGCCGAAAACGAGCGCATCGCTGAGAACGCCGAAGACGAAGACGAAGACGAAGACGAAGGCGACACGGACGAGGACTCCGAAGAGGAAGACGCCGACGAGGAAGACGCCGACGAGGAAGACGCCGACGAGGAAGACGCCGAGGACGGGGATACCGACGAAGGCGCTGACGAAGACGAAGCTGCCGGCTCAGGCGGCGAAGACGCCGAAGACGGTGAAGACGCCGAAGGGGTCGAAGACGCCGAAGAGGTCGAAGACGGTGACGACGCCGAAGACGGTGACGACGCAGAAGAGCCTGCGGATGAGCCCACACCCGCACCCGCTGATGAACCCGCCGCCGGCTGAGCCGCGTCGCACGAAAGGACACCGCAGTCATGACTCAGCAAACCGTCGTTGCACCGCCTCCCAGCGCACCGCCCGCGTACGAATTCAGTAAAACCGAGAACTCGACCATCTCGCGCTGCGCCACCTGGGCGAAGGCGTTGTCGGTGATGTTCTTCCTCTCGACCGCCGTTCAGGTCTTCAACCTCAACATCCTGGGGATCCTGGTCGACCTCGCCATTGGCGTCACGTTCTGGAAGGGCGCCAACCTGCTCGATTCCGTCGTCGACACCGAGGGGGACGACGTGACGAACATGCTGGGCGCGCTTGGCCAGCTGCAGACGGCATTCACAATCCGCATCATCATCACGGCGATCGCCGCCGCGATCGGCTTGATGGTCTCCGTCGGCTTCTTCATCCAGTACGAGTTCCTCGAGGAGCCCGTTGCGGACACCGCTGCGGTCACCGTCGATGACGTCGACGAAGAAGAGGACGACGAGGAAGAGGACGACGAGGAAGAGAACGCCGAGGAAGAGGACGCCGAGGTCGCACCCGCGGACGCAGACCCCGCGGCTGCGGCTGATGGTGCTGCTCCCGAAGGTGCCGCGGATGCGGCGGAAGCCGGCGGCGGCGAGCCAGCGCCTGCAGCTGACGCTGTGCCAGCCGAAGAGGCCGCGCCGGCGACCGCAGGCGACACGCCGCCGGCCTAACACTCGATGCTACGCTGCGCCGCATGCTTGACGTGGGGTTGCAGCGTTTGCAGGAACTCGCCGCTGTGCACGGCGTTCGGGGGGCGCAGGCCTGGCTCACCACCGCACTCGACGCAATCGATCCGGACGCCTTGTCAGGTGTCCGGGTTTTGCTTGCGCGCTGTGCTCGAAAGGTCGGAGATGCACCACTGCCGGTGGCGGATCTCGAGGCCGAGGGATGGACAGCCCGCGACGCCGCCCGTGCCTCTGTAATCTTGCGCGTGTTCGAACGGGCAGGGCTCGAAGCCGCGGTGACGGCCTACGGACAGTGGCTGCGTCGCGGCGAGCAGGGAGAGCAAGAGTCGCTGCTTCGGATGTTGCCGCTGCTTCCCGAGCCGGAGCGCCTGGTGCCGCACGCGGTCGAGGCGTGTCGCACGAACTCCGAGGTCGTGTTCCGGGCCATCGCCTGCGGCAACCCGTTTCCGGCCGCGCACTTCCCCGACGACAACTTCAACCAGCTCGTCCTCAAGGCTGTGTTCATGGGCGTGCCCGTCGGTGAGATCGATGGGCTGTCGGGCCGGGTCACGGCCGAGCTCCTGCGCATGGCCGATGACTTCGCCGCCGAGCGAACCGCGGCCGGCCGCCCCGTTCCCACCGACATTGGACTGCTGCACCAACTCTTGGAGTCCCGATGAAACTCTTCGACCCCCACATCCACATGACGTCCCGTACGACGGACGACTACCAGGCCATGGCCGACGCGGGCATTGCCGCGATCGTTGAGCCTGCGTTTTGGCTCGGTCAGCCGCGGACCCACACCGGCACGTTCGAGGACTACTTTCTCTCGCTGATCGGTTGGGAACGGTTCCGGGCCAGCCAGTTTGGAATCCGCCACTTCTGCACCATGGGGCTCAACCCCAAGGAGGCCAACAACCCCGAGATCGCCGAGGCGGTGATCGAGCTGGTCGACCTCTATCTGGAGAAGGACGGCGTCGTGGCGGTCGGTGAGATCGGGTTCGACGATCAGACCCCCGCCGAAGAGAAGTACTTCATTCGCCAGCTCGAGCTTGGCAAGGAGCACGGCCTCCCGATCCTCATTCACACCCCGCATCGCGACAAGGCCGCAGGCACGCGTCGGACTCTCGACGTGGTCAAAGATGTCGGAGTCGATCCGGCTCTGGTGCTCGTCGATCACAACAACGAGGAAACCATCGCTTCGGTACTCGACACCGGGATGTGGGCCGGGCACTCGATCTACCCCAACACCAAGATGGACGAACACCGCATGGTGAGCATCGTTCAGAACTTTGGAGGGGAGCGCGTCATCATCAACAGCGCGGCCGACTGGGGCGTGAGCGACCCGCTGAAGGTGCCCAAGACGGCCCAGGCAATGCGTGAGGCGGGAATCTCGGACGACGTCATCACCGAGATTTGCTGGAACAACCCCGTCGCATTCTTCGCGCAGAGCGGGCGACTCGATCTCGAGGCCGTCGCGACCAACGTTCGTGTCGACCAAACGAAGCTGTGGTTCGGCAACTCGGTCCTGCGTGGCCAGACCCCGCGCGTCGACGATTGACGATGCATCGCACGCTCGTTCTCAATGTCGTTGGGCTGACGACCGACCTGCTCGGGCCCAACACTCCGAACCTCAATCGGCTGATCGAGCGTGGCGCCCAGGCGTCGCTCGATACGGTCACCCCCGCGTTGACGTGTAGCGTTCAGAGTACGTTCGTCACCGGCGAGCTTCCGCGTGGGCATGGTTGCGTCGCCAACGGTTGGTACTTTCGCGACCTGTCTCAGGTCTGGCTTTGGCGTCAAAGCAACCGGCTGGTCCAAGGCGAGAAACTCTGGGACCGCGCGCGCAGGCGAGACGGTCGCTTCACCGTGGCCAAGATGTTCTGGTGGTACAACATGTACGCAGACGTCGACTATGCCGTCACGCCGCGGCCGATCTACCGCGCCGATGGTCGCAAGCTTCCCGATATCCACGCAGCGCCCGGGACGCTTCGGAACGAGCTCCAGGCTACGTACGGGCAGTTCCCGCTGTTTGAGTTCTGGGGGCCGCGGGCGGGGATCGCTTCGTCCGAGTGGATCGCACAGGCCGCGCTGCACGTGCATCGCAGTCGGCAGCCCACGCTCAACCTGGTCTACCTCCCGCACCTCGACTACAACCTCCAGCGGCTCGGGCCGAACGACCCGCAGATCGCCGAGGATGTTCGGGCGGTCGATGCGGTGTGCGGCACTCTGATCGACGAAGCCGAGCGGGACGACGTCCGCGTGGTCGTGTTGTCCGAGTACGGCATCACCCCCGTCAGCGGTGCGGTGCACATCAACCGCGTGCTCCGAGAGGCCGGACTCATCGCATTTCGCGAGGAGTGCCACGAGGAGCACTTCGATGCGGGCGCCTCCGAAGCGTTCGCCGTCGCGGACCATCAGATCGCCCACGTCTACGTGAAGAACCCCGGGCGGGTCGCGGAGGTGAAGGCGCTGCTCGAGGGGGTCGAAGGCATCGAAACCGTTCTCGACGACGAGGGCAAACGCTCGGTGGGTCTGGACCACGAGCGCTCCGGCGAACTGGTCGCGATCTCGAAGGCGGATCGCTGGTTCACCTACTACTTCTGGCTCGACGACTCCCGGGCGCCGGACTACGCCCGCAACGTCGATATCCACAACAAGCCGGGCTACGACCCCGTCGAGCTGTTTGTCGACCCCAAGCTCCCGATGCCGACGCTGTACGTCGCTTCCAGGTTGTTTCGCTCCAAGGTCCTCAATCAGCGAGCGCCGCTCGACGTGATCGGCTTCGACACGTCGCTGGTGCGCGGCTCTCATGGCCGACCGACCGACCGGGCCGCGGCGGGGCCGGTGTTCCTCACCAGTGAGGCCCGGCTTCTCCAGGACGAGGTCGTCCGGGCCACTGACGTGCAGGCGTTGCTGCTCGAGCACCTGTTCGAGTGAACCAAGACGAAGGCCGGCGACTGCGATGCAGCGCCGGCCTTGTTTTGGTCGAGAGCGTCGGCTAGGCGACGATGTCGGTCAGCGGGGTGTTGGACTCGAGCGGTCCGCCACCGACGGAGTCTGCGGCGGGGTCGAACGCCTGCAGGCAGGTCAGCAACACGTCAGACATGTTGCCGGCTCCGTTCGGGTTGTTGTGGTTGTCGTTCCACGGCGTGGCTTGGTAGTGGATGCCTGGGTGTTGCAGGTATCCGCGGCCGTGTCCCGCGAGCAGGATGGGCTGACGGCCGACCGCGTGGGATGCACCCGTCGAGCAGTCGCTGGTGGCGTAGATGATCGACGTGTCGAGCAGGGAGTCGCCGTTGAGGTCCTCGGTCTCGGCGAAGATCTCGAGCAGGTCGGCGAACTTCTGCATCTGGTACGTGACGCCCGCCTGGTACGTGGCGTTGCCCGGCCCCTGGTGGCTCGCGCTGTGGTGGATTTCCCCAGCGTCGATTTCGTCGAAGACGGTCGCAGACACGAACCGCTTGAGCTGGAATGTCGCGACCCGGGTGATGTCGCAGGTGAACGCGTAGGCGATCAGGCGCGCCATCGCGTCGTTGGTCTCGGACAGTGGCTCCACGCCGCCGCTGTCCGTGTTTGTCGCGGTCGGGAGGTCCGGCAAATCACACGTCGGCGGTGTGGCTAGGATCTTCTGCTCGAGCTCGAACACCCCCTCGAGGTGCGCGTCGATCCTTTGCTGGTCCTTGGTGCCCAGGTTGCCTCGCAGCGCGCCGGCATCTTCGCGGACGTAGTCCAGGATGCTCGTTCGCAGCTCGCTGTCGTCCGGCTTGGGCACGAACTCACCGAACAGCAGCTGCCACACCTCTTGAGGGTTGACCTGCGGCGTCTGAGCGACGAGACCACCGCCTTCGGTCTCTCGGTGAGACATGGCGATGTACGTGGTGCCGCCGTCGCCATCGGTGCTCTCGCGCTTGGAGACGCGGACGTGTGCAGCCCGAATCGGGGTAACGCCTTCGAGCGTGTCGGCGATGCGTTGGTCGATCGTCGGGCCGCCGGCGTTGGTGTTGAACCCACCGGCCTGCTCGAAGTTGTATCCGTTGAAGCCGGACATTCCTTCGTGGTGCGTGACGATGTTGGTGGACCGGTTCTGCATCCCGGAGACGACCGAGACGTGGTCCTTGACGTTGGCCAGCGGCATCAGCTGCTCGGAGAGCTGCCAGTCATTGCCAACCTGCTGGGGCTCCCAGCGGTCGATGACCATGCCGTCGGCCCAGTACCAGGTCATGAAACGCAGCGGGAGGGCGGCGCCACCGGCGAGGGCATCGCCGTGGCTGTTGAGCATCGCCTCGAGGATCGGAAGGCCCACAGCGACGGACGCACCGCCGGCCATTCCACGAAGCATGCGGCGTCGGCTTAGCTTGAAGTTGCGCATCTTTGTTCTCCTTAGCGGTGGGCCTACTTGGGTTCGTCGACGAGACGGAACAGGGGGTGGGCGGCCATTTCGACCAGAAGGGACTGCACGCTGTAGCCGGTGTCGGCGAACGTGAGGCCGAGGTCCTCGACACCCGGCAGGGATTCCTCGCTGGGCGACTGGCCGAGGCTGCCGCGCATGAGGTTTTCGATGAGGCAGTCGCCGGTGCGGGGGTCGGCAGCGAGGACGTCGCCGAGCTCGCGGGCGTCGTTCCACATCCCGATGCCGGCAACTTCGCCGTCGGTTTCGACCGGTTTACCGTTGTCCATCAACCGGAGCGCTCCGATCGCGCTGTAACGCTCGAATGCGAACCCGAGAGGATCGGTGAGTCCGTGGCAGCTCGCGCACCCGGGCTGATCGAGGTGCATCTCGAGAAGCTCTTTGAGGGTCAGGTCCTCTCCATCCGGCAGCTCGAGGTCGACGCTGGGGTCCGGTGGGGGGATGTCACTGCACAGGATCCGCTCCTGAATATAGAGGCCTCGCTTGGTCGGCGAGTTGCGCAGCGGGCCCGACTGCCAGGTCAGGAAGCTGCCCTGCGAGGTGTAGCCGGCACGGAGCTGGTCGTCGGGCCAGTCCACGCGGGCGAACAGCTCCCCGGTCCCCGGCGAGGGGATCCCGTACAGCTCGGCGAGGGCGTCGTTCACGTAGGTGTGACGCGCATTGAAGATCTCGCGGAAGTCGGCATCTCGGTCCCAGACGACGTCGTACAGAAGGAGGAGGGTCTCGTCCTTCATCATCTCGCCGAGCTCGGGGCTGAACTCTGGGAACACCTCGGCGTTCTTCGGCGCGTCGGCAAGGCTGCGCAGACGGAGGGCTTCGGAGAAGAACCCCTCGAGCGCGGTCCGAGCCTCGGGGTTGGCGACCATCTGGACCGCTTGAGCTCGAACTTGCTCGGCGGTGTCGAGCTGACCCGACTCCGCCGCGTCGAGGAGCTCGAGCGTCGGCGTGTGGCCCGTGAGGAAGAACGACATTCGTGATGCCAGCTCGACTCCGGTGAGGTGGCGATAGCCTGACCCGTCGTCCGCCTCTCCAACCTCTTGGATGTAGAGGAACGATGGCGCCTGAAGAATCGCCATCAGCTCGTAGCGAAGCCCGGTCATGAACGCGCCGTCGTCAGCCCACTGCTGACCCGCGGCTCCGACGGCCGCGATACTCTCGATTTCATCGGCGGCGAGGGAGCGCCGGTACGCAAACCGGCCGAGCGTGGTGGCGACCTCGCGATAGCAGGCCGCGTTGGCGTTCTCGGAGACACAAGGGACCAGCGCCTGGAGCTCGGCGGGGCTCTCCAGCACCGCGTCGGCGACCGCAGCCGCCGAGCGTTCGTAGAGCTCGATGGTGTCGGCGGGTAGCGCGAGGATGGATGCACCCACCGCATCGAACCCCTCTTGGGCGATGTCCGCGGGGGGATTCGCGGCCGCCGCAGCGGCGTCGCCGAGCATCACGTCGATGGAGGCCGTGTACTCACGAGAGGTGAGCTTCCGCATCCCTCCGGGCAGCGGTACGAATCCCTCAGGGTTCGGCCCGTCGGTATCGCTATCGGTGTCGCCGTCGGTGTCGCTGTCCGTTCCGGACATCGTCCCCGAAGGGTCCGTGGGCATGGTCTCTGAGTTTCCGGTGCCGCTTTCGGTGTCCGTCTCGCCGGCGCCTGACGGGTCTTCGTTGCAGCCCGCCGCGACGAGGGCCAGCAGTCCGAGCGTCACGAGGGGGCGGGACGTGGAGAGGTTTCGGGTTCTCAATTTCAACGCAGAGCTCCTCGGATCCGTGTGCGCCCTTGCAGGCCTTTCGTGCATGGCCCGACCGCCATGCAACCTTCAGCGGTTTCGCATAAACCCGAAACCCGCCGCCTGCGGCAACTCTACCTCCGATTCCTCGCGCACGGGCCGTCCGAACTTGCGCCTGCAGCATTGCGCGTGTTGCGATGGACCTGGTGTCTGCCGGACCTGCGCCAGTGAAAGATGCATACCTACATTGCCCGAGGTGCCTCCTGCGCTTGGGCTGGGCCGATGCAAGCCAGGGCTGCGCCGAGTGCACCCGCTCGGCACGGGTGGTTGGCGACATCCCAGTCCTCGTCTCGGACCCCTCCGAGATGGTCCGCGACTGGGGTGCCCAGCGGGCTCTGTTCTCCCGTGAGACGCGTGCGACCCGTGATGTGGTCCTTGCGCAGCTCGCCGGTCAGGCTCTCCCCGCCACGACCCGGACTCGACTCCAACGTCTCTACGACCGTCTCGGCCGACACCTCGGTGAGGTCGAGGCGCTGTACGAAGCCGCGGGTGTCCCGGCGGTGGATGAGCCGGTGTCGCGCGGTGAGCGCGTCCCCGGGGAGGGGATCGCGACGGCGTACTTTGACCAGATTCATCGGGATTGGGGCTGGGACACGGACGAGCCCGGGGCCGCGCTCGAGATCGTTCTGGAGGTGCTCGGGGACCGGCGACCTCAACGGATGTTGGTGCTCGGGGCGGGGGCGTGCCGATTGCCGTACGAGCTGCATCGCGCGGCAGGGCTCGAGACCACCGTCGCGATCGACATCAACCCGGTTCCGTTCTTCGTTGCCCGGCGGGTGATCGCCGGCCAGAGCGTTGCACTCACCGAGTTCCCTCGATGCCCGCGCGACAGCCATGCGGTCGCCGTCGACCGAACGCTGCGCAGCTCGAACCCCGGTGCCGACGGGTTTCACCTGTTGTTTGCCGATGGGCTCGAGCCACCGGTGCCCGACGCTTCGTTCGACCTGGTCCTCACGCCCTGGTTCATCGATCAGGTGCCCAAGGACCTCGCCACGCTCCTGCCGACGATCCATCGGGTCCTTCGAGCGGGCGGCGCGTGGCTCAACCACGGACCGCTGCTTTATCAGCCGACGCACACGCAACCCGCCCATCGATACCGAGAAGACGAGGTCCACGAGCTGACCCAGGCGGCTGGGTTCTCGCTGGCCCGGCACCGCTGGGACCGCCTGCTCTACATGCAAAGCCCCGCCGGCTCGCAGGGCAGAACCGAGGGCATCGCGACGTTTCTTGCGGAGAAGAAAGACCGGCCGGGTCGCGGTGCTGTCGAGGCCGAAGCCCCGGGCTGGCTCGAGGACGCTACGCTCGCTGTGCCTCGGTGGCCCGAACTCGACGGCTACCAGCCTCCGCATCCCATGTTCGCAGCGGTCGCGAGCCTGATCGACGGGAGTCGATCGTCACAGATGATCGCGGACGAGATGGTCCGCCGGTTCAGCCTGCCCGCGGATGCGGCGCTTGGGGGGGTGACGACGTGCCTGGCAGAAATGTGGAGGGCCAGACGTTCGCAATGAACGACTGGCCCTCGGTCGCATCGTGTCGCTGGCGGCTAGCGCAGCGCGTACTTCGTCGCGCGGGCTTTGCCCTGGTACGTCACTTTGCCCTCTTCGATGAGACGGTTGAGGGACGTGCGCAACTGAAGTGGGGTTCCGCCGATCGCCTTGCGGAGCTTCGAGGAACCGATGGGCTTCTTCGAAGCCGACACCGCATCAAAGACCGCGATGTCGTAGGCCGCGCGGCCTTCTGGCGTGCGGGTGTTGACGTTCTTGCTACCACCGGTGCTCGATCCACCTGCCGCCTTTGCGGCCGTTTTCTTGGCAGCAGCTCCAGGAGCTGCTGGTTTGCTTCCACCCGATTTCCCCGGGAGCGCCCAAGCGATAATCTGACTGACCGACTTTCCGCTTCGGTCCGCGAGTTCGGAGATCGTCATGGAACCGACGAACTCTTCGAGAGGGGATTGAGCCATACGGATGTGTAGCGGCTCGCTGGCTCATTCGCAATTCGAGACTCAGGTGCCGGCGATCCGCGATTGTGCAGCCAGGGATGCCCCGAAGGCCGCAACGCAAACGAGTGCCAGGCCCGTCGCACCGCAGTTCGCGATGACCATCGCGTCGAGCAGCGCGATACCGGCAATCAGAGCGCCGATGGCTTGCCGAATCTTCTGCGGTTTCCCGCTGCGAATCAGGGAGATCGCCCTTTGTACCCACATCGCGTAGCCGCCCAAGAACGAGCGCAACCATGGAGCGCCTGACCACGTCAGCAACAGGGCCACGACTGGTGCTACGAGCCCCAGAAGTGGAGCCCAGCGCCCCATCCCGCCGCTGCTCTCAAACTTGGCAGCGTAGGTGAGGCCCAGGACGTATCCCATCAAAAGCAGCGCGCCGATCCACACCCCGGACTCCGGGGTTGCGGTGACCGCAAATGCCCCAATCGCATACACACCAAAGCGGCAAAGACCCATGACGACTGGGCTCAATGCATTTTGTTTGTGCCAAGCGTTGTAGGCAACGATGGCCGCACAGGTCGCCAGGGCGGCAAGCCCCGCAGCGGGGCGCGTTATGAATGCTAGGATCGCGCCCAGGACGAGTAACCCGTATCCCCAACGCCACACGGTGGTGCGCGACACTTCGCCAGCGGGAATTGGCCTCTCAGGGCGCTCCTGGGCGTCGATCTCCGCATCAAACGCGTCGTTGAGGAACATGCCTCCGACGTACAGCGACGACGCGGCGAAGGCCGCAAGGACCAAGAGGGACGGCGCAAGGGCGCCTCCGGAGAGCGCGGCGGCGGCGAGGACGTTGGTCCAGACCGTGGGGAGGTTGGAGGTTCGACCAAGCCGGAGTGCAGTGTTGAGGTTCATTGAGAGTGCCAAAGTGCGCGCGTCCATTGCAGTTCTCTTGCAATGGACGCGGAGCGTGAAAGCTCGCGCAAGTTCGGAGGAAGTACGGACCACGTATAGGTCTCGACTTCGAAATGAGCGCAAGCACTGCGCAATTCAGGGAGCGCGGAAGCGATGAAGTCTGTGGTTGCACTCAAGGGAGCCTGGAGGCGCGAGAACACCGGAACGTGGAGGTGCACTCTCCACGGGCCGTGGGCGATCAGTCCCTGCCGCGCGCGATCGAGGGCCTCGGGGAGGTCGAGGATCCGGACCAGCCCCGCGTCGGTCTCGACGACGACCTGGTGCAGGTACGTATCTTCGGCGAACGCCTCCAGGTCCTCGAGTCCGGCTGCCGTCGGCTCGGCGAGTTCGAGGCCCGCGGTCACCTGGACCTTCGCGATGCGGATCCCCGCAGCCTGCAGCTGGCGGGCCCCTGCGGCTGGATCCTCGAACTCGACCGCAGCGTGGCAGGTGTCGAAGCAGACCCCCAGATGACGGCGCAGGGCCACCTCGGCCTCGCTCGTGGTGCAGCCGCCGCGCTTGGCGAACAGCTCCCGTCCCGCCGCGGAGAACACGGTGTCCTCGAAGAACCGGATCGCTTCTTCGGTCGTCTCGAGCATGCACATCGGTTCGGGCTCGAGACCCAGGCAAAGGTCCAGGCCTGCGGTTTCGCTCCAGTACCGACAGCGAAGGGCGGCGGTGATGAGCCCTGCCAACAACGAACTCGGATTGCTCGCGGCTGGATCGAACCGGAACGCGCCGGGGACGGTGCTGATCGAACCGGTTGTTCCGTCGGGAACGAGCTGCGCCAAGGTGTCGATGAGGTCGAGCGTGTATTGGACGCGTTGGGGTGTGGACCAATCGGGTCGATAGACCTCTTCTTTCACGGGTGTTCCGTGAAAGGGCCCATAGGGGAATCCATTAAGCGTGAAGACATACGCGTCATTGGCATCCATCCAAGCGCGAAAGGAATCCAGCGCCTGGGGGTCGCGGAGGGCCCGGGCTGCGACGGCGGACAGACGCAAGCCGAGTCCAAAAGCGCCTTCAAACGCCATCTCTTCCCGAATCTGCGGGACATGCACTGCGAGCGCGGCTGCGACTTCGGGCCACGACTCTCCGGGGTGAATGTTGGAGCAATACGTCAGGTGCGCGGTATCGCCCGTGCTGGACTCGAGCTTCATGGTGCGCTTCGGTGGTCCCGCAATCGCTCAATGGCAGTGTCCATACGCGGGTCATCGATTGTGTGGACTTCGACGCCACGGCCAATCTCGTCGAGGAGCGTAATGGTTAGCTGACCCCCAAGGTGCTCGCGAAACTCTTCCAGGCCGGCGAGCACAAGACGTGTGCCGTCCTCGCGCAGGTCGAGCGCGTCGTGCCAGCGGGGCAGCCCAAGCGTGCTGAGCACCGCTTCGATCCGGCGGACATGCTGCGCATCGAGTCGGTCGGTGAGTTCGGCGTAGTGGGCGTCGAGCGTCATGCCGATGGCGACAGCTTCTCCGTGACGCAGCCTGTGCTCGGAGAGAACCTCGAGCTTGTGCGCAGCCCAGTGGCCGTAGTCCAGCGGTCGGGCGCTCCCACGTTCGAATGGATCGCCGCTCGTCGCGATGTGCTGCAGATGGAGCTCGGCGCACCGCCGAATCATCGTTGCAGTCGCTGAGCCCTCTCCAACATGAAGCGCTTCGGCGTGGTCCTCGATCCATGCGAAGAAAGACGCATCGCGGATCAGGCCAACCTTCACGGCCTCGGCGATCCCGGCGATTCGGTCGCGCGCGGGCAGGGTTCGGATCCAGGAGATGTCGTTGAGGACTGCGGCCGGCGGCTCGAAGGTGCCCAGGAAGTTCTTGCCGCCAAACGCGTTGATGCCGTTCTTCACGCCGACGCCTGCGTCGTTCTGGGCGAGGACGGTCGTGGGCACGCGAATCAGGCGAACGCCTCGGTGCGCGAGGGCGGCGGCATAGCCCACCGCATCGAGCATTGCCCCGCCGCCGAGGGCGACGACATAGGCATGGCGGTCGAGTCTCGCCTCGGCGATCCTGCCGAGCACCGCGTCCACCGCCCGGCTGCTGGCCTTCGCCGCCTCTCCGCCCGCGACGTGCTGGACTGGACCCGCGAGCTCGAGGCCGCAATGGTGGGCGAAGTACGCTTCCAGATCTGCGTCGAGGGACGGCCAGTGCGCCGCAAGACCGTCATCCACGACCACGAGCGCTCGATGTTCACTGCCAGGCTCGAGCCGAGAGAGCGCCCACGCCAGGGTGTTGTTCTGGGTGTCCAGCAGATCGCGCGTGAACACGACCGGGTACTCAAAGGGCACCGTGAACCGCTGCATGTGGACCGCACTCGGGTCCGGTGCCGTCGCCATGCGGCGGAGGATAGCGTAACGGCGCTCTTGCGGCTCCCGGGCTGATACCTTCGCGATGATGAGCGCGACGGAAGCTTGGTTGAAGGCCTTTCTCCTGCGTCACGATGCGGTTGCCGGCACCGTGCATGTCACCGTGCCCGGCGATCTCGACACGTTGGCGCTACGCGCGGCGGTGAACATCCCGCCGAAGGTCCAGGAGGTCACCGCCCGGGTGCCGCGCGGCAAGGGCATGGCC
>OJGU01000284.1_pt1 | contig 33364 bp, 29 predicted proteins | sample 1594741 | NCBI WGS metagenome assembly OJGU01 (sample SAMN05416841, study PRJEB24817) | seawater metagenome | isolation source: Sea water | place: Canada:Atlantic | collected 2013-07
GCCACCACCGCCACCACCGCCACCACCGCCACCAACCGATCCCAAGACGAGAAAACGGCCCCTAGCGCGGTGCTAGAGGCCGTTTTGGAGTGGAGGCGCCGGGAGTCGAACCCGGTAGGGACAACAGCCGATCGTGACCGATCGTTAACCATCGTTGCCCCTGAAACCGCCGAGGGAGATGGGTCGAGCCCAAATCGTGTCGACGGCGTCGCCGATGTTGGCCGATCGTCGCCCCTCGACTGTCGTGAAACCACGACAGAGATCGACGCGGCAATATCCGAGCTGGAGCGGGGGAGGGTGGACCTGGCGCTGGACCGGCTGAGAGCGTTAGCTCTTACCGTCCGCCACGACCGATAGCCGGCCCGCGTCGCAATCGAGCGGCGCCAACCCGCTCACACCGCTGATGTGCCGCCGCCTGATATGGGAAGCGTCGCCCGCGCTGGGTACCCGATCTCCGAGGTGACGGCGCCCTGTTTCCCATATCCCCATATCCCCCTAATACTTGCGGAACAACCGGCCGGCGGACGCGTCTAGTTCGTCAAACAGGTCTCGGCTCATTTGGGCAAAGTTCTGGACGACCATACGAGCGTCCTCGATATCCACGTAGCACTCGGCGAGTTCGCCCATCGCGCGAACGACATCATTTGAGTGAAACCCAACGTCCAGATTACGGCGATGCTGATTGAGTGCGAGTCAACGCCGGCGCTCTCTTTCAATCTTGGAGACTTGAGGAGTCCCAAGAGCCCGAGTCAGATTGGCGCGGTGCCCGTTGGAATGACGCGAGCCCCAGCCGAGGGCAGCTGGAGCCGATCCACTACCGCCATGCTATCGATCGAAGGCGGGGTCGATTTCTCCGATAGACCGGCGGAGGTTGGTCGGACCAGCCAGATCGATGTTCCCGCACCGACGCGCGGCAGCATCCCGCGCTACTTACACGTGCAGACCTGCACGCCGCGTGCGAGCTGCCATCCACCGGGACCGTCGACCAGATGGACGGGCTGCTTCGGTCGCGAAGCTGCTCGGCAAAGCGTGCAAACCCTGTTCGCACCTGAGAGATAGGTCGCGCCTGGCCGCTTCCGGTAGTTGCCATCGCTGCGGACCCATTGTGGATCGAGGCCCGAAGGAAGACTGGCCGCGATCACGCCGTAGGCCGCCGCGTTTGTCTCTGCGCCGTGGTGAGGTGCTGTCACCAGGGGCGTACGTGTGGCCGGCACGGAGCGCAACGAGGCCAGGTCGGAGTCCGCGCTGAAGATGACGGCTGAGTTGTTTGGGTCCTCGGGGGCCACGAAGACCAGGGACTCCCGGTTCGCGACGCTCAGCCGAAGGAATCGCAGCGCACTGACCTTGCGGCGAAGCATGTGCGCTGTCAGCTCGACGGAGTTGATCGGGTGAAGGAATGCCTCGCCGCCCGCGGGCGTTCCGCGCCGTCGCGCTTCCTCGAAGTCGAACCACCTAATTCTCGCGCCATGGTGATGAGCGGCTCTCGCGACCTTGCGGATCCGTGCGGCCGCCTGCACCGCCTCAATCCACAGGGCCCCTCGTGCGCTCCCAACGAGATCGGTCGACGGAAGCCAGACGCCGTCTGCAAGCCCGTCTAGGATGTCCGGTGCCAGGGGATCCTCCAAACCGAGCGCCGCTTCAACCCCATCGAGGTCAACGTCTACGTCCTCCCCGCGTTCCGACCCCTCGCGGGCGTCGGGCGACTCCAGGGAGCCCGCCTCCTGCTCGGCGCGCACGTCCGTGAGCAGTTCGTCGAGGAAGTCTGCCGGCCGGACGATGAGATCTACAAGGCGCTCTGTCCACCGCCCGGGGAGCCACACGTCGCGGACCACTGCAAGGGAGGCCTCTAGCAGCCCGACAAGACCCTCGGCGTGATCGGCATCGGCATGCGTGCACACGGCCACGTCGATCGCGGGCGTGGGCCGCACCAACATCAGTTGGGCCGCGAACACCGTGCGCGCGCGACCGCCATCCACGAGTATCGTCTTGCCGTCCGCGCGTTCGAGCAGGAACGCATCCCCTTGGCCCACTGGGACTGCCGTGAACGTGGCGACCACGTGCGGCATCGTACAGATTGACGGATGCCAATTGGAGTCGGGCTTGGTATCGGCTGCCGTGAGGGTGTTCGTCCAGTATCCTGGGAGGGTGACGCTTCCGCCCAAATTCTTGGAGGCCGACTTCGACCTACTCGGATCCCTGCTGGAGTTCGACGTCGAGCGGAGGTTCGGACGTAAGGTTCAGGTCCTGCATGCCTTCCTGAACAACGACTCGGTCGTTCGCACGGCCCACCAGCAGCGCCGCGAATGGAAGTCGCGGGCGAAGCCGGACCGGGCCTTCGAGAACCTCGGCTCGGAAGCTCGCCACTGGTACACATTCAACGCGGGTGGTCGGACCGAGGCACAGCTCAACGTCGGGATGTTCGGCGGCAGGGATGGGCACCTCCGAATCGGGCTTGGCTTCGAGATGACCGAAAGAAAGGGCGGGCGGCCCGCGGCCGTCCAGTTCATCTTTGCGGCCTTCGTCAAGCTGCTGAAGGAGCGGACCGAGCTCGTGCACAACGTCTCGCACTTCGTGGAGGAGATGGGCCTCGAGGTCGAGTTCTGGGGACCATCGTCAACCGAACTCGAGATCGTCGGGACGTCCGACGCGCTTCGGTTTATCACCAGCCTGACCAGGACGGCGCACTGGGTCTTCTTGGGCAAGCTCCTGCGCCTCGACACCGATGCGGCGGTTCTTGCAGAGCCGGCCGACCTGGCCTCGGCGATCGACGACGTGTTCCGGGGCATCCTGCCGATCTGGCGGGAAGCCAACGTTGTGGGCTCGTTGGGGTAGTCGAGCAGCATCTATCCGGTAGCACGCATGTCGGGGATGACGGTCCGAGGCGTGTGCATGAACTTTCCTGTTGAGGTAGAGCCCGTATCGTTCGACTCCATTTCGGCGTCGGGCCGCGAGATCGATTCGCGGTATCTGGTGCCGCTCCGCCTGATGCGGGACGACGTGCTCCTCGTTGACACCATGCAGGTAGTTCCTCGCGAACGCACGGAAGAGCGGCGGGCGGACGATGTGGGCCAACATACGAGAGTCGGCGCGACCAACAGACGATGAACTATCCAGCCGCGGCCGGCTCCGGCATCGCTCGTCGAGCAGGCCGACCGATTCCCGGGAACGTGGAGTGGCCCCGGCGCTACCTCCTCGCGGCCGAGCGCTGGCTCGTGCTCACACTCGGGGTCGAGGCCGCCGCGTTCGCGCGCTGCGAGTCATTCTCCATTCTCCGAGACCCATCGGAAGAAACACGCGACGTTCTACGCCGACCCCGTTCCCGGCTTCCGTGATCTCGACCTCGAAATAGTTGGTCGGTGATCGGGGGCAGCCTCTGGGAGCGGTTCCCGGACGACCGGGAAGAGTCGCCGTCGCCTTTGGTCGTTTCGTCAGTGCTATCCCAGGGCTGGCGGGAGGTACGAACTCGAGAACCCTGACGAGGTGCTTGGGGTTGTTGGTCGGTCGGTCTCGCTAGCCTGCCGCGCGCGCACGCCGGCGACCACCGAGTGGGTTCGAGCCAGCTAGAAACGTCCGGCGGAACTCGAGCCAGCCGCGTTCCAGCTAGTCAGTCGGCGCTGGCTGGAGTGTCCTGCCATCAAGATCCAGGTACAGCTGCGCCGCGTCGTAGGGGCAACGTCGGGTGCCTCGGATCGTCCAAGGTTCGCGCATGCAGGTCTCGGCTCGTTGAGGCGCATCGCAGCAGGAGTACAGCGGGCACATCCAGCGAGCGGCTTCCTCCGATCGAAGCGACTGAACCAGGTGCGCCATCGAGCGAATGAGAAAAACCGCCTGCTCGCCCGGGGTCTCACGCCCTCCGGCAAAGACCTGCCCCTGGGCGTCCTCCATCGACGGCAAGGGAACCTCCTCGAAGAGCGGCCTGACGTCCAAGGATTGCTCCGGCGATTCGGGATCTGGCAACCGGTCCAGCGGGAACCGGCGCTCGCCGTTTCGGTTGCGCGCCAGGCTCAGGAGGGCGATCTCCTGGTACCATCTTAGGGCGACCAGGAGTGGGTCCTCGTCGCCTGCAGCGGCGTGGTGCTCGACGAACTCTTTCAGTGTCGCAGTGATCTGCGCCACCGTCCGATCGTAGGTCGCTGCTAGCGTGTGTCTCCGGCACCAGTCATAGACCTCCTCTCCCGACGGGTCTGTGCTGTTTTGGCCCATGTCGGAGAAACCATCCAGCAAGTTGAAGAGGTGCGGCCCTGGGGTCGGGTGTTGGAGGGCCCAATGGCACATTGCGATACGTTGCCGTGGGGTGTGGAGCCCGACCGTCGCCAAGATCCGATCAATCGCGACGTACTCGAACGACGTCGATTCCAGGACGGGCTCGTCGTCGGCGAACAGCACCTGCAGCGCAACGGAGTACGCCTCCTTGATCTCCCAGGGGCCTACGCTGTGATGCATGATCTCGCCAGAGATATTGTCGACGAACTTTGCCTTGGCCACCATCACTGGCTGCGACTCGGCGTCGATCGTCGCAGCTTCAAGGCAGTAGCCCTCGTAGGCCCACGGCGTCCCACTGCCCCAGGTCTCCCGGGGTTCCACCGCACGCCGAAGTCGAGGCTGAGCGAAGTACCATGGGTCATCTATGGCGGATGGATCGTCTGTCAGTGGGAGCGTCACCGCCTCCCCCATGTGCCGAACTGCGCGCTTCGTCGCGTGGACCGAGTCGAGGAAATGAATGAAGTCGATCGCCCCGTACACCGAGCACAAGTCCTGCAAGAGGTGACCGTACTCGTGCATGAACGTCCACAGACCGTGGGGAAGAGGCTGTCCCGTATCTGGGTCCAGCACATCCTCGCGAAACCATATGTAGAACGCGCTCGGCCGGTAGTAGGAGCGCCCTGAGCTATCGTGGCGGATTGGCATCGTTCGACCTGTGACTGTGTTCGCGCACCCGCTGCACGCGGCGCGAGTCTCCAAGATACGCGAGGCGGGCCCCTTCATTCGCTATGTGGACCAGAATGGGCCGTTGGCCTGATATTGATCGGTCAGGCCCGCTCTCCAGCACATGGCGGCCTTCAGCAGCGTCAGCCTGGTTTGTTGGCAATGAGCGACGTTGGAGGCGCTCTGGCCCGGTTCAGCGTATCCTTCGCTCCTGCACTCGCTGATGGACACGACAAATCTCCATTCCGAGCTCGAAGTGGTTCTTCGCGCTGGCACCCACCAGCTCGTCTTCATTGACGACGGTGGAGCCGGGCACCACACTATGGACCCCGATATCCTTGTTCAGGACCATCTTAGTTTCACCGCGGTCATTGTCCCAGCGTGCTCCTTTATCCCGTTGAACGACGCCTTCGTTTCGTGGCTGTCCGAGGTGCAGAAGGACGCCCCGTCCGTCACCGAGCTTCATGCCACAGCACTCATCAACCCGAAGCGCGGCCAGCCTTGGCGGGACGTCAAGGATGTGGACGTGCGAGCCGGGCATCTCCGGCGCGCCGCCGACGTTTTCCTCCCCCATGTGGAGACCGTCATTCACGCCCACATCGGCAAGGAGCAGTACGAATCTCTCCTTGCCTCGCATGCCGAGCAGGTGGATGGCCTCTACGACCATGTCAAGAAGGACCTCACGAAACACAAACATGGCCTCGAACTCGTGACGCTGCAGGCGGTCGCAAAGCACGTGCAGAAGCGCGGGGTTCCTTCCGTAGTATTCGAGGATGAGGGGCGCTACAGGGTGAAGAACAAGGACGAATGCACGGTGAAGTTCATGTTCGATCCCGTCGTTCCGATGTGGAGAGGTGCTGTTGTCTACCAGCCTTCGCACGCGTGGCCAGGGCTGCAGGTCGCAGACATGCTGGCAGTTGCATTCGCGCGCGAGTACGTCACCGCTCAACGGGTGCGGATTGGCAAGCACCCTCTCCCTTTCGATCGTGTTTGCAAGCGAATCCGCGAGCAGGTCGCCGAGAAGAAAGTCTTCGCCTTCGACGCCTGATGTGTGGACACGCGGCCTGCCACTTTCCGTTCTGGGCGCAGAGCGCCCGGATGCCGGTCCGAGATTGGGGCGGTCGCGGAGAAGGCCCGGGCGGTGCGAGCGCGTGCCCGTGTTGCCGGCCGAGTTCGTCTTGGCAATCTGCGGCTTGTCGATCTTGACGGTCCTGCGTGGGGATGGATATCTTGGCACCGTAACGCCCGTTGTACGTTTGCCTTGGCGGCATGCGCTCTTAGGCGGCCGCTCCATGAGCATCGGGAGTTTGTGAGGGCAGATGGGCCACATCCGGCTTGGGAAACTTCCACGCACGAGACGCTGGGCAGAGGTCGTCGACCTCTTGGGCCTCGGTGCGGGCTCCGCTGCGGTCGCCGCCGCCACCCTCGACGCGGCCGAAGCGGACCTACGCGGCGCCCCTGAAGACCCCGCTGTCCTTCACGCTTTCTGGCTGCTGACGCAGCTCCCTGACGCGGCGCGTAGCAGCGACTTTGCCGGCGCACTTCGTGACATCGGGGTCCAGGTCGAGAGCGCGCCCACGGTCGCCGAGCTCGGCGCCGCGCTTACCCGGGCCATCGACCGGCACGCGCTCCAACAGCGCAACATGTCCGACCTCGGCGAGATGGCACAGCTTGCTGTCGTCCAGAGCCTGACGGGTCTGCTGCAAGCCCGCGTGCCGACGCTCTTCGGGACTACGCCCGACGACGTGCGCTCGGAGGTCGCCAAGCTCGCGACCGGAAAACAGTTTGGGATGCTCGCCAAGGAGTTCTTCGCCGGCTTCTCGCAGCGGTTCCTCACCTACTACACCAGCCGCGAGCTGCCCTCCCACGTCGGACGGGGCCGAGCGTTCCCGGAGCTGACGGACCACGAAGCGTTCAACCAGGCGCTCGACATCCATTGTCAGCAGGCGTCGCGGATCGTCGAGACCTTCGCGGGCACCTGGTACTCGAAGAGCCGATACGAGAAGACGCTAACTCCCGAGCGCATGGCGGGGTTTGTCGGGTACGCGCTGGGCAAGATGCGGCGCGAGCTGAGGCGGGGGGGCTGATGTCGTCGTCCCTGCCTCGGAGTGTGCGTCACGTCGCCTGTGGGAGCGCCGCTCGCAGCGCCCCCGAGGATGCGCTGCGCCTGAAGCTCCACGGGACGTCGCCGAGCTTCAGCGTCGACGTCGCGGGCCTCGACCAACAGCTGACGACTCGTGTCGCCCCGCGCTTCAGGGATCTCATCCGCCTCGCGTCCTACGTCCTCGTCGCAGACCAGGCGGTCACCCGTGGGGAAGAGGACTCCCTCGACCTGGGGAAGCGCTGGCGCCGCGAGTTCAAGTTCGTCGTCGGCGTCGAGGACCTCAACGTTTGGGACTGCGACGAGATGCGCGACGTTCTCGAGTCGACGCTGCATACCCTCACCGACGACTTCTACACGTTCGAGTTCGTGCCGCAGCTCGACTCCGAGCCTGAGCAGCTCAACTTCGGCGCCGTGGGCGACGACCCCTTCCTCCCCCTCGAAGGCTTCGCGTCGGTGCAGCTGTTCTCCGGTGGGATGGACTCGTTCACGGGGGCGGCCGAGGAGATCCTGGGCAGCGATCGAGACGTCATCCTCGTGAGTCACCGGTCGGCGACCAAGACTTGGAAGCTTCAGCGGGACCTGATCGACGACCTCCGCCAGCGAGCTCCGTCGCGCCGCATCCTCCACGTCGCTGTGAGCATGGTGAAGCATGCGAAGGAGCTTCGCCGCGAGCGAACCCAGCGGTCGAGGTCGTTCCTGTACGCCGCCCTGGCGGGGACGGTGGCCAACCTGGTGGGCCTCGACTTCATCCGATTCTACGAGAACGGGATCGTCGGCATGAACCTCCCTGTGCTACCGCAAGTCATCGGCACGCGGGCGACGAGGACAACCCATCCGGAGGTGCTGCGGGGCTTCTCAAAGATCCTCTCGCTCCTTGGCTCCCAGAGTATGCGGGTCGAGAACCCGTTCGAGTTCTTGAGCCGCGCCGAGGTGGCCGGGCGGTTGAACGGCGCCGGTGCCATCGACGTGCTGAGCAAGACCGTCAGCTGCGCGCACGTGCACAAGAGCAGCAAGATGCATCCGCACTGCGGCGTCTGCTCCCAGTGCGTGGACCGGCGCATCTCAATGCTGGCGGCCGGATTCGCCGAGCATGACCCTGCCGAAGGCTACGCTGTGGACATCCTCCGCGGTCAGCATCCCACGGGCGAGGGCGACGTCCTGACCGAGCGCGACCGCACGATGATTGTCGGATACGTCCACGCCGCTGACCGCTTCCGAGACCTCGCTTCGCCACTCGAGCTTCAGCACCGGTATCCCGAGGTCACCCGAGCGCTACTCGGCCTGACCGAGCGCTATGTCATCGACGCCGATGAGGCGCTCCGGCGTGTCTACGAGGTGCACAAGCGCCACGGTGATGGCGTCGGTAGGGCCGTCGAAACGCTCTTCGACTCGGACACGGTCAGGGCGCTGCGGAAGCCGAACGGCATCCCTGCTGACAGCCTCCCCGCGCTCTTGGGTGCGCGCGGCCTTGGCATGTCCGGATCCCATCAGCAGAAAGAGGAGGTGGCTCTAGAGATCGTGCCGGCAGATGCCGAGCATGTCTTCCGCCGGCAGGGGCAGAACTGGACGCTCAAGTACCGGGGCGGCAAGCCGCTGATCATGAAGCACACGAAGGGGCTGAACTACATCAGCTTCCTGTTCCGGCACCCGAGTGAGGAGCTGACTGCGTTCGCGCTGATCGACCTAGACGAGGGGCGTGAGGTCGGCCGGCACTCGCTGTCTACGTCGTTCTCGATCGACGCGAAGACGCTCAGCTCGGTGAAAGGCAAGATGCGGGAGCTCAAGTCCGCCCTCGCCGACGCGATCGAGTACTGCGACGACGCCGGAGCCGCTCGCATCCGGGCTGAGATCGAGACGCTTGAGGACTACGTGAGTCGGGAGACCGGGCTCGGGGGAAAGGTCCGGCGGGAGTCGCCGGACCGGAAGAGGGCGAGATCGTCGGTGTCCAATGCCATTACGCGCGCTATCGGCACGGTGCGCAAAGAGCACCCAGCCTTCGCCGACTACCTAAAGCGGCAGATCCAGACCGGGTTCTTTCTCCAGTATCGCGACGTCAGCACCCACTGGCTGTTGTAAGAGCTGGCTCTCGACGACGGCCGGCAGAGCGAGGTGAATTCCGAGCGCTGTTTTTCGCACTCGGAGGGATCCGTTTGCATGCAGGCTGTGTACGGGCCGAAAAAACTATGCCGCTACGCCTGACGTAGCGCCTGCAACGCGGCCCGTAGCGCCTCCGGGTTGAGCCATGTCGGCTCGCAAATACCTGACCCGGAGGTTCACATGAAGCCCCAAGAAAAAACTGAGCGGAGCTGCCGAAGGTGTGGCGGACTCGTCGGCACCCGATGCGCTGTCCACGCCCACGATAAGCACACGCGCGCCAAATCCGTGGCCCGCGATCGCGTGATGACCGTCTGCCCGTGCCGCGCCGAACTCGATCAGAAGACGAGTGGGGAGCGGGGCCTGGAGCTGTGCGCGGCCACGACGGTCAGCGACGCTCGGAGTGCAGCTCATAGGCCTCGGGTCCAGCGGCCGCCATCGCAACGGCTTGCGCACGCCGTCCGTCTTGTTCTGGGCCGTCGCACCTTTGACCGTGTCCTCGGCCCCACGATGGCGGATGTGTATCTTGAGTGGGTCGAGGCCCATTCTTCCGGAGATCTGGTCGAAGCGAAGCGCGTGAGAATTCGGTCGGCTTTCTGCTTGTCTTGGGCCGCGGTGGCGTATCTGTTGGGACGCGTCGCGGTGGTCATGGACGACTTTCGGAAGAACTTCGGTCCGAAGCGTTGAGGTCGATTGAACGGGGAAGCCGCTCTCGCTGGAGCTCTGCTTCGTACTGTTTTGGGGACAGCGACGATGGTTCCTCGGTCCCCCGCGTCCGCGTCCGCGTTCAGATTTTTTTGCGATATTCGTTTGCCACGACCTCAACAATCATCCCGCCGGGCGCATCCACTCCGATTGAGAGAAGAAGGGTCGTCAGGAGGCCGTCAACCCTTCTTTGAGCATCGTTCGAAAGCGACGCATACTTCGCGAAATCCCCTCCGGGGATCAGCTCCTCGATGTCAGTCGCGAGAGCCCCTTTCCTCAGCTGTTCAGGCTCCGAAAGGCTGCGATATGCGTCAGCGATCTTCTTGCGGCGTCCCATACCCGATCTAAACACACTGTTTCACCTCTTCCAACGGCAGGCCATGGCTCATGGCCAAGGGGCTGGCTGGACGGGGGTGGACGGAGGTTGGGGTCCTCGGCTTTTTGGGTTTGGGGACCTGGCGCTTTGGTGCTCAGGTGTTCGGCCGGTGCTATGGTTCCGACGCTCGTGTCAATGGCACCACACGGCGCGCACTTCAGGAGCGTGTTTGAGCAGCCCGAGTGTGCCACGGTAGAGCTGCGGCCCGCGCCCTCGACCGAGCACTTCTCCGGAAGCGACTCGTCAACGCGGAAGGCTGAGCCCGGGAGCCTCGGCCGCCCCGAGGCCTGCACCAACGACCTGTTCAAGGAGAAGTGCGACGCTGCGTGCGAGCACGTGTTCGAGAGCTACTGCGGCGACGGCCCAACCAAGTGCGGAGCGGCATCAGCGTGACGGACGAGTACAAGCGCGAGCTACACATCCCCCTGCCACAAACCGACACTGGGAAGGTGCAGATGGTCTGCCCGCGCGGCGACTGCGAGCCAGGTCGGTTCTTCCTCGGCGACGCTCCTAGCGAACGACCCGAAGCCGGCAACAGCACTCCGACACGCCGCGAACCAGGGACCGACGGCGTGACTTGCCCGTATTGCGGCAAGGACGATTCTGATGATGCGTTTCGCCACCCGGACGACGCTGCGTATCTCGAGAAGGCCATCGATCACGGTGTTGAAGAGGTTGCGCACGAGATGATTGGGGAACTGCTCGACAACCACTTCACCCAGCCTTTCAAGCGAATGGGACGGGCGTCTAGGCGCAGCGGGTTCAGTGTGACCGTGGAGTCCCGACCGTATCGTCAGCAGCCGAAGTCCCCACCCCGGCCGCCGGCTCGGGCGGACCTACCGCGCAACGTGACCTGTACCGCATGCGCGCGCGCGTACGGAGTCTTCGCTATCGCCCTCTTCTGTCCCGACTGCGGCTCTTCGAACGTCCTGGTCCACTTCGCCCGCGAGCGCCGGCTATGCGAGGATGAACTTGCCAGCGCTCGCGAGACGTCCGATCGTGAAAGAGCTCTGCGAAAGCTGGGTAACGCCCACGAAGACGCTGTTTCAGCCACCGAGGCGTATCTCAAGTCTATCTATGCCCTCGTCATCGGCGTTCGAAGACCTGCCGATGGGGAGAAGAAGCTAACCAAGGTCGGGAACGCCTTCCAGAGCATCGAAAGAGGCAAGAAGCTCTTTGCGCCGCTTGGGGTCGATCTCTACGGGATGCTCATGGAGGGGGAACTCAAGTTTCTGGACGCTTCGATGGCGAAGAGGCACGTGGTCACGCACAACCTCGGAGTCGTCGACAAGAAGCACGTAGAACGAACCGGCCAGGGGAAGGCCGGGGAGCTGATCAGCCTCACAGAACGGGACGTTCGGCGTCACCTCGAACTGGTCGAGCGGGTCATCTCCGACCTTGAGCGGAGTGTTCCGGAGTTGCAGCCGTCGCCCTAATCACCATGTGCCGAAGTCCCCGAGCCGAACTGTGCCACGACTGGTGTCTGGGCGAGTCATCTTCGCGCGGTCGAGCCGCCTTCCGAGGTTTGCAGGAGTGGTTGGTTCTGGCGGCGACGGTTCAGCCGGTGGACGAAGTCTTCGAGCGCGTACGCCACGCAGAGTAGGTGGATGGCTTACGAGGCTATGGCCTCCAACGGTGGCTGATCTTGCAGGAAGCCATCCGCGAATCCATGCCGAACGGGCCCCTCGGGGCTGATGAGGTGATAGTAGACCCGGTTGCGGAACGACTGACCGGAGCTTTTTCGGCTCACATGAGGCTATCGTACGTGAGGTCCCTGGTGCCAGTGCCACACCCTTGAGGCCACGAAGCGTCTTCTGCTGGGCCTCGGCTTCCGCGCTTCTCGAGACCTGTGCATACTTCGAGGAGCGGACCCGCTGAAAACCATCCATGGAGATCCCTGACATCGATTTCACGCGAATAAGGTCACTCGGCCCCGGCGGGCAGCGCGATGGGTACGAGCAGTTTATCTGCGAACAGGTCGCTCAAGAGCAGCCCGCGCCGGACGCCAAGTTTGTGTCTCTCCACGGAGCGGGCGGTGACGGCGGGGTCGAGTGTTACTGGACTCTCGCGGACGGCACCGAGTACGGCTGGCAGGCCAAGTATTGGACGGACCACAGCGCCGTCGACAAAGGGCAGCTCGATAAGTCCGTCAAGGCTGCTCTCGAGCAGCACCCGAAGCTGGCGCAGTACACGATCTCCATCCCCGCCGACCCGACTGGTCGCACCGGGCGGAAGGCCAAGTCTCTCCTCGCGAAGATCCAGGATCCGAAGGGATGGCTCGACGGCTGGAAGGCCATGGCTGCGCTACGCGGTATGTCTGTCGTTTTCGAGGTCGAATGGAGAACGAACATCGTCACGCGGCTGACCCGTCTCGACGTCTCCGGAACCCAGCGGCGCTACTGGTTCGACGTCGATGTGCTCGCCGAGCGGTGGTGGGACGACCGGAAGCAAGACGCGGTCTCAGCCGCTAGGCCCCGGTACATGCCGGAGCTCAATATCGAGGTGCCCGCCGCACGGGCCATAGCCGCGCTCTGCTCGGACGACGAGTGGTGGATGGTCGTTCTCAGTCAGATTGAGACGGTCAAAGAGGCCGCCAGTTCGCTCCGCTACGCCGATGAGACGGTGCTGGCCGCGGATCTGGCCGCAGCGGGTGACGCAGTTGCAAGAGTTGTGGACGCACTTTCCGCGTGGCACGCATCCCGCGGCACGACAGCGATTGACGATCTCGCCCAAGTGCTCGAAGAGTCCTTAAACAGCGTCAGCGACCAGGAGGCCCTCGAGGTTGCGGCGATGGACGCGAAGTACGCCGACGCTACCTGGGATACTCCTGGCTGGCGGCAGTTTCAGGCCGAGTACATGGTCTGTTTTCCGGCGGCAGCCGTCGATGGGTTACGGGAACTCGGTAAGAAACTCACGGAGACCTCCGAGGTTCTACTGAGCCCGACTGGAAGGCTCGCAGGAGCCCAGGTCGCACTCATCACCGGTCCGGCCGGAATCGGCAAGACGTACCTCGCCCTGGACTCAGTCGTCCGCCGACTAGGCCAGGGGCGCCCAAGCGTCATGATGCACGGTCGATGGTTCAGCGACCACGAGCCGCTAGCCCATCTCCGCGGTGTACTCAGCATGCCGCCGGACCTGAGCAGCGAAGATGCGATCGCGCTCCTGGATCAGCATGCCCGTGTTGTGGGCGCCACAACCCTCTTGGTCGTCGACGCGCTCAACGACACCCGCCCACGGTCGCTCTGGCGGGACAACCTCGAACGGATCATCGCCACGATCGGCAGGTATCCGCACGTCCGGCTTCTGCTGACGGCGCGCACCCACTATCTCGCCCACGTTCTCCCGCCCGGATTGACGGTCGCGCAGTTTGAACACACCGGCTTTGAAGGAGTCGAGTTCGAAGCTGTTAGCGAGTACGCCGCTTTTTACGGCCTCGAGCCCCCCACGTCCCCGCCGATTCACGGCGAGTTTAACAACCCGCTGTATCTGCGTCTTGTATGCGAGGCTCTTCAGGCTACCGGCCGCTCGTCTCTTGAGCAGGCCAATATGGGCCTCGACGAGCTGACGAAGATGGTCCTCGACGACGCCAACGCTCGTATCAGCGACCGTATCGATGCGTCCCCGTCGGACCGGGTCGTTCAGCGTTCCATGCATGCCCTGGCCACCGCGCTTGCGGACGGCGGAGGCGGTCCGCTCAATCGAGCAGATGCACAGTTCGTGCTCACCCCGATCTGGTCGGATCGGAGCGCGGAAAAGTCGCTGCTCGACGCGCTCATCGCCCAGGGCCTCGTCGAGGAAGACGTCATTTCGGACGGTAGCACCTACGGCGCCGACGTTGTCGCCATTACCTTCGAGCGCATTGGACACCACCTCATCGTGTCCGATGCCCTCTCCGGTGTAACCGATGCGGACGGCGTCCGTGCGGAACTCGGCTCACGCCTTGGGCGGCTCATCGGTCTCGGTGGGATAGTCGATATCGGCGTCCTCGAGGCGACCTCCGTCGTCGTCGCCGAACGCCTCGGACTTGAGCTAACCGAGTTCGGGGCTGAAATCGGGGACGATGACGCTCTTGCCACGGCAGTCATCGCAGGCATTGGATGGCGTACGGCGGACTCCATCAGCGACGAGACCCGTCTCATCGTGACGAACGCGCTGCGACGCGAAACCACCCGCAAGGGCGCGCTCACGATGCTGTTTCGGCTCGCCTCACGAGCTGGGCATGGTCTGAACGGCGAGTTCCTCCACGGGCTCCTCGGCCGAATGAGTCTGGGTGAGCGTGACGAGTTTCTTCCCGCTTGGCTCCACAGGACCCACGGCACTAGCGGAGGGGTCGATCGGCTCATCCGCTGGGCGCGGGAGAAACCATTGGATCTGGTCGGTGCGGACACAACTCGGCTGTGGGTGACCGCGCTGCTATGGATGGCCGGGGCCAGCGACCGACGCGTCCGCGAGCCCGCGACCATCGCCGCCGCCCGCCTCCTCGCTCGTCACCCGGACCAGGCGGCAGGGCTGTTGGAGCGGTTCACCGTGGTGAACGACGAGTGGGTCGTTGAACGCTCCCTTGAGGTGGCCTACTCGGCGCTCTTGAGGAGCGGCAGCACCAACGACTGGGCAGCCGCCGCAGGCGTGGTCTGGAACCGCATCTTTTCCGTGCCCATGGACGTGACTCCGAATGCTGCGGTTCGTGACGCCGCCCGCAGCATCCTCGAAGCAGCGAATGAACGTGGGGCGCTCCCCGCTACCGTGACCGTTGCGCAGTTTCGGCCGCCGTACACCAGCGACTGGCCTCCTACTTGGCCCACTGAAGCCGACATTGGGAGCTATGACAACGTCGGCTACCCGAAGCTTGTGTACTCGACCACCAGCGATGACTTCTTCACCTACAAGGTTAGTTCCGAACTCAAGGACCGTCCCGGTATCGACGTGGACGCAGCAGCCAGATGGGTCGTGCAGGAAGTCATCCGCCTTGGGTACCGGAGTGACAGGCATGCCGAGTTCGACGGCTATGTGATGAGGACCTACGGCGGCGGCCGTTCCAAGCCTGCTTGGGTTGAACGGATCGGCAAGAAATACCAGTGGATTGCGCTCAACCGGCTCATCGGCATGGTCTCCGACCACGTACCGAAGACCCCTAGTTCGTGGGACCCCCCGGCCCCGCCTGTCCCCGGCCCTGTCTCCGGCAGGTGCCGGCAGGTCGACCCGACAGTCCTCGAGTTCCCGCCTACTGACGCCGCGGAAAGGTCGTGGGTGCCTGGCTACGATTGGGCACCCGCAAGCGGCAATACCGACGCCGAATGGATCGTTGACGACACTGACCTGCCCACCATCGCCGTAACCGACGCCGTCTTCGACGGCCGTCAGTTCGTCGTCCTTTCCGGCACCTACGACTGGACCAATGTCACCGACACGGGCAAGCCCGCCCGCCGCATATGGATCCATCTCGTTCCCCACCTCGTCGCTACCCCGGATCTACCCGCCGCTCTTGGCGAGGTCGAGGGTCGCGACCTCCTCGGCCACGAGCTGTCCCGTTGCCCCCTGATGCCCGACGGGTACGTCGGCGAGTATCCGTACGGCCATCACCATGGTGAGAGCATTCACGTAAAGCAACACGAGTGGCGAGAACCGCTTGGGGTCCCGACGAGCCCGGCTGCGTGGGACATCCTCGGCGAATACGAGTATGCCCCCGGCAATCAGCACAGAATTTCCCTCGATGCTCCCGCCCCTGAGTTCTTCGGTCCGGTACCCGGCGACCTCCGCTGGAACGGGCGCAATGGCTGGAGCGACAAGAACGACCAGATCATCGCCGTTGTTCGCCACACGAACAACACGGGCCAGAACGAGCTCCTCATCGACGCCATCTGGCTCGAGCAGTGGCTTGTTGGCGAAAAGAAGTCCCTCATCTGGGTGGAGAGCACGGCCAAGGAAGCCTTCCGGGGGCTCGGTGGTAAGACCCACCCCGGACGCCTCACTCGCTCCCAAGTGCACTCGTGGGCACCCGGCAGGGACGCACAGACCTCAGCACCATTCTGGGATCGTCTTCCAGCACGCGGAGAGTAGTCCGGCCGTGAACACGGCGGTGTTCGGCACCCTGAGCAGGGTGCAACCGTCCCGCGCGACCGTCTACCGAGCACCGTGGCTGTCAACGCCATGCCGAAGGCCGAGACGAGCTTCGGCGCGAGATTGCCAACGGGTTGGAGCGCGTCCTGCGGTTGCGAAGGGCAGGGCAGCAGAGCCGGCGGTCCTCAAACCTCCGCGGCGCCGGAGGCCACGCGCTCGATCACGTGATCGAGGTTTATCGCCCGCACAGAGCCTCCGGCAAAGTCCGCGGGCGCCTTTCCTTGTGGCAACTCGTCGAGGTCGAGATAGTCCTCCGGACGTGCGGTGAGGACGACGATCTGGATCTTGTCCGCGGACCTGCGCAGCATCTTGTGGAACCACGCCGCGCGGCTGCGGTGGGTTTGGGCCAAGTGGTCGTCGAGGATGAGCATGGAGCCCAGTTGCTCGGCGATACACAGCCGGAGGATGGTGGCGAGTTGATCCTGGGTCCCGGCGGAGAGGTCGCCAAAAGAACGGGCGACGCCGGCAACCTGCACCGCGTCGGTCGCCAAATGGGCGTTGAGGCGGATTGAGTCGTATCGGTCCTGGGTCAGGCTCTTGAAGCGCTCGCCGACTTGGCTGCCCAGGGCCTGTCCGATATGGGCGCCATCCTCGTTTTCCACATCGCGCAGGGTCTTGGCCAGCAAGCGATAGGCTTCGTAGTCCAACTCGATCTCGTGTTCTCGGATCCGCGCCTGGTCTCGAGCCTCTCGGTGGGAGGTGAGCGTGTCCCGCGTAACTTCGCCGCCCACTTGCTCGAACGCGCCCTCTGCGGTGCGCACGTCGCCGCGGAGTCGGTCGGCCAGTCCATCAGCCTCGACGTGGCTGGCGGTGGTGGCTTCGAGCTCGGCATCGGTGGCCGGGCTCTCGGGGCGTGGGAGTTTGGCGAGGGCTTCGGCCAGCTCGCAGGCGGCGTGTCTGGCGGCATCGAGCCCCATCGCCTCGACGTGCCCGGTTTCCACGTCGAGGCGCGACCGCGCAGCCACGAGGGCTTCGCCAGCGTTCTTTGTGAGGGTCGCAGCGAGGATGCCTGCGTCGCGTTCCTGCGCCAGCGCGGTCGTGGCCTGCTCGACGGCCTTGTGCGCAGCGGCGACTTCCGCGAGGCCGGCTTCGGCCAGGGAATCGCGTTCTTGGCGGGCTTCGGCTCGGTCCGTGTTGGCGTGCTGGAGTTGAGCCTCGATCCGAGAAGCGGCCTCGCGGGGCTCGGCGTCGAGACCCTCGGTGCTAGCTTGTAGGGCGGTCGCGGCGGCAGCCTCAGTTCGTTCGGCGGCCTCCAGGCTGGCAGCCAGTTGGGCTTCCTTCTCTCGGCTGGACGCCAACGCCTTCTGGGCTTGCCGCAGTGTGGTGTCGGCCGCTGCGGTGTCTGCCTCGATAGTATCCTCCCAGCCGCCCGGTTTCGAAGCGGCTTCCAGTTCGAGTTTGGGGAGCGTCTCGCCCCCCATGCTGGCTTCCCGCTCGGCGACCTTGGCTGACAGCCGCTCCACCGCGCTGGCTGTTTCGGCGTGAGCGGCAGCGTCGTTGAGGGAGCTCGCGGCCTCTGCTTCGTGTTGTCGCAGCTGTTGTGCCCGGGCTTGGGACTGGCGCACCACCTCGCCGAGGGCGACGAGATCGGGAGCGCCGGTGCTCGTTAGAGTGGGGACTCCCTCGTGCTCCCAGCGGGTTTGTAGGGCGGCGGCGAGTTTGTGGTCGTCAGGGCTTCCGGCGCTCACCGTCAACTCGGCGACGTTCTCGAGGATCAGGGCGATGGTGCGGGACGCGTCGATGGGGGCGCTTGCGTCGGCTACCGCTTGCTGAGGGCCCCCGTCGATCGCGACGTGCAGCGTCAAGTCGGTCATTGGCCTGACTGCGACAGTGAGGCCCACGCCGACCTTGGCCAGAGCCACGTCTAGTTCATTTCGGAGAGCCGTGAGCGCCTGGACCTCGTCGGCAGTCGGGCAGGCAGTGGCCTTGATCTGGTCTCGAAGGTTCTTGGCTTCGGCCTGAGATTGCCTAGCCCTGACGAGGAGGGCGGCACGCTTCTCTGCCGCGGAGCGCGCGTCCCCAAGGGATTTGTGTGCCTCTCTTAGCCGGGCCAGCTGGCAGAGCCCTCGGTGGGTCTCCAGATTCTCGTTGGCCTCTCGCTCCCGGGCTACCAGGGCATGCCGTTCGGCTTGAGCGGTGGCGACTGAGTCGTGGAGCACTGAGGTGCGCTCACGGGCTTTACTCAGTTCCGTTTCGCACACTCGGGCAGCCTGCGCCGACTTGAGGGCGCTGTTGAGCTTCTCGATCCGGTGCTCGCACTGGGCGAGCTTGCTCTCGACTTTAGCCTTGTTGAGTGCGTGCTGCTGGTGCGAGCTCTGGCTCTTGGCGCGCTGTAGGGCGCTCGTGGCTTCTTGCAAGGTGGTCTCGGCCGCGGATATCGAAGCTGCGCAAGCCTGGTCGTTGGCCTGGGCGGCCTGTGAGGCGCGGTCGAGTTCGGCGATCGCCGCGGCGTCGGTTGCCAGTCCCGCCACGGCCTGCTCAATCTCCGAGACCTTAGCTGCTGCGACGGCCAGCCTGTCCTCGGCGTCCAGCATGGCCTTGGTCTGATCAAGGCGCGCCCGAACGACGGTGACCAGAGCTGCGGCTTCTTTGCTGGTGGCGCGGGCGAGCGTGAGCTCTGACGTGAGCGCCTCCAAACGCTCACGGGCGCGTTCGGTCTCTTCCTCCTGAAGTTCGAGAATCGCGATCTGGTGCGCCAGCCCGTTGATCTTCTCTGTGATCTGCACAAACGGGGAGTTTTTGCCCTTCTTCTTACTTCCCCCGGGCGTGTAGGCTTCGTTCACCCTCCCCTGCGCTTCAGTAAGCACCTGCTTGAACAGAGGGTCTTGCGCAAGCGCCTCAAGTGCCAGTCCCAGCTGCGCTCGAGCGGTGTCGTCCGCGTCCTTCAACAGGCTCAGACCGAGCAGTTGGGCAGCGCCTACCTGCTCGCCGAGCAGGGCATGACTCAAGAAACTCTCGGGCAAACCGCGAGCACCACCCTTGCCCCCGGGAGGCTTGATCCCCCAGCGAAGCAGGGTCCGAAGTTGACCATCGACCTTGCGAGCGGTGGCCTCCGACGAGTAGGCGGTGTCATCCTTCGAAAAGCGAAGCTCGGACGCGCCGGGATCCCCGTAGTTGCGAGTGACTCGCCAGAACTTGTTGGTGTCTGTGGCGAAGGTGAGCTTGACGGTAGGCTCGCCACCGGCCCACGAGCGAAGCGACGACCGGGCCGAAGAGCTGTGAGGGAGTAGTAGTCCGGCCCGGACCGCATGGGCCAGCGTGGACTTTCCGATATCGTTCTCGCCAAAGAGAATATTCAGCCCCGGACAGAACTCCAGCTCCGCGTGCTGCACACACTTGAAGTCGTCGACTGTCAGCCGTAGGAGTCTCATCGAGCACCGTCCCGACTAAGGCGATACAGGTGGTACAGGGCGCGTCTCGCCGCTGGTGCTGCCTCGCCGGTCGTATTGCGCAGGCGCTCCGCGGCCCGCCGCAGCACGTCCGGTGCATTCTCGAATGCGGTCTCCACATTTGTGATGTCGAGGTCCAGGCTGCTTCGGTCGAGCTGCAGGATCCCGACCTTGCCGTGTTTGGCGTTCGTTCCCTGGAGGTCGCTGAGGATCTCCTCAGCACGGCCGTACTCATCGGTCGGCAAGCTCATCTCGACGCTCAGGCGCACCACATGGTCGGTGAGATCCTCAAGCCGGAGTTGCTCCAATTCGGGCAGAGATCTGCAGGTCCGGTCCTGCCAGGTCCATCGGGCCACCCGCTCCTTGTGGACCCTCGGCTTACGGCCCAGCCGTTTTACGAACACGACCGCCGCATAGCCTGCCTCGGTTTCCCCAAAGCTGGTGGGCTCCGGCGCACTCGGGTAGATGGTGGGCACGCTTGCGTCGGGGGGGACGTGGCGGAAGGCGTGGGTATCACCAATGGCCAGATAGTCCAGCCCCCGGTCCGCGGCCGCCGTCCGCGAAATGGGGAAGTTCATCTGGTACCCCGGCATGTCAAACGTGGAGCCGTGCACCAACCCGATGCGGATGCGGGTGTCGCCGCTCTGGCGCTGGGGCAGGCCCATGGCCAGATCGCTCTGGCCGGACTGGCTGCGACAAGGGGAGGCGTACAGCACGGCCTCCTCTGAGAGTTCGACCTCCTGGTTGTCGTCCTCAATGACGTGCACCCACGGAGGCAGGGCCTTCCGAAAACCATGCTCCTGGCTGTACACGGAGGTGGCTGTGAGTGGGTCGTGGTTGCCCGGCAGCAGAAACACGGGCCGGTCCGTCCAGGCGAGCCGGTTGAACTTGTCAGCCAGTGCTTGCCACCAGTTCTTGGAGGGGTTGGGCGAGTCGAACAGGTCGCCGGCACACAGCACGGCGTGCACACGATTGCGCTCGGCCAGCCCGAACACGCGGTCAAGCACGTCCAGTCGCGCGCGGGTGAGTTGGTCCCGGTCGGCTTGTTCAAAGGCCGGGAAGTCCTTGCCGAGGTGCCAGTCGGCTGTGTGTACGAACTTCAGTGCCACGTCTTCATCCACCTCGGGCATCAATGACGAACTCCACGTCTAGAAGGGTTTCACTACTCGGGGGCTCATAGCGCCGGGTCTGTGCTGAGGTTTGCCACCGCTCGTAGGCGTCGTCGTCTCTCGCCCGCAGTTTGGCGATCTTCGCCTCCACGTCCTCGGCAGCCGCGCCGTGACGGGCGACCGCCTCCTCGGCCTTGGTGCGCTGCGCTGCGCCGACCGCCGCGTCGAGCACTGCCTGCGCGTTGCGCAGTCGCTTGCTGGCATCCGTTCGCTGCCGCTCCAGCACCATGATCCGGTCCTCCACAAACCGCTCCAGTTGCTGCATTGCGCGGGTGTACTGGGCCTCCTCCTCGATGCTCACCTGCGCGTCGTCCGCGAACAGAGCCTCCTCAATGGGGTCGCCGATCTCATCGTCAGAGATTGGCGCCGTGGGCTCCGGCCCCTCGGCGAATGTGGACGCTGCAAGCAGCCTCGCGGCGTCCTGCGGCTCAAGGGCGCCCGCGTCCGGCAGCACAAACAGCGGTAAGACCTGCTCGGCGGGTTCGAAGCCGTGGTAGTGCACCCTCACCACTACAAGTCGACCGCGGCGTCCGACGTGGAGGCGGAGAGCGTCGTTATCGGCCAGATCCAGCACCAGGCGAATAGTGTTGAGCTGTGCGGCCCGGGCTCGCGCATCGGCCACCGCGGCCAGGACCAACGGGTGCTTGAGGTGCACAGGTTCCGCCCCCTTTCGGCCGACAGGGTTTCCGAGCACGACAGTTAACCCCTGCTGCAGCTGGTCGGGGAGGGCACCGGAAGGTTCTACGACCAGCTGGGAACCCCCATCGAAAGCGTCGAGTCGGTACGTCACACCGAGCACATCCAGGTAGTCGCGGAGGACTTGCTCCACGGCCTCGTCGAACTCGGCCAGATCTGCAGGCAGGGACTCCTGGATGCCCCGAAACACGCGTCGCACGCTGTCGTCGAACTTCGACTCGATGAGCCCCGCGGTGCGGGCGTGCAGCGCCTCAAAATCGGAGCGCCGCGAGTCCATGGTCTTCCTCAGCTCTCGGAGCTCGGCCGCGATCTCGTCCACGGTGCGGGCGCGTTCGTAGATTCGTCGCAGCGTCGACTCGAAGTCAGCCGACAAGGCGCCCGCGAGGTTCTCAGTGGAAGTGTCTGCGGGGGTGTGCAGGACGGTGTCCGAGGCGTCGAGCACGGTTCCGAACAGCTCAAGCTTCTTGCTCAAAATCTCGAACGTCAGGCGCTGGGCCTCGTTGTCCCGAGCGAGGAAGTTGATAACGGTCACGTCACGCTCCTGGCCGTAGCGATGGCACCGGCCGATGCGCTGCTCGATGCGCTGGGGATTCCACGGCAGGTCGTAGTTGATGAGCGTGTCGCAGAACTGCAGGTTCAGCCCCTTGGCGCCGGCTTCGGTTGAAACGAACACCCGCGATCGAGTGCGGAACTCGTGCACGAGCGCCAGTCGCACGGCAATGTCGCGGCTGGGACGGCCCTGTCGCTTGCTGCCGATCTCTGCAATCCACCGGTCGAGGGCCTGCTGGGCCCGGGGCGTGTCGTTGGTTCCCCGAAACAGGGTGACCTCGTCATTTGCCACGACCTTGGACTCCAGGAGGAGGTCCCGAATGTAGTCCTGGGTCGCAAGTGACTCCGTAAAGATGACAAGCTTCCCGGTGCTCTCGCCTTCCTCCTCTCGCTCCATAGCCAGGCGAATGGCGTGGACGAGCGCGCGGGCCTTGCCGTCGAGTTTGAGCGCGCTGGCGCGCTTAGAGAACCCCTGCACCAGCTGCAGCTCGGCCTCGATGGCGTCGCCGGCTGGCGGCCCAGACTCGTCGATGTCGTCCTCGGAAGAGTAGTCGGATTCTTCCAGGTCTTCGTTGAACGCGGTCAGGGTCTCGTCGTCGTCGCCCGAGGGGATGTCGCCGCCGGCCAGCATCTTGCGCAGACGCTCGGCCACGCGGTCCAGGCTGGCGGCGAGGGCCCGGTGCGACGAAGCCATGCGGCGGTGAAAACCGATCAGTAGAAGGCGTCGTTGGCTCCCGCGGAAGGCGGCCAGATTCGGGCGCAGGAGATAGTCTGTGACGTCCTCGTACAGCTGTTTCTCCTCGGGACTCATGTCGTACTCGAACAGCCTCGTGCGGCGGCCCACGAACGGGCGAGTCATGAACTCCTGGGCCTGCCGGCGCAGCGTTCGCTTGACCACCGCACTCATGCGGCGTTTCAGCTCATCCTCCTGCCCCTTGACCAGTTGCCGGTCGTCACCGTCACAGAACACCTGCCGGAAGGTTCGCAAGTCGCCCAGTAGCGTGCCGCCGCGATCTACGTACTGCACCAGGCCCCACAGCTCGGTCAGGGAGTTCTGGATCGGCGTGGCCGTAAGCAGCAAGACCGGGGTCTGCGTCCTCTGCAGGAGCTCGCGTAGGCTTCCCGCGGTCTTGGCGTGTTCGGACGCGGAGTCGTAGTTCCCGTACTTGTCGTACCGGCGGTAGATCCCAGCGAACACCTCGTGGGCCTCGTCAACGACGCACAGGTCAAAGGGCGCGGTCTGGTTCAGGGCACCGGACCCCGCCGCCGTCCCCACGAACTCCCGGCCAACGAGGAATACGCCGTCCCCGTCGAGGGCCTTGGGGTTGGCGCTACCCTCGGTGGTCTCAATAGCGAAGAGATCGAACAACTCGTTGCGCCACTGCCCAAGCAGGGGCTTGGGAGCGATGAGCAAGATCCGCCGGGCTCCCTCGGCCAAGAGCTGCGCCATGACCACGCCGGCCTCGATGGTTTTGCCCAGGCCAACCTCGTCGGCGAGGATGCAGCCCCCCTCGCGGACTCGACCCAAGGCAAACATGACAGCGTCGATCTGATGCGGGTTGGGATCGATGCGCCCGCAGCGTTGGGATGCTACGTAGCGCCGTCGCTCTCCGGAGCGCCGCTGGCGGACGAGGTCCTCTGCCTGCAGCAGGCGGCGTAGGGGGTGAGCGGACATGGTCGGGCGGGGATGCTAGCAGCTGATCAAGTTCTGCTCGGCACGCATCGGAGGCGATGGGGAGCAGCCTCCCCGCAAGGGCGAGAGCGAGGTGGGCGAGGGGACGCGGTCGTGGGGAAAGCCGGTCGGCCTCGTTGACCGGCTGGTGGCCAAAGCTCGGAAACGAGGGCGACATTACAGGTCGAACTCGACGACTTCTCTGATGTGTGCGTCGCGAGGCTGGGCTGCCAGGGCGAGGTGTTGAAACGTCGGCATGCCGGCGCCATTGCATGGGTTGATGCGCTTCGCTCCGAGGTCTCGTTTCCTTGGGTCGCGGGGGATGTCGAGGCTGACATGGGGGCTGAGCAGGACGAAGGTGACGGACAGACGCAGATTCGGATATTCGGGCCCAGGCTGGGTAAATCCCGGTCGCCGGAGCTTCACCGTCTGGCCTGCCGCGAGGTAGCCTCCGAGCGCCGGCGTTCCGAAAGCCGAGCGCCCGGCGACGCTCGTGTCTACGCAGGGCACGGCGAGCGTATGTGGACAGTTGAGTAGCAGACTACTTGCCGGTGAAGACGGAGCGCGACGGTATGACGCTCGGGGACTTTCAACAGAGGCTGCCGGGACGCGGACGGTAGACTGCTCCCTGTGCTCACCCAGATGTGCTCGAGGCGGCCAGCCTGTGTTGCCCTTCAGCCGGCATTCTCGTCCCGCAGGTGGCCCTCGATGTTGTCAACCGCGGCCCGCACCTGAGCGGCACTCTCCTTTCCAACGACCTCGATTCGCACGAGGATGCCGGTGCCGCGGGGCTCCACGCTTGCCTCGACGCCAGTGGGAACCAGCGGGCAGGATTCCATACCTGCGGGCTCCTGTCCCACGACGGCGTTTCTCGCGATGTGGCAGTCGAGGAGTCTCTGCATCGCCTGGGCGTCCAGGCCTGGGACTCTGGAAAACTCAACTTCGTAGGTGCCCGAAGCTCTTTCTTCCGAGACGCGTTCGACCCGGGAGATGTCGCCGACATGCAGAAACGGGCTGACATCGCGGTCTCGTTGGGGGATGCCGACGCAACTGCGCTCCTCCGCTTTCCGCAGAGCTTCAGAGGCTTTCCGGTGCTGCTCTGCAATGACCCGGTGCTTTTTCGCCTCCTTGGCGTGCTCGCTGCTTGGGTTGGACCACGTGTCGAAACAGTAAGTGGAACACCCTCCTGACCCGGTGGACCAGCCTTCCTCTCGGAACTGTTTCTGGTGCGCTTCGGCTTCGCGGTCTTCCCCTTGTGCGGCTTGTTCATGGGCTGCTGCACTCATCTCGTTCGGATGTGTGCCCGTCGCGGCGCACCCCGCGAGGAGGGCCGCTGTGGCGACCGTGACCCGGAAGCCTATGCGCTTGGTTCGTGATTCCCTCTGCATTTTTTCGTCCTCAGTGTTCATCAATGGCCACCTGTGGATTCTCGATCGGGGTTTCGGCAGGTGCTCTCCGGCCTCAGGTTCCTCTTGGTCTCCAGGATTTCCTCGAGACAGTCGGCTTCGGTCATGGGCTTTCCCCGGTCGGCGGTCGGCACCCACGAGTTCCAGAGAATACTCCGTCTTCGCTTGCTGCGAACCCGACCGTCCTGCTGCCGCCGTCCCCTTGGTCGTGGACCCTGGCCCCGCCAGTTTTTTCATGGCTACGCACATCGCAGCTGAGCGCGCTCTGTCCGCCGGAGAAGGTCATCGTCATCGTCGGCCTTTCGGTCATCGAGACGTTGACCTCGGCGAAGCTGCCGGGCTCGACGTCCAAGAAGCGAGACGATGGCACGGTGGCGGAAGCGGGGGCCGCCGAGCCACACGCGCCTTCGGCGTGACTTCCACACGCGTGCTCCCCTGCGACCGCTGAGGCTGGGATTGAGCCTGCGGGGGGAACTTCGGTCGCCGAATCCGCCTCCGGGCAGCCCGTCGCGAGACTGCCCGCGGTGAGCGTCGCGAAGGCACGGGTGAGCTTCGATGTCTTCATGGGGGTCTTCGGCTGGAGCGGAAAGCGGCGGAGTGTGAAGGTCTCCTGGTTCGCGCTGCGCACTGGTTCTGGGCACGCTCGTGTCTGACCGGCATCACGGAAGCGACTGTGCGAAGGCGCCGAGGGCACCAATGTCCTCGTGCGACGCTCCTCCTTTTTGGAAGCCGTGCATCGGGGACCCTGGGTGGCCGAATCGTGCCTTGTGGTGGAACTCCCAGGGATTCTCGCGCGCGACAGATCCTATTGTTTCGAGGTGCTCGGGTTCGAGCTCTTCTTCGGGCTCTTCGCTCTCCTCGGCATCGTCCTCGTGCCCGTCGTCAACGTGAGGCATTGTCTGTCCGCTGCCACCGTGGCAGCTGGCGCACGACGGTTCAGAACCGATTCCGTCGGCGAAGAGCGCCTCGCCTGGTGGCGGAGCGGGCACGAAGCTGCCCGAGTCGTCGATGATATCGCTGGTCGACACCGCGCCTTCGAGGCAGAACCTCACCAAGTCCCAGAGCTCGCGGTCGCTCAGGAAACGTCCGTACGCGTGGCCCGCCGGATTCTCACCAGGCTCCTCACTCAACAAGTCGAACAGCCCAAGGGGGGAGAGTTGCGTTCGAAGAATTCCCGGAAATCCAGTTCGGTGGTTCCCCGTCCCGTACTGACCATCGACGCCAAGGTAGTCCCAACCGTGGCACTCCTTGCAGCGCCAGGTCTCGGTTCCACCGACCCCGCTACTGGAAGTGTCTGGCCGCGCCGCCCATAAGGGATGATCCCCAGTGAAGTCCTCGGAGGGAGTCTCGGCCCAGATGCGATCGTACAGCCGGCCCCCCTCGTGAAGGTCCGCGGAGTCGTAGGCATCGACAGGATCCTCGGTTTCTGCACACCCCGACGAACACGCGAGGGGAAGCAAGAGACAGAACACGGCGATGTTGTTGGAGCTGGACAGTCGCATCGAACCACCACTGTTTCGGTAGCACCGGGGCCGAACGTACGGAGCGAAACTACTGCTGTCGGTCGAGGAAAGCGTGTGGCCGGCCGGGATACGGACCGGCGGTGCTGGTCTCGCGACGTCGCTGTCGATGCTGTTGTCGGCCGCGAACGAGCGGTAACCGCCTGAGTCACAGAAGCCGACGGAGTCCCGCAACACCTGCCGCGCTCAGGTCGGCTTCGCTGGGCACTGTGTAGGTCATGCGACGCGTGCGAGTGCTGCTCTGTGGTGCCCTGGTGATGACTACGGCGTGCGCTGGAGGCATGCCTGCGTCGCAAAAGAGCGTTCCTGAACACGAGGCCGCAGCCAAGGCCAACGCGGAAATTGCGGTTGCCCATGACCGGGCCGAACAAGAGGCGCCGCCTTGCGCGGACATGAACGACATCTACGAGATCTGTTGGACTCGGTCGGACACGGCCCAGGAACACCGTTTTCAGGCCCAGCAGCACCGCCGTCGTGCTGCGGAGCATAGAGCTGCGTCCGAGGCGCTCCGGACAGCGGAGTCCGAGGCCTGCGACGGAGTCAGTGCGGTCGATCGAGACATCAGCCCGTTCCTTCATTCGGGGGACATCGTGGGCGCCGAATTGCTCGACCCAGCAGACACCGAGAGCCGGGAGACCACCCCCGTCGTTCGCGTCACCTTTCGGCCGGTCCCCGGTCTCGATGAGGGGACGCTGAAACGTCTCATCGGGTGCCACCTCGCCCGGAACGCCTCGCTTGGTCACGAAGTTCCGGAGATGGAATTTTGCCCTCTGGTCCCTCCCGGCGTGGAAGCGAGCGTCGGCAAGGCCGATGACAATTTGTTCGTGATCATCGCCGCCCACGAATCCACGTTCGATGAGGTCCGGCGTCGCGCTCTGACCCTGGTGGAGCGAGCTCAGTGACGCAGTGCGCGGGGTCTGCCCCCGGTTCGGTCTGGGACGAGCTGGGGCTCGGGAGACAGGTGTTGGGTTTTGGGTGATTCTTCTGTTGTGGAGCTTGCGACGAAGAGGCGACCTGTGGAGCGGCCATCACGACTTATTGGACGTCAGCTCGTTCTTGGGTTTGGTCTGATCGCCGTGATCGCTGCAGCCATGTGCGTGATGCTGCTGGGCACGATTCGGCAGGTTGGCGACGTGGTGGCGCAGATGCGGCGGGACGAAGCCGCCATTCGAGGGGGGCTCCGGCTCTCTACGGGTGCGCGGGAGCAGTACATCCACATTGCCCACTCTCTGATCGAAGGCGACGGGAGCCACCTGGAGCACTATGAGGGCGGGCGGCTACAAGTGGTGGCGGATGCGCGAGCACAGTCGGAGGGAGCTCCCGAACAGCTGCAGCGACGACTTCAGTCGGTCATCGACCTCGGTTCGGAGATGGACAGAATTTTTAGGGACGTTCTGCTTCCCGCCGCCGAAGAGGGGCGCCTCGACGAGGTCCAAGGAGAGCACCGCAGAGTCGAGGAGATCTCGCGCGACGCCGCAACACAGGCCGACGCAGTGGCGCTCGCAGCGGAGCGACGGATGGCCGACGCCCACGACGAAGCCAGACTCGCAGGCCAGCGAGGTATGGCGATGGGAGGGGCATGTATCGCCGCGGTGCTCCTCGTCGCGGCCGCGTCCACCATTCGGCTACGTGCCGCTGTGCTGCAGCCTCTTGCCGCGCTTTCCCGTGCCGCAAGCCTCTTCGGCCGAGGGGATTTCAAGCACCGCGTTGGAGACGTCGGAACCGGGGAACTCGCGGAGCTTGCCCGTGCCTTCGACACCATGGCGGAGGAACTCGCGGCGCGCGAGCAGAAGCTACTCTCCAAGGAGAGGATGGCGGCGATCGGCCAGCTGGCGGCCGGTGTCGCTCACGAGATCAACAACCCGATCGGGATCATCCGTGGCTACATCAAGACGATGCTTCCCGAGACGAATGATCCGCAACTTCGAGAAGAGTTGGAGGTTCTCGACGAAGAAGCTGCGGCGTGTCAGAGGCTGACCGGAGACCTTCTGGCCTCCGCGGAACGGCCCCGCCTCGAGCTCCGACTCTTCGAGATGCGGGAGTTCCTCGAGGATGCCTCGGTTCGCGTGGCCGAGGGCATGCCGTCGGGGGAGCACTCGGTGATTGTTCAAGCGAAGAGGGGGGAACTCATGGCCGACCCCTCGCGTTTGCGGCAGGTTCTTGCAAACCTTGTGGTGAACGCGGCACAGGCCTCGCCCGCGGGCGCGTCGATTCACGTGTCCGGAGGGCCTACGGATGCAGGCGGATACGAGTTTTCGGTGATCGACTCGGGCCCGGGCGTCGCCGCTGACGACCGCAAACAGATCTTCGAGCCGTTCGTCTCGAAGCGCCGAGGCGGTTCGGGGCTGGGACTGGCTGTCAGTCGAAGCATCGTCCTGGCCCACGGAGGATCGATCGAGGTCGAGCCCGCTGCGGAAGGCGGCGCGTGCTTTCGCGTCGTCCTCCCTGCCCATCGGACCCGCTCCAACCAAGAGGAAGACCGAGCATGAGCGAACAAAGACACTCCGTCCTCGTCGTCGACGACAAGCCGAACATGCTGCGACTGATGACCAAGGTCCTTGGTGGTGTCGCGCAAGTCCACACGGCGGACAATGGGAATGATGCGATGGCGCTCCTCGACCGCGAAGTGGTCGATGTCGTCCTGTGCGACCTCAGGATGCCCGACCTCACGGGACTCGAAATGCTGCGGTTTTGCAAAGCGCGGCAGCCCCGTGCGCGGTTCATTTTGATGACCGCCTACGCAAGCGTGGAGACGGCAGTCACGGCGCTCAAGGATGGCGCATACGACTACTTGACGAAGCCCTTCGACCCTGACGAAGCGAAGACTACGGTGCTGCGAGCACTGCACAGCGTCCGGCCAAGGCCTGCTGTCGCGGAGGGCGACGAGGTGCTCCCTGGGGTCCATGCGCGCTCCTACGTGATGAGAGAACTCGCCGCGGTGGTTCAGCAGATCGGACCGACGAGCCTCAGTATCCTCATCGGCGGAGAGTCAGGCGCGGGCAAGAGGCGGCTCGCCCACGCAGTCCATCGCCTCTCTGCGTTTCGCGACCACTCCTTCCACCGCTTGGATTGCGCCTCGCTTCCGCCTGGAGGAGTGCAAGAGGCGCTCGCGCGGCTCGGCCGCTCGGGACCCGAGTCTCCGTCCGTCTCGTTCGTGTCCGGGACTCTCCTCGTCGACGAAGTGGATGCGCTGGGAGCTGCCGACCAAGCGGCCTTGGAGCATGCGCTCGAGCGCATGCGCGGGACCTCGCTGCCTGTGAGTCCCGGTGTTCGACTGGTCACCACGACGCGGCGCAACCTGGATGCGATGGTGGCTGACGGGGCCTTTCGGCGCGACTTGTTCCTCCAAATCCGGGTTGCGTCGCTCGCGGTCCCTCCTTTGAGGAAGCGATCCGAGGACATTCCGGTTCTCGCCGCGAGCCTGTTGCGCGCAGCGGAGTCCGAGACAGCCGGCCTGCGCGGGTTCACGGCCGGCGCCATGGAGCGCCTCTGCGCGGCGGCCTGGCCTGGCAACGTTCGCGAGCTTCGGTCGGTGATCGAGCATGCGGTGGCCCACGCAGGCCCCGACAGCATCGGACTGGAGGCACTCCCAGAGTGGATCCAAGGCGAGGCCGCGTTCGAAACGCCGTGGGAAACGCTGACCTGGTCAGACGCCCTGGCGCGCGGACGCGCGGACGTGGCGCGCCGGTATCTCATCGCCCTGCTCGAGCGTTTCGGGGGCGACGTCGTGGCCGCCGCTGCGCAAGCTTCGGTGGAGAGGGAGAGCTTTTATCGCCTCTTGCGCCGACATGGCATCCAGCCCGAGGGCTTCCGGAGCGCGGACCAGGACGAGGAGTAACCTCCCCGGTCTCACTGTCTTGGGAGGGCCCGCAGATGTTTCAGCCCGCGGATCGGGTGTCGCTGGCATGCATGTCTCGTGGCGAGTCTTCCCACGGTGTTGCGCCGACCGCTCGTGGTCGTTCTAGCCACCTCTGGAGTCCCGTACGTCGGACTTGTGGGCTTCTTGCTCTTCGAGCACTGGACCGTCGAGGCCATCACCCGTCCCGAGGGGGGGTTCTTTTCCATCCTGGCGGTCGTCGGAGGTCTCGTTCCTCTAACGGCGCTGGTGATCGTGTTTCTCCGACTGGTGCGCGACACCTCCCGCTTCAGAGTCAGCGTCCTTCTCGAGTTGTATGCAGGGATGCTCGTGGTGTTCGCGAGCTTGGACTCACTCCTTCAATGTGCCGCCACCAAAGCCGCGTTCGCAGGCGCACCCATGCTCTGGGACGGGACGGCGCACTCACTCGCCGACCATATCGAACGGACCCATGCCGTGTTCGGCACCATGCTCTACTTCAGCGTCGTCACCATGACGACGTTGGGGTTTGGCGACATCACGCCGGTCTCGGCTTCCGCCCGCGTTCTGACCGCTGCACAAGCCCTCTGCGGGGTGTCGTTCGTGAGCGTTTCGGTGGGTTACTACTTCGCGGTCTGCTCCTCCCGCCGATGCTGAAGGCTCGCAACACGAGCTGCGGTAACTCGCGGGACGAGGCCGAAACTGAGCCAGTGGTCGACTGGGTCACCCTGCGCGCGGACGTAGCCGCAGGTTCTGCGCGCAGGCCGAAAGACGTTCTCGGACGAACCGTTCGCCGCTTCACATCGTATCGTTCGCGTATGGCTCGCCCCTGCCTGATCTTCCTCGCTCTGGCCATCGGTTGTTCGGCGGAGGTCGAGTTGCGGGTGTTCGGTGAGGCGTATGCCGAGCAGGGCATCGAACCGGACGAGGTTGTCGGCGGATGGGCCCTCGAGTTTTCTGAACTCGTCGTCTCGCTCGACGACGTGCGATTGTCCCCGCAGGGGGAGGTTGGCGATGGAGGCTATGTCTTCGATCTGGCAGCCGATTCATCACGTCGCGGGCACTTGCTTGCCACAACGGACGCGGGGCTCGGATCGGTGAACATGGCCCATTTCAGAGTGGCGATGCCCACACAGGTCGTGGGCGGCAATGCGACTGCACAGCAGATTGAGCGGATGCGCTTAGAGAAACTCGCGTTTTGGGTCAGCGGCAGGGCGTCTCGTATGGGCGAGGACGTCTTGTTTGCATGGGGGATCCCGGCCGATATTTCCTACGACTGCCCCCTGAGCACCGACGTCGCAGCGGGTGATGTGGCGAGGGTCGAGCTCACGATGCACGCTGACCACCTCTTCGTTGATGATCTCGAAGTGGGCGCTGAAGTGGCGTTCGATGCGATCGCAGGTGCAGACTCGAACAGTGACGGCTCGGTCTCGGCTGCCGAACTCGGGCAGGTGTCGCTGGCCGGGCTCGCTCGTTATCAAACCGGAGGACGCCGCGACATCGACACCCTGTGGAAGTTCATCGGGGCCGCTTCGCTGACGATGGCGCATGTGGACGGCGAGGGGACCTGCACGCCGAGGCTCGTCCCGGACGCGTTTGCGGATCCCACGCCTGCGCCAACCGACCCGCCTCGGGCGATGGCGCTGTACGCCGAGCACTGTGCGTCATGCCACGGCGACGAAGGCCGCGGCGATGGTCCCGGCGCCGCCGGGGTCCTGCCGGCAGCGACGGACCTCACCGCGCTCCGGGGCGAAGCGTCGACGCTGCCCTACATTGCGTTCCGGATTGCGGTCGGTGGCGCGATGTTCCCGTACGCGTCGAGCATGCCGGGGTACGCCGATTCGCTCGACGCGACGGACCGAGGGTTGCTCGCGGACTACGTCGCGGGGCTAAGCGGTCCTTGACAAGGCATCCGGGGTGCGACAAGTTGTCGCATGATGGATGCGGCACCCCTACGACTCCAGCGCTGGCCAATGTTGGTCGCCGCGCTGATGGCCGTGGTGCTGCTCCTGAGCGCGGGTTGGGCAGGGTCGTGGGCCTGTGAGATGGGCGGCTCGAGCGGGTGTGCGTGTCCGTGCGGGAGCGAGGCGCCCGAGGCGATGCCTCGAGACGCCGCCCAGCGCCCGCGCTGTTGCGCATCCGAGGACTCCACAGACGTGGTGGTCGCCGGGGTGGTTGGCGAATCGTTTGAGCCGTGGGTGCCGGATGCACGCGTCTCCCCAACACCGCGGAGGTTTGTTTCGGTGCTGCGCTCCGGTTTGCCGAGGCCGGGGGCGAGCCGAGCTCCGCCGCGGAAGACGTCGGTGTTCCTGAGTCATCAGGCGCTGCTGCTCTGAGGGACGTCGTCGCCGAATGTCGCGACCGCGGTGACCTCTGGTCGTCCGCGCCTTCACGTTTTCTCGTGTCTCCAAGGACTCTCCATGACCTTCTTTGGCCGCTGCCGTGGCCTATACATTCTCGGATCGCTCTCCGCGGCTCTGCCCGGGTGCGGGTCCACATCGCCGCAACTCGCTCGAGAGCTTCACGCCGTCGAAACGACGCTCGCCGAGCCCGTGTCCCAAGAGGACACTAAGGCTGCCTCCGGGGAATTCGACGGCACCCTCGGCGGGTACTTGGCGTACGCCTATGCCCACAGCCCTGCGCTGCGGGCGAGCTTTGAGACCTGGCGCGCGGCGACGTTCCGCCCCGATCAAGAGCGCCGCCTGCCCGAGCCCACGATCTCCTATGCGGTCTTTTTGCGGAGCGTGGAGACGCGCTGTCTCTTATACACATCTGACGCTGCCGACGAGCGATCTAGTGTAGATCT
>OJGU01000285.1_pt1 | contig 33300 bp, 22 predicted proteins | sample 1594741 | NCBI WGS metagenome assembly OJGU01 (sample SAMN05416841, study PRJEB24817) | seawater metagenome | isolation source: Sea water | place: Canada:Atlantic | collected 2013-07
ACGAGATGTAGAGAGGTCTCGTGGGCTCGGAGATGTGTATAAGAGACAGACACGAATATGCGGCGAGTCAAGTGGAGACCTTAAACTGTGCCGCTTGTCACGGTGTGGTGGAATCGCTTCCCACATTGTCGCTAATGGGAGAAAAACTTAAACCAGAGTGGTTGGCTTCTATTCTTGAGGGAACACTTTTCTACAAGCCTCGCCCATGGCTTGAATCAAGAATGCCCGCCTTTGCTTCGCGGGGGAAACGTATTGCTCAGGGCCTGGCCATGCTAAACGGTTATCCTCCCACAAGTTCTCGAGGTTCAGAACCTGAGGAAGATCTGGTTGCCGTCGGGCAGAAACTCATCTCTGCGAACGGAGGCCTTGCCTGTGTGACGTGTCATGCGGTCGGCGACATGCCGGCAACGGCCGTCTTTGAGAGTAATGGCATCAACTTCGCTTACGCCAACGAGCGGCTACAGCCTGATTTCTTCCATCGCTGGATCCTCAAGCCAACTCAAATCGATCCCGAAACCAAAATGCCAGTTTACTTTTTTGGAGGAGAAAGCCCCTTGCCTGACATTCTTGAGGGAAACGCCACGGATCAAATCAAGGCGATTTGGGAGTACTTTAAGCAAGGGTTTGATATCGAGGCGCCAGAGTGATTCGCGTTTAGTTGTTCTTTCCAGATGATGCGAGGCGGCTTATGTTTCCAGGTAAGCCCTGATCTAATTACGCTTATGAAAACGTTGTCTGAGAAGAATACCCGTCGGGAATTTATCAAAACAGCCTCTAAGGCGACTGCCGCCGCTGCGGTCTCGATTGCTACCCACGCTCACGCTGCTGGAAGCGATCGGATCAAAGTCGGTATTGTCGGAACTGGCGGTCGCGGGAGTGGGGCGATCGTTCAGAATATGTTGAACGAAGGCTGCGAACTCCATGCCGTTGGTGAGGCTTTTGATGATCGATTGGCACGGTCCCTTCCAAATATCCGCAAACAGCTCGAGAGCAAAGGCAAGTTTAACCTCAATGCCGACCGTACCTTCGTCGGGCTTGACGCGTACAAGCATGTCATCGATGCCTCCGATATGGTGATTCTCACGACCCCTCCAGGCTTCCGACCGATGATGTTTGAATATGCTGTTGAGCAGGGAAAACATGTCTTTATGGAAAAACCTGTTTGCACCGATGCCGCAGGCTATCGACGTGTGCTTGCAGCGGCCCGCAAAGCTGACGAGAAGGGGCTTAAGGTGGTCGTCGGACTGCAGCGTCGCTACGAAGATCTCTATCTTCAATCGTATGACGCGATTCAAGCGGGGGAAATTGGAGAGGTCATTGGCGCGCAATGCTATTGGAATGGTCGAGGCGTCTGGCAACGTCCGCGGAAGAAACTAGCCGAAACACTAGGCCGAGAGCCAACTGAAATGGAGTATCAAATCTACAACTGGTACTATTTCACTTGGGCTGGAGGTGACAACATCTGTGAACAACATGTTCACAATCTCGATGTATGTAATTGGTTTACCGGCGGTCTTCCAGTGGAGGGCTACGGATCAGGGGGGCGAGCTGTGAGGACAGGCGAGGATACAGGGGAGATCTTTGATCACCACTGTATCGAGTTCAAAATGGCAAATGGCGGCTACTACCACTCTGATTCTCGGCATTTCCCCAATAGCGATAATAAGGTAGGGGAAGTGATTATTGGGAGTAAAGGGCGCCTGGAAATCTCCTCGAATCGTGGGGCGATCTTCTACGATCACAAAGGAAAGGCGGTTCGCCGCATTCAAAGAAACCGGCAGCAGATCTCAAAAGAAGTGGAACACGCAGTTCTTCATCAACACGTCCGAGAAGATAAGCCCATTAACAATGCCTACTATGGAGCGACAAGTAGTATGACGGCAGTCTTTGGGCGGATGTGCACCTATTCCGGAAAGCGCATCACTTGGGACGACGCGGTGAATTCGAAGGTTAGTCTCTTTCCTGAGCGACTTGCTTGGGACGCGAACCCTCGGAACATGCCCTTACCAGACGGAAGCTATCGGCATGCTGTGCCCGGCCGAACGGAAGTGCTCTAGTACGAAGGAGCAAGATTCTTGCGAGGGGCGATCCTTCTAAGATCGCCTCTCGATGGTTTTCGTCACCGATGACAGGGTCACAAGAGAGCTGCTATTCATCAGGTTGGATTCCTAGAAACAGATCTCGCCCGAGACGAAGAGCCGCCATCTTACGATCGGCGATCGATCGTTTTAGCATCCAAAAGCCACAGTCTGGGTGGATGTATTCAATCCGTTCCTGACCGAGAACGCGGGATGCCGTCTCGAGAGACCTCGCGATTTCATCAGCGGTTTCGATATGATTGATTTTGATGTCGACCACTCCTAAACCAAGAGCGATCTCTGGTTGGATGTCTTTGAGCGCGTGAAGGTCGGTTTCCGGACGATGTGCCAGCTCGAGGACAAGATGATCGGCATGGAGTTCATTGAGGAAATCAATCAATCGTTTCCAGCCACCGGATTGAATGGTTTGCCCACCATAATTCCCAAAACAAAAATGGACGCCAGTCTGCCCTTGGAACTGATCGAGCACTCGATTGATCGCTTCTGCTGCCAGCGGGGCGTGTTCAGGGCTTCCAGGGATGTTGGCTTCATCAATCTGGAGGCAATTTGTCGGCAAGCTCGACACTTGCCGCGAGGAGATCAGCGATGGCGAGAGTGAGCGTCTCGAGGTCCTTGTAGTGTTCATCCAAAAGCGTTCGCGACAGCATGTACGGACTTGTAACGGTAAACTTGAATTTCCCTCCAGCGACCGCTGCTGCCCGTGCACAATCGTCATGAAGGTTCATTGAGCCTTCAGACAGCGCCTCAGTAACGACCGCTGCAGGTTTGGCTCGAAAGCGCATCTCGTGTTTTAAGGCATAGGCAGCGGCTTGACTTTGGTTGATCCTGGTAAGACAACCGCCGAGACGACCCACAAAATAATCGATCATTCCATTCGTGTCGGGGTGATTGATATCAAATCGATACAGCTCCCCGTCCGTGGGCAGATCAATGCCGAGTTGCCGTTGCGTGTCAAAGATTACCCTTGTGGCGTCGACGAGAGCCTGTTCGCTCGGTAGCGCTGCGAGCCAGTCTGGAACCGGATAGGATCCGACGGTCGTCGTGAGAATGCTTGGTTGCTCTGAGTAGCGGGGCGTCATGGTTTCCATCACATCTACAAAAGGATACGGATCGAGGATAGTAGAAATCGCCAATGCGTTCCCAGCTTTGTTTCCTTGGGAGAGGGCTTTCTGGTTACTAGCATGCCATGTCCAGTCCTCTCGAGAAAGGGGAATGATCTCTCGACAATCGAGCCTGTGTATGCTCACATACAGATGATAATCTGAGGAGAGTTCAATATGCCGAATATTAATGCCACTGTGACCGTCCCGGTCGAGATTTCCAAAGTCTATACCTACTTGAGAAGCCGGTATGAAAGTAAGCAATACCGAGTGGCTTGCAAAGAGACTCTCGGATACGTTCCCCCGATTGCTTGTGACACTGACGTAGCCGATTCCGAGTTGACATTCACCGCTCCAGGGCGCGATCTCGTAACCAAGTCAAACATAGGCGGATGGAGCTGGCACTACCGTTTGGAATCCTTAGCCGCGACTGAGACGAAGATTTCAATTGAGTACCGCTGGGGCCGATTCATGGGGCTCTTTGGACTTGGGACGATCAAGCATCAGGCTGCCAACTCCTTGACAGACGATATTCTTGCGATCCAAGCGCTAGCCGCCTAGGGCCTCGTTTGGCGTCCCACCCCAAGTTCTGATCGATCGTTAGAGGCACTCTCCGGTGCTAGTCTCGTGCGTTTCAGCCAAGGCATTCAAGGGGCGCGAACGCGCCAACAGAGACGCAAAGATTAGGGGTGGATCCCCGTTCTTCCTTGTATTATAACCCTCCCATGAACCCACTCAAAAAACTCGTTCTTGTTCTTGCCGTATTCGTTGGCATTCATCCGTGCGCGCTACTTGCCGCGGCGAAGCCATTTGTCCATTCGCTTTTCTCAGACCACATGGTGATTCAGCGCAAGATTCAGGCGCCGATTTGGGGATGGACGAAGCCAGGGGAGCAGGTCATCGTGAGCCTCGCTCACCAAATGGCGATTGCCAAAGCCGATGCTAATGGCCGTTGGGAAGCGAAATTGGGGCCTTTCAATGCGGGGGGACCTTACGAGCTCAAGATTGCTGGAACGCAATCGCTGGTTTTGAAAGATGTCATGGTTGGGGATGTCTGGCTCTGCTCTGGCCAGTCTAATATGGAATGGCCCGTTCGAGCATCCAACGATGCTGAGAAAGAGATTTCAGAAGCAAATCATCCTAATATTCGGCTCTTCACAGTCCCCAAGAAAATCTCTCCGAAACCGCTCTCTCATTTTGACGCCGAATGGAACGTCTGTTCACCAGAAACGGTCGCTGAATTTTCAGCTGTCGGGTATTTCTTTGGTCGTCAGCTGCACCAGGAATTGAATGTGACCATCGGCCTGATCGATTCATCGTGGGGTGGTACGATTGCTGAGGCTTGGACGAGTGCCGGAGCGCTTAGTGATCTGGCGGATTTTCGCGATGCGGTCGCTGGGGTTGAAGATTGGGCCCATGAAGCCGATGAAACCGCCCGAGACTACCAACGGAAAGTTGAAGATTGGTGGCTGGCTGCTGATCCAGGTTCGCAAACGGGAGGCAAGTGGTCTGATTCTAGCCAGGATGACTCCCGCTGGCCCAAAATGGCTCTCCCAGTCAATTGGGAGGAAGCAGGCCTACCCGACTTTGACGGGATCGTATGGTTTCGTAAAACGTTCACTGTGCCGGATCGCTGGAAAGGAGATGACCTAATTCTCCATCTCGCAAAAATTGATGATGCTGATACGACTTACGTCAACGGTCGCCGTGTTGGCGGCAAGAATGGGTGGAATGAGAACCGCGTCTATCGCGTCCCCGCGTCTCTCTTGAGTGAAGGCGTCAATTCAATCGCCATCCGTGTGCTCGATACTAGCGGTGGAGGTGGTGTTCATGGGGCGCCGAATGACATGTATATCAAGTCCGCTGACAGTTCCAAAGTTGGAGCGCAGCCTCTCTCAGGCTGGTGGCATTACAAGGCGGCCGCTGCGTTGAAAGAGCTCGAACCGTTTCCTACTCGACGAGGAACCTCTCCCAATGTGACGACGGTCCTCTACAATGGAATGATCGCACCTCTTCTCCCGTATGCCATTAAGGGTGCTACCTGGTACCAGGGCGAATCAAATGCCAATCGCCCCACTCAATATCGAACCTTATTGCCAACCATGATCGAAGATTGGCGACAAGGCTTTGGCGTGGGAGATTTTCCGTTCTTAATCGTTCAGCTGGCAAATTTCTACCCACGTGATCCGCAACCCACGAATCCCAATTGGGCAGCCCTTCGTGAAGCTCAGTCACTCACCGCCCAGAACGATCCCCAAACTGGGTTGGCAGTGATTATCGATATTGGAGAAGCCAAGGATATTCATCCTCGGAACAAACAGGATGTTGGTAAACGTTTGGCGCTGGCGGCTCAAGATATTGCCTATGATCAAGTGATCGTTTCCTCTGGTCCACAATATCGAAGCATGACTCCTAGCGGTCATTCAATCGCGATATCATTTGACCACGTCGGGTCGGGACTCGTGGTAAAAGGAGGAGGGGCACTCGAAGGATTTGCCATCGCTGCTGAGGAAGGAAGCTTTGTTTGGGCGGACGCTCAGATCATAGGTGACCAAGTGATTGTTTCATCGCCTGTAATTCAGTCCCCAAAGCGCGTTCGGTACGCCTGGGCGAATAACCCTGCCTGCAATCTTTACAATCAAGAGGGGCTGCCAGCGATTCCATTTAGGACGGACACAGAATCCGTCGAAGCCCCACAAGGATTTGAGTCCCTTTTCGATGGGAAAACGCTCAATGGCTTCAAGCAGATCAACGGAACGGCGACCTACGAAGTTGTGAACGGGGTCATCTTGGGCACGACGGTCAAAGGGAGTCCTAATTCATTCCTCTGCACCGAGAAACGATATCAGGACTTTGAGTTGCAATTCGAAGTGAAGTTGATGAATCCGGAGTTAAACTCCGGTGTTCAAGTCCGCAGTAATAGTTACGATAACTATCGCAATGGAAGAGTTCATGGTTACCAAGTTGAAGTCTCCAGTAATGGGAATGCCGCATTCGTTTATGATGAGGCCCGCCGAGGATGGCTGAGCAAGGACCGTTCGGATGAACGGGCTCGAGCTGCCTTTGATGCCTCGACTTGGAATCACTATCGGGTGCTTTGTGTCGGCGACGTGATCAAGACTTGGGTCAATGGCACTCCGGTGGCAAACGTGAAAGATTCCCTGACTGCTGAGGGCTTTATCGGGCTCCAAGTACATGGCGTCCGGGAGGATCCTCATTGGCAGGTCGCTTGGAGAAACCTTTGGGTTCGTGAGATTGACGAAGACGATTCTGTCTCTCTCTTTGACGGCAAGACCTTGAAAGGATGGCAAGGAAAGGAGGGCGGCTGGCATGTTGATAGAGAGGGGAATCTTGCTCGTCGTCCCAAGAGTGGCTATTTGTGGACCGAAGGCTCGTATGGAGATTTCGAGCTCAGTGCTGAGTTTAAAGTTAGCGAGAATTGCAATAGTGGCATCTTTTTTCGAACGGATCCTAATAACCCAGTTCAAGGCGGATTCGAAATTCAAATTCTAGACTCATTCGGACGGACTGAGATCGGTAATCACGACTCTGGGGCACTCTACGATGCGATGATTCCCCGCATTAATGCTGCGAAGCCCGTTGGCGAATGGAATCACTGTGTGGTTCGAGCCGTTGGATCTCAGGTGTCGGTTCGCCTCAACGGAGAAGAAGTAATTGACGCCGATCTAGAAAAATGGACTCAACCCCGTAAGAATCCAGATGGAAGTCCAAACAAGTTTAAGACGGCGCTCAGAGCGCTTCCGCGCGAAGGGCATATAGGTCTACAGGATCACGGGAAGCCAGTTTGGTTTCGAAATCTTCGTGTGAAACAGTTATCCCTAGAAAACTAAAGCAAAGGCCAATCTGCCGAAACATTCTCCCTTTCTAAAAATCTTAGCGACACATACGTATCATGAGTGAAACGGTCAATCCAGTCCCAAGCAACTACGGGACGGTTACACCCTATCTGATAATCAAAGGAGCCATCGCCGCCATCGAATTCTATAAGAAAGTCTTCGGAGCGACGGAACGGATGCGGATCGGTGGTCCTGGAGGAATTCTAGGACATGCAGAGATCCAGATTGGCGATTCCGTCATTATGCTTGCTGACGAGTTTCCAGATTTGGGGTTCAAGAGTCCCAAGGCTTATGGAGGCACCCCCGTTTCGACCTGCTTGTATGTAGCGAAAGTTGACGAGGTATTTGCCAAGGCCGTGAGCGAGGGCGCTGAGGTGCTAAAGCCAGTGGAAGATCAATTCTATGGGGACCGTTCGGGAACTGTGGTTGATCCCTTTGGGCACGTCTGGACAATCTCCTCTAGAATTGAGGATTTAACCGCGGCTGAGGTACAGCAACGTGCCGCGGCAGCCTTTGGAGGCGGAGGGGATGTTTAGTTCCTAGCGGTAAGGTTGGGTGAGGGGAACAATTCATCACCGTCGAAATGCGAGCACCAAATCTGGATTTATTTGGTGCTCGTTTTTTATGAGTGCGAGAGCGAAGCCGTTGCTTTCTCTTCTGGGCCTGGGAGTATCCCGGTAGATCGCCACTCACTCTGATGGGCTTGTCCCATGCCGTAGGGCTGAAGCTTCGTTCCGTAGAATCTGTTCGCTAGGGTGCCAGAAATCTGACGTTTACGACCAGAAACTCTACAGTCCCTTAAGAGGTATTGGCCTGGTTGCAACGCCATCAAGGTCGCCAAGAGCGAACTGAAGTCCAGCGAGGTAGAACGTGAGAATCTTTTCATTCCAAAAGATGGCGTCGTTATGTCCCAGAGAACTGTAGAAAACGCGTCCCTTGCCAAAATCTCGTACCCATGAGATGGGGTAGTCGCCATTATCACGCTGACCGCGTTTCAAATCAGTCAGCTCTGGATCCAGGCTAAGTAGAACCCGTTGGTGATCTCGATGGCAGGTGTCATCGCGGAATTGATAGATCTCATCCTGAATTTCAAACGATCGAGCTCCAAACACACGGGTGAGGCGATTTTGCGGGTCGTCGATTCTAACCCCGACGATCGATCTTGACCCCCAAGGGTGTCCGGCAAACGCGCCGCCCATCATTTGGTTGTAGAGATCCCAGTCCTTGTAGGTATCCGTCGCCGAATGAAATCCAGCCAAGCCTTTTCCACTGCGGACAAACGCAGCCAATGAATCCTTCAGTCGCTGCTCGGTCTTATCAGCGTCGGCCTTTTCAGCAGCACTAAGAGTCTCAAAAACTTTCTTGCTCGGACGAAAAATTCTTCCCGTCGTGTTAAGCATGAGGACCGCATCGAAACGGGCTAAACTTTCGGGTTCGAAGATGGAGAAATCCTCCGTATGCGTCACCTCAAAGGCCCCCGTCGTTTCTCCCAGGAGCCTCATGGAGGCGACCCCGACTGGGATCGAGCCATGACGAAATCCGTTGGTAAAAGAGAACACTAACAAATGCCGTTTCTTGTCTGAATCGACCGCGTGCTGCTTGCTTACCGCGTCGCTTATTTTGGCTAGTTTGTCCGGAGTTACCTGAGCCAGGCTTTTGCTGGCGGAAGGAGCGATTAGCAGGGAAAGGAGAAGAGCGTTTGTTAGTTGCTTCATAGGTGCATTGGCGCCAAAGCGCCTTCTTGAACGATCAGGGATTTGAGTTGTTATCGGAGAAATGGGTTGGGTTTGTCTAGACGGAGCTAGGCACAACAAAAGGTTTTCGATAGAAGCGCGACATCATCAGGTTTGCAGATGGGTTGTTCATAAAGCGTTCCGTCGAACGATCAATCTTGAGTTTTGGGCCAAGCTGATAGGTCGAACGCTGGGGATCCACTCCGAGTGCCTTCGTATTATCTAAGACGGTCCGGAACGAATCCGTAATTACCTCAGACTCACCCAAACTGGTTGTGTTCATGTTAAACGGATACTTCCATCCCAGGCGGTAAGAAGTATTCCCTAAGTGACACAAGGCACTTGAATAGTGTCCCTCGAGAATATCCGCATGCTGTCCATGCCGACGGCGAGAACGAACTGAATTGATAAAGTTCTCGAAAATATTTCCGTCTCCAATCTGATACTCTACGTCTCCGAGATCTTCTCCAGGCCCTCGATCGTTTTCAAAGAACTTACCAGCCCGTATGACCCCGGCTTCGAGATAAAACTCATTGTCTACTTTTCGAGGGAAATCGCTCATCTTACCGACTAGGCCCCGAGTCTCAAAGACTAGTTTGGTCTCGCCATAGTCGTAAACGGCCAGTTGCATGTTTGGGGTCTCCCCTTGATCTGTATAGCTGGGTCCATCGACATAGCGTCCTCCCATGGAAACGACGGACTTTGGTAAGGTCGCACCTTTGATGGCCCATCGAGCAATGTCCATCTGATGTACCCCTTGATTTCCCACATCCCCATTCCCGAAATCCCAAAACCAATGCCAGTTATAGTGAACGAGATTTCGGTGAAAGGGTTGCTCCCGAGCAGGGCCTAACCAGAGATCAAAATCGACGTTGCCAGGGACCGCTTCCGTTGGTTTATAGCCGATGCTCCAACGAGGCTTGCAACAGTACCCTTTTGAAATAAGCAGTTTGCCATACTTGCCACTTTGCACGGCAGCAATCTGTTTTGCCCAAGACCGGCTTGCACGGCTCTGCGTCCCGTGCTGAACGATGCGATCGTATTTACGTGAAGCAGCGACGGCTTGTCGGCCTTCGAAGACATTGTGGCTGCAAGGTTTTTCGACATAGACGTCTTTGCCGGCCTGACAGCCCCAGACAGTTATGAGTGAGTGCCAGTGATTCGGTGTTGCTACGGAAACCGCATCGATATTCTTATCTTCAAGCAGCTTCCGTACATCTTTGTAGGTGGTCACTTGGTGAGCGTTGTCCTTCTCCAATTGAGCGACCCTGCGCTTGATGACGTAGTCGTCGATATCACAAAGGGCTGCGACCCGAACACCCGGAATCTGCCGGAAGCCATCGATATGATTGCCGCCGCGTCCATTGATTCCGACCACGGCCACACGTATGTCACTATTGGCGCCCAAGACCTTCGAATGAGGGCGGGCTAGGGCGAGGCCGAAACCGGCTCCGATCGTACTCTTCACAAAACTTCTGCGGGTGACTTTCTTCATAGCGTTAGCGGCTCCACGTCTTGGGTTGTAAGAGCTTATACCCGATAGAACGTGAATGGATCAAAGAGAAAGACACCTGAACGCACGATTCTTATACCCCTGAGGTCACGAGGCGTTGCCCCTCCTGAATCCTGCGACCAGATATTGAGCCGCAGGATTCAGACGAGAGCAGAAGTCGGTCAAAGAAATGGACTCAATCAGGAAGTTCTTCGCTTGGTTCCGGGAGGAAGAACGAAAGAATAAAGGCGCTGACGAAAAGAAACAGTACAATCCCAGCTCCGGTATAGGCGAGGCGGGTTGTGGCTGGAAGCGCACTCGTGCTTGTGCTGGCTACAATGGTGGTCGCGATCCAGGCAAAGGAAGTCCCTAGCATCCGGCCCCCGATGTTAGCAGCCAACCCTTCGCCGGTTCCTCGAAGGTGCATCGGAAAGACCCTCGGTAGATAATTGCCCCAAAAGCTGAATTGCCCCACAACGAGAAGTCCTGCAAAGAACATTCCAGGATAGAGGAGGGACAGATTATGGACGGCGCAATAGAAGAAGACCACGGGCATAATAAAGATCCCTGGCACGAGAAAGACCCGTAGCAAGGTACGCCGGCTGACAATCTTAACGACGAGGATAGCGAGGAGAACACGTCCAACAAGTCCGCCAACCTCCTGTACTTTCGTCACATTGGTGGCGACCAGTTGTTCCGTTTTCTTCTTCTCGGGCACACTCATATTCGCCACCCGCTCCTGAACCTGCGGCAGTCCTGGAATCATTCGCTGGACCTGTTGAATTGCGCCAAAAGCCGCGCCGTAGGAGCATGCGAACATTAAGGTGGTCACGATCGTCGTTCTGCGCAGGTCTGGAGCAAAAAGTGCGGCGAAACTCGGACGTTTCAAAGTCCCAGCCTCTTTCTTCGCTTTCCACGAAGGAGACTCTGGAAGAAAGGGCCGTATGATGATTAATGGAATGGCTGGCAAAAGGCCTGAGATTAGCGTGTAACGCCATGCGGCGTTGGGATCAGAGATCTGTCCGCCAAAGAAATTGAGGAAATCCGGGAGAGCGATAGCTGGCAGCCCGCTGGCATATTTCAGTGCGATTCCATTGGCAAAGGCAACCATGAGTCCGCCGATCGACGAGAAAGCCTGGGTATAACCTAGCACCTTCTCTCGCTGTTGGGGATTAGGAAACATCTCGGCCAGCCACGCGACGGCTGCGACAAATTCGACGCTGACCCCGATAAAGGTTGTGCAGCGAAAAAAGAGAAGCATCCATGGCGTGGTTGAAAAACCGGCAGCGAAGGCCGAGACGGCATAGAGCAGAATACTGTAGGTAAGAATTCGCCGTCTTCCAAACTTGTCGGTCAACCATCCACCGAGCATTCCAAATATTCCGGCTGCGATTGCCGGGATGAAGAAAATCCTCCCAACCCACATTGAAAACTCTGGGGTCCCGGGAGCCACTCCTGCCATATCCATGAGAGCAGGGCGGATGACGAGTGGGAGCATCAACAATTCATAAATATCGAACGCAAATCCGATAACGGCGATGGTGCAAATAAGCCACTGGGTGGAGGTTAACGGTTTGGCTTTAGGGATATCGGAACTCATAGTCTACGAAATCTTATAACATTAGCCCGGCCTCCCGTTGCTGCTCGAAAAACAGGAAGTGAGGATCAGTGGACCAGCGAAAAATGCATCCTCGATTGAGCCGGCACAAGTCTTTTCTCGAATCCCAACCGGAGTGCCCCGTGAATAAGGAGATTCACTAATTCATGAATCGCGACGAGGGGCAGGATTTATTCTCCGCGGTTTGCTCGTAAACGCATTCGAGCTCGGCACTTGACGAGTTCGAGGAAAACGCCGAACTGCTCTGACATTGGATGGGCAGCATTCCCAGGATCCGGTGACATTCGTTCATCGATCATGAGCCGCATGATTCCTTCCGCCTCTTCCCCCGTCCAGGTATGAGTGTGTTCGCTGAGAACTCGGTCCAGAATTGAGACCGCCGATGATGAAGGGGGGCTCGGGACTGGATTTCCGGCAAGGTGGTTCATGGGTATGTGATCGATCTTTATTCTAGATGGTCTTTAAAGTCTCTCGTATTCAGGATGCTCGAGTCCATAGAAAAGGCGTTGATTAGTGACCGTTTTTTGATTGCAGGCGGTTATTAGGCTGGCTTGTCGCAAAACAGGGGGGGGGGAGCTCTCCTCTCGTCGAACGGTTGAATCCAAGACTTCTAGCAGGAACAGACTGGATCTACCCATACCACAAGGTGAGAATTATCTTAATTCTGCGGACAATCTTTGTAATCGGGAGCTCAGATTGAATGAAATAATGAGCTTGAGATTGCCTTTTCACCGTTCTTTTGGTTGGTTACGCTCTCTTTTTTATGGAAGAAGCGAAACAAGCAGTCGTTCGAAAGACGCTCGACGAACGAAATCAGATGACGGACTTGGAGCGATTGCGGCATTCGTGTGCGCACGTCCTCGCAACCGCTGTCCTAAGGATTTGGCCCCAAGCAAAGCTCGACATCGGCCCTCCGACAAAGGAGGGCTTTTACTACGATTTCGATCTCGCCGATCACCGATTCTGTCCGGAAGACTTCGAGAAGATCGAAGCCGAGATGAAGAAGATCACCAAAGAGAACCAAGTCTTCGAGCGATCGGTGAAGACAAGGGAAGAAGCCGAAGCGTTCTTTGCGGAGGCCGGTCAAACCTTCAAGGTGGAGCGGCTCAAGGACATTCCGGAGGGGGAAGAGATTTCGTTTTATCAAAACGGAGAGTTTACCGATCTCTGTGCTGGCCCCCATGTGATGCGAACGGGGAATATTAAGGCCTACAAATTGCTGAAGGTTGCTTCGGCCTATTATCGTGGGAATGAAAAGAACCCGCAACTGCAACGGATCTATGGAACCGCCTTTCAAAAGAAGGCAGAACTTGCCGAATGGTTGGAGGCTCAAGAAGAAGCAAGGCGCCGTGATCATCGTAAGATCGGCAAGGAGATGTCTCTCTTTACCTTTGATGACGATGTCGGTCCTGGATTGCCGCTTTGGATGCCCAAAGGCACCGTTCTCGTCGAAGAGTTAGAGAAACTGGCGAAGGAGACGGAGTTCGCCGCGGGCTATCAGCGTGTGCGGACGCCTCATTTGGCTCGTGAAGCGATGTACAAGACGTCCGGGCATCTTCCTTACTACGCTGAAAGCATGTTTCCTCCCATGGAGGTCACGGAAGCCGGTGAAGGTGAGGGGGGTACCGATGTCAAGGATCGGTACTACCTCAAGGCCATGAATTGCCCACACCATCACAAGATCTTTGCTGCAGTCCCTCGCAGCTACCGGGAACTTCCAATGCGGCTCGCAGAGTATGGCGTTTGCTACCGCTACGAACAATCAGGTGAATTGATGGGCTTGATGCGGGTGAGGTCGATGCAGATGAATGATGCCCATATCTACTGTTCAGCGGAGCAATTTGCCGAGGAGTTCCGGGCCGTCAACGAAATGTATCTCAAGTACTTTCAGATCTTCGGCTTCGAAAAATATCAAATGCGCTTCAGCACGCACGACCCCGCTAAATTGGGCGAAAAATTCGTCGATGATCCTGAACTGTGGAAGAAAACGGAAGACATGGTGCGAGAAGTACTCGTTGACAGCGGCATCAACTTCGTTGAGATCCCTAACGAAGCGGCTTTCTACGGACCGAAAATCGATGTACAGGTATGGAGCATTTCCGGAAGGGAATTTACCATCGCGACGAATCAGGTAGATTTTGCCGTCCCCCCCCGTTTCGGCCTCGCTTACAAGACTTCCGAGAACACCCTGGCAACGCCTCTCTGTATTCACCGCGCTCCGCTGGGAACTCACGAGCGATTCATCGCGTTCTTGATTGAGCACTATGCAGGGAATTTCCCCCTCTGGCTGGCCCCAGAGCAGGTGCGAGTTTTACCGATCGGCGATGATCCTATTCCATTCGCAAAAGAGGTCCACAAGCGACTGCGAGAAGCGGGAATTCGAGCCGAGATCGATGCTGGGCGTGACAAAATCAACGGAAAGATTCAGAACGCCGAGCAAGCCAAAGTGCACACTATGCTCGTTATTGGGAATCGTGAATCTGAGGCTCAGTCTGTATCAGTGCGAATCCATGGAAAAGGAAATGTCGGCGTCACTTCATTTGATGCCTGCTTAAGCGAACTCGAAGAGTCAATTCGATTGCGCAAACCTTGATTCCAACCAACAAGCGGGCATTCCTTTGTGTGCTGCTCGCGTTCCCACTAGTTGCAGGGGGCATTCTCACGCAGCGTTTTGCCCCGACGAAACGCTCTTCAGGGCATTATTTTAGCAATGTGTCTCCAAGCGGAGACACATTGCTGGTCCGCTTGCGTGACAATGCCAGCTATCGGGCGGTATCCGGAACATTGACATCTTCAAATCGAGTCCTCGAGATTTCTGGAACCTTGAAGGACCAGATGCTCGAAGGGATCGCTTTCCGTCGGGTCGCAGATAAGCAGGAAACCAACCTGGTTGTTAGAGCATCGCTTGCAGGGCTACAGCGCTCCCTGAAACTGAATCTGGGGAAGCTCTATGAGCCGATGAAGGCCCCTTTGATCGCAAAGGAAACCCACACCGTTACGGATCGTCGATTCAGGTTCGGACGCTACGGAGCCACACGTAAGGCTTCGGCCTCGGTGCCTCAGATTGAGGACGTGTTTCTAGCTTCGAGACTCTTCAATGAACGCCTTGAGGCAGAAGGGCAGGTGAAGATCCTTGAGTTTCAATCAGGATTTTGGAATCTGCTCATTGACAGTTTTAAGCTGCCAGGAATGTCTTATGACTGGGTTTCGGATACTGATCTTGAGTTGCAGTTTGTGTCGGAGCACTTCGCCAGTGTTAAAACCTGGAACTACAGTTTCACAGGAGGTGCTCATGGAAACACCTCGTTTGAGGGGATGAATTTCTATGCCCCTGAGGCCGGAAAACTGATCCGGTTCCACTTGCTAGAACTGTTTGAAAATGGCGCTGTAGGAGCGGCTGTTTGCGCCGCCGAATGCCTCCTTGAACTTCGTGCCCAGGGAGCACAGTTCGTGCTCAATGGGCTGGTTTCAGAACTTGCAGCGGATGAACTGAACGCCTTTACCGTCAGTTCTCAGGGATTACTTTTTCATTTCTCGCCATACCAGGTCGCGCCGTACTCCCAAGGGACCTTCCAAGTTTTTGTCGCGGCAGACAAGTTTGGCCTGCATCTAGCGCGACATGAACTGGGAAGGGCGTTGCGTCAACTGTGGCATATTCTGTAGCCCGTAGTATTAGCGTTCGGTTGCTGGAACTTTGTCCGCTATCGTCTGGAAATAGGCATTGATAGCGTCGCGATATTTTTCAGGGGGGACACTATCGCGTCCTTGGAGAATATCCTTCTCGAGCTGTGAAACGAGAATGTTCCACGATTTCTTCGGAGCTGCTGGACCGGTTCCTTGGGACGCCCCCCCGGCCATCGTGCCTTGATGTTTAGCTTGAAGGGCTTTTGCCGCTGCATTTGCCGCCTTTTGCAAACGGTCTGCTTCTGCCTTCGCTTGGGCTGCTTGCGCCTGGGCTGCCTTTGCTTGGGCTTGAGCCATTGCGTTGCTTGGGGTAGAGCCTGATTCGGGTTTCATCCAATCTGTCATCAATGAAACGTTGATCGGGCGGTTAGGAATTCCTAGGGATTCTTGCGCTTTCATTTCATTTTCAAGCATCGTCAATAAATCATCGAGCGACTTGTTGGCACCTGGAGCAGAGGGGGCAGGAGACTCGTCCATTTTCTCGATCATTAGATTGAGGAGTCGATCAAAACTCGATTCCGCTAATGAGTAGGCGGTAACCAAATGCGTTTCCATCTCTAGAGCACTCTCCCAATTCCCGTCAGCAAGATTCTCTGTGGCCAATGATTGCGTATAGAGGATGTCGGTCTGAACAATACGGACCAATTCGTCTGCCGTTTGTCCAATTTCTTCAGACATCGAGGAAACCTGTCCCTGGAGGACAACGATCTTGTCTTTTAAGGTCGTGGTGTCCTGTTCCAAAGTGTGCTGTACTACTTCGGCAGCTTTCGAGAAATCGTCTTCCTCCAAGGCTGTCATTATTCTCATCCATCCAGAGTGATTTGAAATAAGTGTTTCGACTTCCTCGAGACGGTTGGCGATGTAGACGTCAATTTTAGGCTCGTCGTCAATCTCATCACTAAGAAGGGGAAGGTGTTCGTGAAGTGAGCGGAGGTGTTCGAGGGCTGTCGTGGCATGTTCGAGTCCTTTGTCGAGTTCGTCTCGAGAAACCTCGGAGAACGCGTGGCCTAATTCTTCGATTAGTTGTTGCGCCTCTTGTGTCAGCGGAGCAATCGCGACGTGCTGTGGATCTATCGTCAGCGGTAGCCAGGTTTCCATGTTCTCATGCATTTTCGTGCTGCCTTCCAGTGTGTCGCTCATTCGGGCCGCATACTGCTGGCGAATGGCTCTTGCCAATTCTGAACGCTTCGATTCTTCCGTTTGGTGCCAGCTTTGCACCTGTTCTTTGAGCGTTTGTTGTCGCAATGCTAGAAGGGTCATTTGATCCCGTTGGGAGGTTCCTTGAAGCTCCATCATTGCCAAGTATCGCCGCAGTAGACGCGGATCTTCAGCCAATAATTTGGCGAGTTCATCCATGATCTGCTTCTTCTCTTCCAACAGCTCCTTGAGTTGTTCGACGTAGTCATCGTCTACTTCAGCTAGTTTTCGATCGTAGGAATTGAGAGCGGGTTTCTTACTGCCAAGCAGTTTTTGGCTGTTCTCGAGAAAGACCTGATGCATTTTCGCCAGTCGCTGCATTGCATCTTCAATTTTCTTTTCTCGTTTGACGGCTTCGTAGGACTGATCCAGTTCGTTCAAGTCCGCGATGGCGCGCTCGACATGAAAACGCCCTGATTCAAGTCGAGCATCTGTCTTTTCTGTTTCTTCGGTCTTGATTGCAATCAGGGACTCTTGCGCTGGCACGATATGATTGCTTCCGATGTTCTGCAATTGAAGGCCGATGAAGGCGTAAGGGGTTCCGCTCGATTTCGAGATCAGCTCGGCAATGGCGCTTTCAGACTGGCGGAGCTGATCTCGGCTTTGAACCACCAGCTCTAGGAGGGGGTCTGAATCGTTGGAGCTTGGATCTGCCGCTTCAGACTGCGCCGATTCAATAAAGTCCAATGCTTGGGCGAGAAGGCCTTTCAAACGTTGAAGAACAGGGTCAATGGCTAGTTGCAGTTTTTCTTCATTGTCGCCCTCAAAGGAACCTGCCCATTCGTCGATGGTGATGTTTCTGGGTTTACACTCCGATGATTGTCCAGTGTCGAGCGATCGCATGGCCATATCGTTCGGCGGTGGGGAACTTCCGTTTTGGCTCTCCGCGGGCTCGGACTCTTTTAACTGTTCCGTGGCGACCAGCTGCTTTGAGGTATCCTTGGAATTTGAAAGTGCTTCGTCACTCGTTGAGTCCCCGTATTCACGTTCAGATTTCTGGCTCTCATCCGGTGACTGGGCCAGATTGTCGAGGGTGTTCTCTGAATCTTCAGGATCAGAATTGGCCTGGCTCTCACGGGTATCGGTCACGGAAATCGCGTAGGATAGTTGGTCCCCCTGTTCTAGGGCGAATTGGCTAAGATCAAGTTCAATTTCTTTGCGAATAGATTTCTCTCCCTGTGCTTCCTTAAGGTCGATGGGAAGCCGAGTCGTGAGCTCATTGCCTTCGTTGTCAGTCTGAGACACTATGATAGCCGCTTCCTTAATTCCAAAATCATCGTTTGCCTCAAATTCAATCGCAACGGTATCGTTCGCTTTTCGTGCCGTATCTCTAGTAGGATCGAGGACCCGAACCGTGGGGGGGAGATCTTGATAGACGATGAAGCGGCTTCGTGGCTTCGTCTTGTTCTCTAAGTCATGGGCATTTCTCAATACCGCCTTGAATGCCATGGTCGCTTTAGGTTGCTCCACAAAGCGATACCATCCATCGTCAGTCAGGGTAAGCGGTTGAGGGGCTTTATCATCGATTTCGAGACGCAGCTCAGTGAGCGGCTGATCTGCCTTGAATTGTAGGTCAACCTTGCTCCCATCAAGGATGCGAAGTCGATGGGGGAGGCTGGTCAGCTTCTTGTGTGGCAATTCGCTATAGCTCGGTGCTTCGACGTCGAGACGAATGGCAGTGATCTTCGGCCGGCTGACGGCGGTTACTGCTTGCCAATCCGTTCGTCCATCGCCTGATTGAACTCGAAATTCAAAGGATTCGTTGACCGATTTGATTGGAAAGGCAAAACGGCTTTGGTCGGACTCGTTGCTAAGCATGAGATGCAGCGTTTCTTCTCCGCCGGGACTTCGCATTGAAACATAAGTGGCATCTTCATGGATACGTCCGCTAATCTTGGCCTCGAGCTTGAAGGCCTCACGCAAGGGGACATTTTGCGCTGTGGTTAGCAATTCAATCTTAGTCAGGGAAGCATCGGCGCTCGGTAACCAAAACCGCGTTAGGAGAACTCGCGCCTGTGCCACATCCCAGACCACAAATACGAGGAGCAATGCGCAAACACCTGCTAACCATCTTGATGCTAGTTTCAGAGGTGCGTCCGGGATGATTTTCTCCGCATTGACGTGAAAGTTAAGACTTCGCGCTTCTTCCTTTACTGCGCGTATTAGGCTCTCAGATCCGCGAATATTCTCCGGGTCTTGGTTGTTTGAGAGTTCAGCAACGGTAGACCAACGTTCCTCGAGGTTGGGGGTTGCCTTGTCTATGGTGCGTGCGATATCGATTCCACTTGGCCGTCTGATTAGTGGAATAACAAGCCAGATTGAAAATCCAAGCACTGCGAAACCAAGGCTTCCTAAGGTCATGGTCCATCTTGCCCATGGGCTCAGCCAGCCGATAATCAGGTCGAGCAGCATTGCTGCCAGCATGATTGCCAGGCCGAGGGCAAGGCCTCGCACTAGGCCTTGCAAGCAACGAATCCTAAAATCCCTTCGACGAACCTCGTCCAAGCCTTGGGCAATCTCGCTCGGAATGCCTTGGGAGGGTTTTGAATCTTTCATAGCTTTTCCGATATTATTGGATCATTCATGGATGGATGAAATGGGGCAAGTGTTTTAAACCAGACCGATTAGTTTGCGGCCGATCCATTCCAGGCTGAGGCATCCCACAAAGATCCATAGGTATTTCCACTGATTCCAAATTGGAATGCGTTTCGTGGACTCTGTGATCTTGGGGGCGAGGTCAAGGTTAGCGATCGCTGTCTCCAGAGCGGCAGGCGGTAGCAATACTCCATTGCCAGTACGTGCGACCTGGTTGAGTAGGGCTAAATTGCATAGCGGATGACGAAACTCAAGCGCGCCACTCGGATCAATGTTGACGATGGTCTCTATCTCCCCATCATAGCCTTCCGACGCTAGGAGGGCTGGGATAGGATCTCCGCCAAGAGTCAGCTTGACCTTTCCGGTTGGGGCACCATTAAGATTGCCTTCATAGGTTCCAGGCCGCGCCGGATTTTCGTTTAGCAGAATTTCGCTAATCAATGATTCTCCCTGGGTCACCGTAACCCGTGGTGCTGCCCCAGAAAAAACACTTCCGTCGAGGCGATAGAGCGACCCCGTGATCCGAATGGGTTCTCCCCGTTCATAGCTGCTCTTGTCCGTGGCAAGGCGGACTGTTCGTGACCCTTCCGCCAGATCTCGGGCAATCGACCAGCGAAGGAGTTGGCCCCAGAAGCGATGATGGTGGCGATCTCCCTGGCGATATCGCAATTGATAGCTGATTGGGGCGGAGAGATAAACCACCCGACCGCGTCCGACATAATGCCATGAGAGATAAGATCTAAGAGGCGCGTTGGACGATCGCCCTTGAGCGTTTATTTCTGTAGCCGCTAAAAGACTGTGGCCGGTCGGCTTAAGTTGAGAATATTCTGAGAGACTATAGACGGGAAGGCGTCGACTCATTTCTCGCCATAGGGAATCACTTGCCACGCTGGATGACTCGAGTTGGACCGGCATGGTGTAGGAGCCTTCGGGTGTCACACTCAGAGAAAAACCTTGGTCTTGTCTGATTGGGTGATCTCCTTGCTCGACGGGTAATAGTGATTCTAGAGGCTGGTTTTCAAAGGCGCTCGGCATGTTTTCACGCCCAGCAATGACAATGAGATTACCTCCGTATTCCGTGACGTAGCGACGAAGCAACTGTTGATGCTCCAGCGTTAGCTGCTCGGGACGGACATCTCCCAGAATGATGATTCGATAACGCATCCACTGTTCATAATCGAACGGGAATGTCGGTGGCGAGACCATGCGTCCTCGACTGCTGTGCCGAGGTTCGAAGATCAGTTGCTCATATTCCACACGTTCATCGCGATCAAACAGGTTCACCAGATAGCGAAATTCCCATCGGGGAAGATTGTCAGCAATGAGCACACGAATTTTGTCTTCCATCACGTGAATGGATAGCTTGTTCAGATTGTTCTCTGTTGATTTCTCATCTTCAAGAGCCTGGATGCGTACTTGAAATTCGTGGCGTCCCAACTGACTGGCTTTCCACTTTAGCTGTATTCTTGAATCAAAGATCTCCCTGCGAATGGCGATGGTTTGTTGATCGACGACGGCGCCATCGGCCAAAAGTTCTGCACGCACTTGTTCGCCCGAACAGCGATAGGCCGTAATCATCGAATCGACCACGACCATATCATTCTGATACACCGCACGCGGAGCCAAGGTATGATGGAGAATGACATCTCGCGGCATCTTGGTGTTTCCAATCGGTACAATGAATAAGGGCACTTCCGAAAGGTGCCCGGCGACTTTAGTGGGATCATCGCCGCTATTGTGCCCCCCATCCGTGAAGACGAGGGCTGCCTCCAGTTGGCTGTCGGCAGAGTCCATCGCTATTTGTTGCAATGCTGAAGAGAGGTCTGTGCTGGCCGCATACTCACGATCGGAGTCCTCCAATTTACTTGATTTTGATAGAGGGTGGACCTGGTCTCCGAATTGATATCGCGCGATATGGGCTTTTTCTTCTAGTTCTGCGAGCCAGCCTCCTTCAGCCTTCTTGAGTAGCTGGTGCACTTTGTCAGAGCGTGAACGGGAAGACCCCTGTTCCAAACGACCCAATAGGGGGCGCGTTGGTACGGCTTCCTTCGTCGCCGCGATGCGATCAGTAAGGTTGCCCAGGTTTCTCACGATTGAGTTCCACTCCTCGGCAAACTGCAGCGCTAGTGTTCCATCGCCATTGGAAAGAGCGGTTCGCATGGCTGTTCCACTCGGGGAGTTCAGACTCTGGGTATCGAGCTGGGTGGCCAGCATTCTTAGTGACTCTGCTTGATCCGAAAGCTCTGGCGGCAAGGAATTGGCTAGACTTCTCAATTCATTGGCACTTTCGTCTATCTGCAGTGCGAGTTTCTCAAACTCAGATTCCATGCTCTCTAAGGCGTCTCCTTGCGGTAGGGACCGGACCATAGAACGAATCTCGGCACCGATGTTTGCTAATCGGCCCATCTCTTGATCCATACTTCGAAGTAATTGAAGTTCGGGCAGATTTTCATCGAGCCAACGGAGATTGTTGCCAGATTCATCGATTGGATCGACGAGTTTCATGCTGGCCGATTGATCCACCAAGATAGCGATCGATTTTGTGACCCGATTCGAAAGCAACTGGACGTAAGTGGGCCCCAGAAGCATCCACATCAGAGCCATTAAGGCACCGATTCGAAGCAGGGTGAAAACCGGAATCCATTTCGATCGATCGGTATGTTCATAGTCTCGCTTTCCGAGCCAAAGGGTGAGTCCGATCAATCCTAGAAAGATAGGGATTCCTATCCATAGCCCTAGAGGTCCCTCGAAAATGAGTTGCTGAAGGACGTTTGTTGTTTCGTTCTCTGGCACCTCGTTCATCCTTCCATTGTGACGGCCGCTATCTTTGGATTGCGCTGGTAGGTGCACCATGCCGCCAATACGAGTTCTCCAACCACCAAGGCAAGCAGCGTCACCAAGAGCGAGTTGGCTATCGGAGTGGTTGGGATTTCCAACTCGAGGTCACTGGGCACACTGAGATTCCTGCCTCCAATTTGGAATCCGGGCATTTGTGAAATCTTTGAGAGTGCCGCTGCATCGAGTTTTGCCAGCGTTGATTCGTTGGGATCCCTGATGACGACAAACGGCGATCTTTGTCCATTGGCCGCGGAGGTGACTGTATAGGTTCCTGGTTCCTGAGTTTTGGTGAAACGGAATACCTGCTTAGGGGAATTTTCTTGGCGATTTATGTCGAGCGTCGTGTCATTGGGCAATTGAATGGAGAGCTCGCCCTGCGCTGCAGTCATTGAGGCATCGAGCAGAATCGCTTCTCCTAGAGCGAGATTGTGTCGAGGAAACGAAGGGGCGGCTAAATACCAAATCCATTCATGCACCATTGCGACATAGGACTGGCAGACTGGAAAATTACTCCACGTCAAGCCGAGTGGAGTAGCCAGGAAAATCGCTCGCCCGCGCCCAATTCCTTGTTCGACTGCCAAGGCATCGCCATGATCGATCCGAAGGAGAACGGATGTCTCCAAGGCTTGAAGTTCGTCAAACTGATGCCGTCGAAACACCTGGACGCGATCGATATCTAGTCGTTGCAGGTCAGCCAACAGTTGAGTTGCTGGATGGGATTCATTCGGGGGTTGAAGATGCTTGAATGCTTCCCGATTGTCAGGATCGCCAATCGTCGTAATGAGTGGGAGAGGGGATAGCCCGACGCCATCTCGATACCAGGTCTCGTTAAACTCGCTTGGGGTGATAGCGTCGCCAAGCGAAACCCAGAGCCCACCACCATTCTGTACGTAGCTTTGTAGTTTATCAGAGACAGAACGAGACAATCGATGGGGATTAGCGAGAATGATGCAGCGATAGGATTCCAGCGTTTCCTGTGCTAGCTCAGAGGTCGAAACAAGTTTTGGCAAGAACCCGGATTGCCACGTAGGGCTTGCCCCGGAGCCTTCTTCTTGAAAACCCAGACTGGCGAGCAGGTAGCCAACATCCGTGTTTAGAGGGTCTGCTTGCGATGAACCATCCACGATAAGAACAGGGAGGGAATCGGTGATCGTGAAGATGAGATGGGCTTCGTTGTCTTCGTCGAGCACATCTCTGATGTCGATCTCACACCAGAGATCAAAATGTCCGGTTGCGTCAAAGGTATGGGTAACACTAACGGTCATTAAGCTCCCCGGAGCCAACGGGGGGATGCTCGAAATTCCAAGCGACTCGTCCTCCGAATACCAGTGCAAAACGCTCGCCGCTGTTGCCTTGGTACCACGATTGTGAACCAGTGCCTCGACTGTCACCGGTTGATTGATTGCAGTGACCGTTCGGACGGTTCTTAGCTCGTCTACAGAGAGATTGGCTTGCTCGGAGACCGCCTGGTCGACGAAATCGAGATTGATCAAAGTCGGGCGTTCCTGAGCTTCAACCAGTCGATTAATTTCGGCCCAGGGGGTGGCATCATTCATTGCCCACCCTACCGATTGCCCATCGCTGAGCACGTTGATGATGCGAATCATTTTCTCCTTATCCTCGGGGGTGTCCAAGACCCGATGAATTGCAGCGGTGAGATTGGCTCCTCCCAGGGTTGGTTCAAGCTGCCTGATCTGTGATCGAATGCGTCGGATTTCCGAAGGGTTGGCCTCGACGGGTAGTTCCTGCATCCATACCGGATTATCCCCAGCAATGATAACTTGAAGCGTGTCCGAGGGGCTAAGCTCTTCGAGAAGTCCATCCATTTTGTCTAGCATGCGATCGAAGAGAATCTCTCCCTCTTCATTCGCCGCCATCGACAAGGAGGGGTCAATCACCAAGACGACCGAACGCGGACCGCTGTGGCCCAGCCAGGTTACTGGAAGTAGAGGGCGGGACAGGGCCCCCACAATGAATAGGATCGCCAGAATCCGTAACAAAAGAAGCAGAAGATCGCTCATTTTCCAAAGACGTCGCCGCCTCGTACTAGCGGGTGCAAGAAATTGCATTGCCCCCCAGTTGAGCACCTTCTGCTGTCGCCGGTTCAGGAGATGGATTCCGATTGGGATCGCCACGAGCGGGAGACCAAGGAGAAAGATGGGACTGAGGAAACTCATCTTACTGTACCTTAACCCGGGCTGCTCGTCGTTTGAGGTAGTGGGCTAAGGCTTCCCCTAGATTTCGATCGGTGGGCATTGGGACGTAGTCACATCCTAGTTCGCCACAACGCTGCTTAAGTTGCTTTAGGAAGGTCTGAACATTGGCAAGATACTCTTTACGAACGAAGGCGGGGTCCAGATCTAGTTTCATGCCGAGTTGTTCCAAACAGCGAAACCGCGACCACCCGGAAAACTCAAAGGTTAGTTCTTCCGGTGCCATGATATGGAATAGAATCACATCATGCCCTCGAGTTCGAATCATCTGAAATACTTTGGCCAGATGTTCCACATCATCAAAACAATCAGACAGGAGAACAATCAGTCCGCGGCGCTTCATCCGGCGAAGAACCTTTTGTAGATTGTCGGCTAGCGATGTCTCGCCCTGGGGCGACGCGCTCTTCAATTCACTGAGCAGTGACTGGAAATGATTTGGAGTAGAGCGGGGCGGGATATAGGCGCGTAAATCATCATCGACGACCGCTAACCCCGCTGCGTCACTCTGCCGCAGAACCAAGCGGGTGAGACAGACAGCAAGGGCCCGGGCATAGGCAAACTTCGGTGGTGCATTGAGCCCAAATTTCATGGAGCCACTCGCATCGAGGACGACCAAGGTCTGAAGGCAGGTTTGCTCGATGTACTGCTTGATGTAGTAGCGATCACTTTTGGCATAGACCTTCCAATCAATCTGCCGGATTTCATCCCCCATTGTGTAGGCACGATGCTCGGCAAATTCAGCGCTTCCTCCCTTCAGTTTGGATTTGTGTCTTCCAGAGAGAATCCCATCGATGACGCGCGTCGATAAGAGCTCCAGGTTTTCAACCTGGGTCACATCGCCAGGATTGATCAAGCCTGCAATTTCAGCGGGAGCCGGCATAACTTCGTCTTTGCAGCGGACGAATTAACCGCGATGCGGTGATACGATTCGCATTTCCTGCACGAGATCCCGGACAATATCATTGGCAGTTTTGCCCGCGGCTTCCGCATTGAACGTTGGCACGAGACGATGCCTAAGCACTGGAGGCGCTACCGCGCAGATGTCGTCCGTCGTGGTGTGAAATCGTCCCTGAAGAATCGCCCGTGCCTTGGCTGCCATGATTAGGCAAATACTTGCTCGAGGTCCCGCGCCCCAGTTGATCATATCCTCGCTAGCCACAGTGCCATTCCCGGCGCCTGTGCCTGGGCGGCTTCGTCGAGCAAGGTCGACCGCAAATTCGTAGACATGATCTGCCACAGGCACTTTCCTTACGAGATCCTGCAAGGCGATGATTTCGTCTCCCGTGATCACTTCCTTGGTCTGAAAGCGGTAGCCGGTCGTCGCTCGTTTGACGATGTCTATTTCGTCAAGACGCTCGGGATAGCCAACTTCAATTTTAAGCATAAACCGGTCTAGTTGCGCCTCTGGAAGGGTGTAAGTGCCTTCTTGTTCAATGGGATTCTGTGTCGCCAGAACGAAAAATGGATCCGGAAGCGCATGGGTCGCGCCGGCAACGGTCACTTGACGTTCTTGCATTGCTTCAAGCAAGGCGCTCTGCGTCTTCGGAGGCGTACGATTGATTTCATCAGCCAAGACAATATTGGCGAAGAGCGGTCCCTTAATGAAGCGAAAGAAGCGTTTTCCGGTGGTGTTGTCCTCCTCAAGAATCTCAGTTCCCGTGATGTCAGACGGCATCAAATCGGGGGTGAATTGGATCCGGCGAAACGAGAGATTTAAGAGCGATGACAGCGTGGATACGATCAGGGTTTTCGCCAATCCGGGAACGCCCTCGAGCATACCGTGGCCCCGGCATAGGATTATGATCAGGAGTTGTTCAATGACATCATCTAGCCCAACGATCACCCCTTTCATTTGCTCATTGAGCTCCTGATAATGGCGGTGAAGCTTTTCTACGGCCTCGACATCGTTCCCTTGATTCTCTGTAGGTGCAATATGGCTCACAATTTCCCTTTTCGTGTCAGACCGATTTCAGCAAAAAACGCTCAATAATATTATTGTATAACAACAGGATAGCTCATCGTTGATGGCTCAAAGGCGCTGCAATCCGGCTAGCATAGATAAGACTACCCAGTTGGAGCGATTATTGTTTCGATTATTGATTGGAATCTCACCGATCAAGAAAATCGGGTAGATACGATTCCGCCGGGGAGGTGGATGTGTTTCGGTTGATTCGAGAGTGTTCGAGCCGTTGATCGGCAAGCGCTTTATAGGAACCTGTTGAGATACGGTCCTCTCGATCAGGGCCCGTTGCGACGACAATGGCCGAGTTCCAGAGGAGTCCTTTGTCCTTGGCATTAACGGCGAAACATCGGGTTTGACAAAGGCCGCAGCCGACACAGGCTTCGGCCCTGACCTGGGGCGCTAGGAATCCGCTGCCTTCGAGTGCTTGGCCATCGTCGCCGATTTGAGTGTGAACCCGGATGAATTCAATCGCGTCGTAACCCGCAGCCGTGCACTCATCCACACAAAGTTGGCAATCCTCTTTCCCGGCTAAGGGCAGGCATGTCTCAGCGTCTAGGATGGCTAGGCCCATTCGTGCGTGGCGTTTCTCCTCCAGTGGCAAGGCTCGGATCGCTCCGGTAGGGCATACCTGCCCACAAGCATTGCAGCTTGGCTCGCAACCCGCCCAATCGGCAACCACTTCCGGTGTCCAAAGCCCTTCCCAACCCTGTTTGAACCCTTCTGATTGTAGCACGTTGTTGGGACAGACCTTAAAGCACTCGCCACAACGGATGCACTGCTCAAGGAATGCGGGTTCTGGCACACTACCAGGCGGTCGGACGGGCAGTTGATGGTCCGCTAAGAGTGGGTGACTTGCTTTGAACTGCCAAGCCGCAGCAGCACCGGCGGCGATGCTAACGCCGCCCCCAAGCGCCGAGGCTAGAAACCCGCGCCTTCCCATGATGGTTTCTCCCGTTGGCGGCACGTTGATCGCTTTCAAACGGGTGATGTCCCATCGGTCGACGAATTTAATCGCATGGGTGGGACAGACGCCTCCGCAGGTTTGACAGAGGGTGCAATCCGCTGTCCGGGTCGTAAAGTCGGGTTTAATGGCGTCAAAGGGGCAGATCTCGACACATTTATTACAGTGAATACAGGATTCCTCTACTTTGCGCTCGCTCGCTCGGAACAGATTGCCGATCGAAAAAACAGCGCCGCTTGGGCAAATATATTTGCACCAGAACCGGGGCTTAAGAAAACCCAAGGCGAGAACGCCTACAAAGAGGAGGATCGATAGAATCTGCCCTCCATTGATTGCGGGGACTTGGTGCCAGCCACGCGCAAAGCCATCCTGCAAGGGAGCAAGTGTGAATAAGAGCCCGCGGGTAAGAACGGGAATTGCTGCCGCGAATCCTGATAAGAGCACTCCAAATCCTGCCGCTACGAGGATTCCAAGGAGCAGGTAGTATTTCAAATGGACCCACCAGCCGGTAGGGCTCACCCGGAACCGTTTCACGCGTCTTCCGATCGCCCAATCGAAAAAGTCAATCAAGGTTCCCAGCGGACAAAGGTAGCCACAAAATCCTCGGGGTACGAATACGCACAGTACGAGAATCGTTCCCGCAGCTGTCAGGGACCAAATCCAACTACGACTAGCCAAGGCCGTGGAAAGACTGACGAGGGGGTCGAGGACAAGAAACACTTCCACAGGGATTCGGTTCTCTGCTTGAAAGGTATCAGCATAGTGAGACGGCCAATGCTCGGGCGAATGGGGTGATAGTTTCCAGGGACCAAAGCTAAACGATAGCAACTCCAATTGAGGGGGCGGCATTTCATCAGCGGGAAACAGGACCACCTGGCCCGTGCTCGTGGAGGCAACGTCGAATCGACCGAGGTATGCGTTTTTAGCCTGCCCGGTATCAACAGCATGCCATTGAGAGCCGATGGGAATTTCGTCGCTACCGCCCCCTTCGCCAGCGAGGAGAATCCTTCCCGTTTCCACATCGACCTCTAAGGGGGTCCATCCTGAATGGGTTTGCGCGGGATGGGCTCGATACGGCCAGCAAATATAAAAAAAGAGGAAGAGAAAGAGGACAAAGCAAAGCCCTTGAATGATCCGGCGAAGCGGGGATGACTGCCATGAGGGACCTAGCTTTCTTAACCAACGACGAAGTAGCCCAACTTTTCTTGGGTGCGGGACAGATAGGAGGCCTGAGGGCAGGAGTGTGGCTATCTTTCTATAGAGCAAACTCCGGCGTCGAGTGGCTTGCCCCTTCTTGGGTTTGGCTAGGAAGGGTAAAAAATGATCGATGCGCATTCTACTTATTGCACCCCCTGGGCCATCGCCTTTGCGGTGGCTCGAATCACGGCTTCGGACGTAACGGTCGCTCCGCTAATGGCATCGATTCCTTTAACACTCTGCTTCTTTATGATTTTCTCAACGGTTGCATCGACGGCATGATAATATTGTTTGTCGCTTAGACTCGTGATGGTGACCGTCTTCAATTCACCGTTGGCGACCTGCGTTTTCAAGTGAACATTGCCCGCATAGCCGTAGCTCTTGTCTTCGTAGGTGCCTTCAGTCACCTTCTTAAAGTCTAATTTATCGAATAATTCAATCAGCTCGATGGTGCCTTCCGCTCGACGTCGATTGCGATCGATTTGGTCACGAAAGGGTCCTTGAGCTACCATCTCCAAGGTTTTCCGATAGTAGGCGACGGCCGGGTCGTAACGTTCGGCTGCCCGAAGCGCATCGCCAGCCAAGAGGTATACCTCGCTAGCTTCGAGTCCTGCTTGGAGTGCTGTCTCAGCGAGACTGACGGCCTTATCTGTTTCGGAGAGGTCGCCCCAGAGCTTGATGACGCCATAGGTGAGACGGGCCTGAGAAAGAAGAGATACAGCCATGGCACGATTTCCAAGGCGCCAATAGCACTCAGCCAATCTCGCGGGGCTATCGCTGGAAAGGAACCGCGGGCTGGTCGTCACCTTTGCATTCTGCCACCAAAAAGCAGCCCTAGCGTAGTCGTCGAAAAACTCGAAATACATTCTTCCCAGTTCGTTCATGATTTTCGCCAGCGTTTCTGGACGCCCTTTGTTCTCTTGCAAGAGATGATGCATCAGGCGGATTCCCATCCCGTAGCGGGATCGATTTGAATTGATAATATCCCAGATATAGTGCTCGACGTTTCGGGTGTAATTCCAAGTCGGGGGTTTCGTGTCGGGCCAACTAAGATCCAAGGTTTCTGGGAAATCAAGGGACGCGTTCTGGAACCATGGAGGAGCGACTCTTCCTTGTTGGTTGATAAGGGTTCGAATTTGTTTAGGCGTCCTCTGGATGAAGGCTGAAGTAGTCGCTAGTTCGCCCACGGAATCCTCCCTTGCTTGATTCGTTGCGGATTTCTCGCTGGAGATCTTAGTGGAAGCATTGAATACCTTCCGCACTCCATCAACGGTCAGGGCTTTCACTCGACTGAGAGGATAGGAGCGTTTCAGTTTTCTGGACCCGGCATTGATTTGAATCGTGACGGACTCATCTGTAAGCGAAAGGACCTCACCAGCCAATGCGATTCCACTCTTGAGTTCGATTCGATCTTCCGCCAGCAAAGCCGCGACATTACCGCTCAAAAGCAGCCCTGCGACAATAGGAAGGAATCTGAATACCAATCTTGTTTTCATTCGAGCCTGAGCGTGCCTCTGATACTAAGAGAAGCACGTTCTGGGTCGAATCAAAAATAGCCTCAAGAATTCTCCGCTCGGATTTTGCCCTTCCAAACGGCTTCAGCATGTCTCGACCGGCATCGAAAGGAGATTTCTTGGAAACGACGTGACGGCTACCAGTGTTTGAGATAGAGCTTAAGAGATGCCAACAATTACTCGAGTCAGGGCGATTGACGCCCGCTTCGATTTGCATGACGGAGCGGGTTCCGATGCCATTCACACAGACCCCCAGTATGGCTATGGGGTGACCATCATCGAAACGGATTCTGGTATTGAGGGGAGCGGGATCGCCTACACCTTAGGCGGTGGAACGAACCTTGTCTGTGATGCGATCGAGCTGTTGTCGGAGTCTCTCGTAGGCAGGGAAATCGAGGAACTGATGGCGAACTTCGGGCAAATCCAGCGAGAGATTGCCGAGGAACCTCGAATCCGTTGGTTAGGGCCCCACAAGGGTGTGATCCATCTGGCTCTATCGTCACTTAGCAATGCGTGTTTTGATCTTTGGGCGAAGTACCGCGCGATTCCTCTCTGGAAATTGCTGCTCGAGCTGCCCTCTGAAAAGCTGGCCGACTTGGTAGATTTTACATACTTAGAAGATGTCCTTCCGCGAGAGCTGTTTGTTTCCATTCTCGAAGATCAACGCGGAAGTCGAACCGATCGGGAACCCGTATTGACGTCTGGCTATCCAGGATATGATACCTCCGTTGGATGGATTCAATATTCTGATTCGGTCGTCCGCGACAACGTAAAACGAGCGATTGAAGCCGGCTTTACTGCAATGAAGCTCAAAGTTGGACTCAAAAACTCAGATGAGGATATCCGGCGGGCCACCTTAGTCCGAGAAACAGCAGGGGACGACGCAACCATCATGCTCGATGCCAATCAGATATGGTCCCTTCCAAAGGCTATCGAGGTGGGGACGCGGCTCAATGCGATCGCTCCTTACTGGATGGAGGAGCCGACCGAGCCAGACGACATTCTCGCGCACCAAACCCTGGCAAAAGCGCTCGACCCAACCCCCATCGCCGTCGGTGAAGCCGTGTCGAATCGGATTCTGTGGAAGAATTTCTTTCAGGCGAACGCCGTAGGAATCTGCCAGGCCGATTGCACCCGATTGGCAGGTGTCAGCGAATACCTTGCCGTATCGGTGATGGCAAAGAAATTCAATGTGAGGGTCGTCCCGCACGTGGGGGATATGGGGCAGATTCATCAACACTTGGTCTTCTTCAATCATATTGCTCTTGGGCATCCGAAATTGTTCTTGGAGCATATCCCTCATCTCAGAGAGCATTTCGTGGTTCCCGCGAATGTAAGCGATGGCGTCTACCATGCGCCTCAGGAACCTGGCTGCAGCACTGATCTTAAGATGGCGCAATCCCCATGAGAGTAGGAGGGGGAGCCCTGTTCCTTGCCTGATTATTTCAGTGGATTGCAGAGCCGCATTCGAGTACCGTCAACTAAATCTCATTTACCTCGATGTCTTATCGCAGCGTTAGTTCTGGTTCTCAATTCACTGGGCCGTGGCACTGGGGCGTTTTGCTCTTCGCTCATTGTCTTGGTATCCTGCCAGCACAAGGAGACACGAAGGAGGCGTTCTTTGAGCGGCAGGTGCGTCCTCTTCTGATTGAATCCTGTTACGAGTGCCATAGTGGACAAGCAACTCGTCTGGGAGGCAATTTAAGATTAGATTCCCGGGCGCACATCCTTGCTGGAGGAGATCTAGGACCGGCGGCTGTCGTTGGTAACCCGGATCAAAGTCTCTTGATTCGTGCTATCGAGCACCTTGATGACGACCTCAAGATGCCAAAACGGAGTGAAGCCCTTGGGACTGCTCAAACGAGAACTCTCCGGAAGTGGATTTCCGACGGGCTGGTTTGGCCAGGCGGGCAGCCGTCGATCGACACTCAGCAAGTCGTTAACCGCCGGGGGTTTGATCTCGTCAGTCGTAAAGCACGGCTTTCGTGGATCTGGGATCCGCCTCAGGCCAGCGCTTTACCCGAAGTCATACGTAAGGAATGGCCGCTTGCGGGGCTGGATCACTTTGTGCTCGCGCAGCTAGAATCAAACAATCTGAATCCCAACGAGGATGCCGGCGACTCAGTCTGGCTACGCCGAATCTCTCAAGCAATTACGGGGTTGCCACCATCGCTCACCCTTCAAGAGCGCTTTTCAGCTAAGCCCAAATCGCTTCGCCACGGCTTTGCGGTCGACCAACTTCTTGCCTCACCTCGCTTTGGTGAACGTTGGGCTCGGCACTGGATGGATCTGGTGCGCTACGCCGAATCTCGGGGGCACGAAAGCGATTACATAATCGCGAATGCCTATCACTACCGCGATTACCTTATTCGGGCGTTCAATGATGATTTGCCTTACGATGAATTCGTCACAGAACATCTTGCGGGAGATCTAATCCCAAATCCCAGAGCCACCGCGAACGGACAGGGGAACGAATCCATTCTTGGGACGGGATGGGCATTTCTTGGCGAGGAAGTGCATTCACCGGTCGATATTCGGCAAGATGAATGCGATCGGATTGATAACAAAGTGGATGTCCTGAGTAAGACCTTTCTTGGACTAACGGTTGCCTGTGCCCGCTGCCATGACCATAAGTTCGATGCAATTTCTCAACAGGACTATTACAGCCTTTCAGGCTTCTTCCTCAGTTCTAATTTTCAGCAAGTCCGATTTGAAACGCAACAGGCCAACAGACAAGTTGCAGAGCGATTGGATGCGCTCCGCTCTTCGTACCAATCGAAGTATTGGAAAGCCTTCGCTAGCACTTTTTCTACGGAAATCGAATCCGTCGGCCAGCCGGGCGGTGACCTCGCATCCCATTTACCTAGCAATGCCACAGAGATTGTTTCATTCAGGGACACGGGCTTGAAAGGGGCCCGACTGATCGGCCCAGCGCTTCGATTCCTACCCCGGGGAACCTGGTTTATCAGCGGCGCGGATTCGCAACGGACCCAGATCGCTTCACGCCCCGCAGTCCAGCGGGATCCTGCCTGGACAGGACTTAGTCTGAAACCTAGCAATCAAAAGGATGCCGGCTCCTTGGATGCCACTTCGCGTTCGAACGGGATGCTGAAGACCAAACGATTCCGGTTACAATCCGGCAGGATTCGCTATTTGATCCGCGGCAGTGTCAAAGTCTATGCTGCGGTGGATTCCCATCTCATGGTGGCTGGACCACTTCACGGGGCACTTGTTAAGAC
>OJGU01000286.1_pt1 | contig 33236 bp, 31 predicted proteins | sample 1594741 | NCBI WGS metagenome assembly OJGU01 (sample SAMN05416841, study PRJEB24817) | seawater metagenome | isolation source: Sea water | place: Canada:Atlantic | collected 2013-07
CCAGCAGCAGCACCTCGGGACGCGTCGACAGCACGCTGACCAATCCGAGCTTGCCCCGTTGGCCGCGCGACATGGTCTTGACCTTCTGCGACAAGTCGATCCGGAACGCGTCCGTGAGCCGATCGCACTCGACCTCGTCCCATCGCGGGAAGGTGTCGCGCTGAAACGCGAGCACTTGATGACCGGTCCACGCGTCGGGAAGCGGAGACCCTTCGGCGAGGAAGCCGACGCGGCCCAGGACGTCGCGCTGCGCATGCGGATCCTTGCCGAACACGCGGACCCGCCCGCGCTGGGGCGCGAGTAGACCTGCGGCAAGCCATAGCGCCGTGCTTTTTCCCGTGCCGTTGGGCGCCGCGAGGATGGTGATCTCGCCGGGCTTGACGCAGAAGTCGAACCCGTCGAGGACCGGACGCTTGCGTTGATACGAGAACCCGACGTCTTCGAAACTCAGTGCAGCGGACATCACAAGCTCACGCGACCTTGCCGGACTTGCCGGACTTGCCGGGTTTGCTGGACTTGCGCCAAGCCGACTTCACTGCCGAGAGCGCCTGCTCCTTGGTCAACCCGAGCTCCTTGGCCTCGTTGACGAGCTGGGCGGCTCGCTCGGCGAGCAGGACCTCCGGCTGCATTTGCTCCCCGGCGTCCTGGGTGACGAACGTCCCCTCACCGTGGCGCGTTTCGACCAATCCGCTGAACTCGAGCTCGCGATAGGCCCGGACCACGGTGTTCGGGTTGACGCGCAGCTGCTTCGCCAGGGCCCGCACCGAAGGCAACGCGTCGCCGGCGGCCAGGGTGCCGGAGGCGATCCTACGCTCGAGTTGCGCCTGAATCTGTAGATAAACGGGGTTGCCCCGATCACGGTTGAGCTCGAACATCGCAGAATCTCCGTTCGCGGCACACTGTATTAGTTGACTAGTACAGTGTCAAGTCGAGGGCGTGACGTGGAGCCGGCCCTTGGGCTGTCGCGGGACGAGCGATGCCCAAGACCGAGGTCGTGGCGCCTTGGAAAACTCAGCTGCCGCGTTCGCTCAAGAACGTCTGAGCTTCGGCGTAGGCGTCGTCATGCAGACGCGTGGTGCGGCGGAAATCCACCGGGAGCACGTCGGCCTCGCATGGAGCCGGGAGAACCACCAACTCAGCCACCTCGTCGTAGTGCTCGAGTTCTGCCAGCAGCCGCTGCATCACGAGCAGCGAGAACGCGTGCATCAGCACGGCCAGTGGACTGCGAGGTGCGCGTCGCAGCGGGCAGGCGGTGCCCGTCGGCAGCACGAAGATCTGGGTGGCCCCCAGTCGGGTCGCTTGCGAGATCGGGGTGTTGTTGGACACCCCACCGTCGACGAGGACCTTGTTGTCGCGCCGGACCGGCGGATAGATCCCCGGGATCGCTGCGCTCGCCAGGACCGCCGACACAACGTCTCCGGAGGACAGCAGCTGCTCGCTGCCCGAGAGGAGATCGGTCGCGACCATGTGAAGTTCGGTGCTCGCGTCCTCGATCCGCGTGATGGTGGCGTGGTCCTCGATGAGAGTCCGCAGGTTCTGTGGGTCGACCAGACCCCTCCGGCGACCGGTGAGTCCCAGCACGGCTCGCGACACGCTCAGCGGAAAGAAGTCTTCACGTTCGAGGGTTTGCCAGAGCGCGAGCAGCTCGTCGATCGAATCGATCGTTTGCGGACGCGCTGCGATGAAGGTGCCGTTGAGCGCTCCCGCGGAGGTCCCGACGATGACGTCGGGCACGATGCCGCGCTCGTACAGGGCCCGCAGCATGCCCACCTGGATAGCGCCTAGGCTGCCGCCGCCGGACAGTACGAATGCGATCCGCTCGCTCATCCGCGAGAGTGTGAGCCCCCGCGCCCCGGTCTCGCAACTCGCGTGGAGCTGCGGAGTCTGGTCGTACCTCTATCCCCAACCGGGTGTTCGCATGCCAAAGGCGCCGCCACCTCGGGTCCCGAGTCCTTCATAGAGCGTCTCCGAGAACGGGGTCGCCCTGCCGGGGCTGCACTGCGTCGGACCGCACATGTACGCCGTTCCCTCCACACCCGGGGAGAGGTTGATGTACTGGATCTCCTCGAACGCCTGCACTCGAACACTCAGGAGTCGAGCCACGGCTTTGGCCAACTCGCGTCCCTCTCGATTGCCCGCCACTTCGCAGCCGCCAAGGGTGAGGATCGAGTCGCCATCGATAAAGGGTGCGAGCCGCCGCAATGCCGTGGCGACGGGACCGGATTGCACGCTCTGCACCGTGAAGACATCTCGCCCGAACGTCATATAGCCGGGCGTGCCGTGGTCGATGAAGACGATTTCATCGATCTTCGCACGGTTGTGTGAGAGCACCCCGACGGCATTCTGTACCGCCGCGCCAACGTCCGTTGCGGCACCCACGAACGTGTTGTCGCTGATGGGTGGGATGACGACCCAGCCCTCGCGCAGCTCTTTGACGATCTCGTTGGGGTTGGCTCGCGTGAGGGACTTCTCCCGAGCGAGATTGTGAATGGGCACCAGGTTGGGGGCATTCAATCGCTCGGCCCGGGTCATCGCCCACTCCTGTTCCCCTCGTTCCGCATACCCTCCAAGGTTGTTGACCGCGATCACGTACGCGAGCGCGATCTCTGGGTCCATCCTCGCCCCGGTGAGCCGAGGGCCTGGATCGGGTCCGCCGTAGAACGCAAGGAACGCTCGGTTTTCAGCCATCGCCGCTTGAGAGTGCAACCTTCGTGCGGCGAAAAAGACCTTGGATTCCGGGGCGCGGCCGTCGAGGGGTTGCCCTGGTTGAGCAGCCACGGCGGCCGGATACCCAAGGTGTGCAGCGTTCGGTGCGGCTTTGGGAGTGGGGTCAATGTCGGTGCAATCCGATCGAACCCGCGCGCCGTACTCCGGCTGCAGCCATGACGAAGCGAACGAATTGGGTGGTGATGAGTGTTCTTGCGGTGCTTGGCGGGTGTCAGGCCCCGGCCGAGACCCCCCAGGCGGTCCCGACAAAGGTCGCGGCTACTCCGGACGAGGCGCCACAGCGACTTCCAGAGCTCGCGCTGGGCTTCGATGCCGCGAGCGCTCCGGAGATCTCGGCCGCCCAGGAGCAGTTGAGGAGCCAGCCCGATGCGCAGGAGTCGTATCTCGCCTTGGCCACCGCGTTCCTGCGGGCCGCCCGATCCGAGGGCGCGGCGCATCGAGCCTACGCCCGCGACGTGATCGAGGTTGGCTTGGCACGCACCGGGGACGCCCCCCGACTTCGCCTTCTCTCCGCGATGCTGCTGCTGGATGACCACCGCTTCGAGCAGGTCATTGCGGCCGCCACCGAACTCACCGGAGCGCTTCCCTACGACCCCACACCCCACCTGCTGATCGGCGACGCTTCGCTGGAGTTGGGGCGCTACGACGACGCAGAGGCCTCCTTCGAGGCTGCGATCGACCTGCGCCCGGACCTGCGTAGCTACAACCGTGTGGGCTACATGCGGTGGCTTTACGGCGACTTCGAAGGGGCCGTCGGCGCGCTGGAGTTGGCGCTGGATTCTGGCAGCGCACGCGATCCCGAGTCGATGGCGTGGTGTTTCGCGGACCTGGGCGCGATGTACCTGCGCCGGGGCGAGGTGGGGCCGGCTCGGAAAGCTGGCGAGCGAGCGCTGCAGCTGGTGCCCGCGTACAGCCCCGCGCTGTCGCTCCAGGGGCGAACGTTGCGCGAGTCAGGCGACCTCGAAGGAGCACGCGAGGTGTTGGCGCAGGCCGCCGAGCAGTCGCCGAGTGCCGAGTCGATCCTGTGGGTCGTCGAGCTCGACCGCGAGCTGGGGCGGGATGCCGAGGCTGCATCGGGGTTGAGTGACGCGCTCGCCATGGCCGAACATGATCCGCGTCCGGTCGCGCACTTCCTCGCCCGGCATGGGGAGCAGCCTTTGAGAGCGCTGGCCCTGGCCGAGCAAGAGCTCGAAGCGCGACAGAACATCTGGTCTTGGGACACGCTGGCCATCGCGGCGGCACGCGCCGGCGAGACTGCGCGGGCGGCAGAGGCACTGGCGAAGGCCCAAGCGCTCAAGACCGACGACGCTGAAATGGCGCTCCATGGGGCGCTGGTGCACCTTCTCGCCGGAAACACGGAAGCGGCACAGCAGGGTCTGGAGGCCGCACTCGCCGCGCGTCCCGGCGTCGACCCCGTGCTGGTCGCGGAGCTTCGCGGCCGCCTGGGAGCGTCCTGATGCGACGGCTAGCACTCTGTGTGGGCGCCGCGTTGCTCGCCGCTTGTACGGCCCACGCCGACGTCGAAGTCGCGGTGGAGGTCGAGGAAGAGCAGGCGCCCGAACCCAACAAGAAGCGCACCCAAGCGACACCTCGCGTCCAGAAGGCAGCCGCGGAGCGTGACGAGCGATCGTCGTACGCGCTCGCTGCCGATGTTGCCGCCGCCCTGTCGGAGCCGTCGCTGACCCGGGCGCAGGCGCTGGAGACGGTACGCACGGACTGGCAGGGCAAGCGGTATCGGTGGGAGGTCGGCGTGTCCGCTCCTCTGTGCCGGTTGGGCGCCTGCAATGTGTTTCCGTTCGACCACGCCAGCGTAGGCGACCGCATCGTGGCCGGCTGGCTCCCGAGGCTGGCGCTCTCCGCCGAGGTCCACGCTGATCTCCTCGAGCGCTGCGGCCCAGGGCTGTGCGTCGCCACGGTCGAGGGAACCCTAAAAACGTTCGTCTTTTCCGCCGAAGAGCCCACCTCACTGACGTTCTCGGACGTCGCGGTGCTGGATGTACGGCCGCGTCGGGAAAAAGAGTCGTGGGTGCGAAGAAAAGCCGATCCACGGGTCGCGAAGCTCCGTACCGCAGATGCAGGACGATGATGACTCGGGGCAAACTCTTCGCGACCACGGCACTGTTGGCCACCCTCGGCCTTCCCTCGGTCGCTGAGGCCCACATGGGCAGCACCAAAGCGCTGCATGTGACCCCGACCTCGGACGGCGCTCGCGTGGAGGCTCGCATCGAGGCCACGGACGCCGCGCTTGCCCTGGGGCTGGGCCGGTCTCTGGATGCCTCCGAAGTTGCCCAGCACGCCGCGCTGCTCAAGGGCTGGCTGACGCGCGGCATCACGATGCGCAGCGACGCCGGTCCCTGCGAGGGGCAGACCGGTGGCGTCGCGCTCGAGACTGGCGACAAGGACCGACTGGTCGCAACGCTCGATGTGCAGTGCCCCTCGAACATCAGCCTCTCGCTTCGCGACGACACGCTGTTCGACGACGACCCAGACCACGAGGTCTTCGTGACGGTGCACGCGGAGCAGGGCGTCTCTTCACATGTGTTGCGTGCCGACACCCGCTCTGTGGTCATCGACACGACCCCGGGCGCAGCGACCACGGCGAAGTCGTTCGTGCGTGAGGGCGTTGTGCACCTGCTCACCGGCTACGACCACCTCTTGTTCCTGCTCTCGCTGATCCTCATCGCGGGGCTGACCGCCAAGCGCGACGGCATGCGCTCGGCGGTCAAGGACATCGGTTGGCTGGTCACCGCGTTCACGCTCGGACACAGCATCAGCCTGTGCGCAGCGGCGCTGGGTTGGGTGTCACTTCCCATCGGTTGGGTCGAAGCGGCGATCGCCGCCAGCATCGTGCTCGTCGCCGGCCTCAACCTCGCCCGCCCCGAGGCGCCCTCGGAGAAGACGCTCCGCGGCCGCAACCTCCTCGCAGCGAGCTTCGGCTTGATTCACGGCTTCGGGTTCTCTTCGGTTCTCGCCGAGGTGGGCCTCCCCGAGACCCACCGCGTCCTCGCTCTGCTGTCGTTCAACGTCGGCATCGAGCTCGGACAAATGGCCTGCGTCCTCGCCCTGCTTGTGCCGCTCGCCGCTTGGGCGCGCCACCCCAGCTACACCCGCTACGGCGTCCAAGCCGGCTCGCTTGTCATCGCCGTGTGCGGATGCACCTGGCTGGCCGAGCGAACGCTTGCTCTGTAGCAGCCACTTCCTTCCAACCCCAACGAAACGAATCATCTGCGCCCTTGCGGGGCGGAGAACCAGGAGAACTATGCAAAGAACAATCATTCTCGCGGCTGGCCTCGGCCTCGCCCTCACGAGCCTGGGCTGCTCAAACGGCCCCGCTTCCGCAGGCTCCGATACCGACGACCCATCGGATACCTCCCCTCCCACCAGCGACTCGGACACGGACTCCGGGCCCGGTACAGACTCGGACTCGGACTCGGACTCGGACGACGAATCCGGAAGCACGGGAGATGTTCCGGACGGGCTCCCCGACACGGCTCCGACCGTGATCGAGCTCCTGGCCGATTCGGGCTTTACCGACGCCAGTGCCATCGCAGCGGCCCCGGACGGATCTGAGTTCTACTTTGCTGCCTACGACGAAGCTGGCTTGCCGGGCATCTTCAAGGTCGACTTGGCAGGCACGGTCGAGGCGCTGCACGTCGGTGCGCCGCTGGCCTACCCCTCGGATATCACCGTGACGTGCGACGGGAGCACGCTGCTGGTCTCCGACGTTGGTGGCGCTTCCACCATCGACCCCACGCAGGACTTCGAAGAGACCCCGGATGAAATCCTCGGCGGAATCTTCAGCCTGTCCCCCGACGGCGGAGCGCCGACAGCATTCGCCGCAGACGGCGTGGGTCGGGCCGCCGGCGTCATCGTCTCGGTCGACTGTGACGATGTCTATATCTCCGGTTACACCATGGAAGGCGTCGCAGCGGTGTTCCGCGCGCCTGTCGAGGGTGGGGCGGCAACTTCGATTCACGAAGGTGCACCTTTGGTCGCTCCCACGGGAATCCATGTGGACGCGAGCAACGTAGCGTGGGTGATGGATCACTACGCACGGTCGGGGTCAGGCGCAGAGGGATTGCTCTTTGCCATCGACGACGCTGGCAATGTGGAAGAGGTCGTCGCCGGTCTGGGAATGGGACGCCACGGTGGTGTCTCGCTCGCCCCAGGCGGCGTCACAGCAATCATCCCGGTCAGTGACGACCTCGGCGGGTCTCGCCTCGTCACGGCCAACACTGAAGACGGCGGATTGGAGAACGTTCCGACCGCAGAGATCCTCGAGCCTTCGGGGGTCGCCGCAGCACGCAACGCGCCGGTGATGGGAATCGCCGCCGAATCCGCCATCTACCTCGCCACCTACGAATGATCTCCGGAGTGAACAACGCCATGAACGTTTCCAGCAAGTTTCTCGCCCTCGCGGCCCTCGTCGGCGCCGCGGTAAGCCTTCCCCAAACCGCCGCCGCTTCGAGCCACCGTGAAGCGCCGGCCATCGCAGAAGACCAGTTCGTCGACAACACCGACGTCTACACCTTCATCAGCCCTCTGAACCCCGACAACCTCGTCATCGTCGCGAACTACGTCCCGCTGCTGCTTCCGAGTGCTGGCCCCAACTTCTACCGGTTCTCCGACCAGGCGCTGTACGCCATCGCAATCGACAACGACGGCGATGCGGTTCCCGACCTGAAGTACGTGTTCGACTTCGACACCGTCACCCAAAACGGAGGCACGTTCCTCTACAACACGGGTCCGGTCGCCTCGATCGACGACGCCAACCTCAACGTCCAGCAGACCATGCGAGTCTTCCGCGTCGACCGCGACGACGACGGCAGCAGCTCCTACGACACCCTCGGCAACAATATCCCCGTTGCACCGTGGAACGTCGGTGACCGCTCGTTCCCGGACGGAAGCTACGAGGACGTTGCTCAGGAAGGCATCGCCCTGCTCGACGACGGGTCCAGCGTCTTCGCGGGTCCTCGCGACGAGCCCTTCTTCGTCGACCTTCATGTCTTCGACTTGCTCGGGGTTGCCGGCACGCCCACGACCGACGGCGTCAACGTGATGTCCATCGTTCTCGAGGTGCCCATCTCCGAGATCGTCGCCGACGGCGAGCGCCCCGCTGCAGGGGAAGACGGGCTGAACTCGGTGGTGGGTGTCTACGCCAAGGCTCTGCGCCCTCGCGTCACCATTCGCCGCCGGAACCGCGACGCGCTTACCGGTGGTGGCTGGGTTCAGGTCTCGCGTCTGGGCTGGCCGCTGGTCAACGAGGTCATCGTGCCTCTGCAAGACAAGGACAAGTACAACCGCAGCAACCCCGTCGACGATGTCGCCAACTTCGGTGCGTACATCCTCGACCCCGAGGTGACCGGTTTGCTTGCCGCTGTGCTCGGCTTGCCCTGTCCGCCCACGCCTGACGACGGTCGTCTCGACATCGTCGGACTGCTCGGCCCCAACGGGACCGCTCCCGCCGACCTGCTGCGCATCAACATCACCGATGGGCAGACCTTCAGCGACAGCGGCTTCCCCAACGGTCGGACCCTCACCGACGACGTCACGGACACGCTCCTGACCGTCGCCTGCAACGGTGGCATCGCAGTCGGCGATGGAGTGGATGGCAACGACCTCGCCTTCTACGACCAGATGCCCTACCTCGCGACGCCCCACAGCGGCAACCCGCTGTAGCGCTGCGTTTCATTCGGTCGCTCGTAGAAAGGGGGGACGGTGCGTGGAGGCACCGTCCCCCCGCATTTGTTGGTTCGGGATCCCGCAGACGTGAGCGAGGTGGAAGCAATAGTTCCCAGAGGGCTTGTTCACCGGCCAGGTGTTTCTCCGCGCGTCGCCTCGGCCGTTCGGTCGTGAGCCGCGCCGACGCGCGATGTCTCCCCGTGTTGGGGCAGCGGCGTCAGTTCTTCGGAACGCCGGCGCGGAAGTTCCAGTGGTCGTGACCGGTGGTGTTGCCACCGAAGATGTTGATGGCGGAGGGGTCGGGGTCCTTGCGGTACTGGTGGCATAGAAACTCGAGTTTTCCGTGGGGGGCGACCCCAACGGAGGCCGCCGAGCGCATGTGGCAGCTCTGGGCCCTTTGCCTCACCTCGAACACATCGACCGGGTCCAGCTGCGGGAGCCCGTCTCGTCGAACGAGCTGGGATAGGCGCCAGTAACCTTTGCCCTCGAGGCCGTCGAGCCCATCTCCGTCGCCGCTGGAGTGCATGGCGTAGATGTCTCCGGTGGTGCACTCGGTCACCACGGACAGGTTCTCCGAGAACTCGTACTTCTGCGGAACGGCGCGCGTGGGGGTGAAGCGTTGCTCGGCCAAGAACCGCATCGTGAGGTCGGACGGGTCGGAAAGGTCGCCCTTCATGTTGTAGAACTGGTGCACGCGGTGCAGCCGGCTACCGTCACTGGCTTGCGTCTTGCGGTCGCCGGGAACGGTGGAGATGAGCAGGTAGCTTCCGTCGCTCAGCTTCGCGCTGCCCAAGCCTCCGCCGAACTGCTTCATCGCTCGCGACGCTCCAGTCGCCTCGGGAATCAGGTGGGTGATGTCCTGCCGCGTCGTCCGCCGGCGAAGGTCGATCACCCGGAGTTCGTCGGGGTTGCGGCTGTTGGGACGTTCGGCGAATAGCAAGAAGCGGCCCAGCACGTGCAGTCCGTTGGGGTGCTGGGTCTTGGTTCGGTGCAGGGCGACCAGGCGCTTTTTTCCGTTCCGCTCCTGATCGATGATGAAGACGGTTCCGGGACGGCCAGCCTCTTTTTGGCTGTGGGTCCCGGCGTACCAGGCGGGCCCTTCGTTGGTCCGCACGAACGACTGCGGATGGGCGCTGGAGAGCCCAACCGCGTTGGCAAGGTGGGTGTCCTCGTCAAACGCTTCGTACGGGCGAATCGAATCAGGGAGGTAGCGCTTGCCCCACTCGAACCGCCACGGCTTGCGCTTCCACTTCGACTCGCCCCGCCGCATCTTCGCGAACTGTCCGCGAACGTCGGGGGTGCAGGGGTTGCAGTCAACGTCGCCGCGCCGGCAGGACAGGTCACCGGTGACCGGGACCGGCCGACGATAGATCTTCGAGCGATCGATTCTGGGGGCGCTCGGCTGAGGCCGTTGCGGCCGAACGTCGGGGTTGAACGTCGGCTTGGGCTTGGGCTTCGTCGGGTGCGTGGGCAGCCTCGGCTGGTGGGACTGCGGGTTCTTCGCTTGAGGCAACAGCGGGCTGGGTTTCTTCGGTGCGGCCTGTCCCGGGATCGGCAGAAGGAGGGACAGGGCCACCGCGGCGAGGATGGGGGAGCGCATCGCCGGTGGTGGTACCGCCCGGGCGAAGATCGTTCCCTCGCCGGCGCGCCCCGACTCCAACCGCCCGAAACTCACTCGACTTCTTTGTCGATGTACAGCCCCGCAGCACCGTTCATGCCGTTTTCGTCGCCCGCTCCAGAGCGCTCAAATGTGGAGAAGACGCCGTCGCCGTCGAGATCTCCAAACGCCTGGGCGGTGAACTGACAACTGCCATACCCCGACGCATCGTTCGTCCAGATGAAGTTGTAGTGGAAGTGGTGGCCTTCCTCCTGCTGGAAGTTCAAGCCGTTCCACACGTCGTTGTCGGTCCACAAGCTCATGTCGTAGTGCCCCGGGCCGCCCTTGCCTCCCGCCGAGGGCACACAGCGACCTCCAGGCCCAGCGTTGCAGTCCACCGACAGTGGCGGGGTGACGCCTGACTCGCCACTGAGCTTGCCGTTGTTGGGACATCGGTGAGGCGCGCGCGCGGCCAGTTCTTCGGCGGCGAGAGTGTCCGTCGCGGGTCCTCGGTCCACATGTTCTTCATTAAAATACGCCGAAGCCGCGTCGAACATCTTGGCGATTTGGACCCGGGCCTCCGCTGTCTTGGAGCGCCGCGTGTACTTGACGAATGCAGGAACCGCGATGGCGGCTCCGATGCCCGCGACCGCGGCGAGGATCGCTGGATCGCCGGCCTTGATCGGGACCTCGATCGTGAGCGTGCCGCCGTCGACCGTGGGCGTCAGCATCTTCTTGGCCGAACGCATGTAGTGAGCGCCCAGGATGATCGCCGCACCCTCCGCGACATCATCCGGGTCTTTGAGGACCCGCTCCCGCTGCTTCTCGGCTTCCCCGGCCGCCATCGCCAGTCCCGAGTTTACGACGCCTGCCAACGCGTCGATCTTGTCCGTTTCGCCTTCGGCACGGAGCTTCAGTCCCTCGAAACCGAACGTGAGCAGCCCGCGGTCGACCATGACGGTGGGCGGAATCTCCCGTGTGAACTCGGCGGGAAGCTTGGTGAGGTCGGCGGCGATGGCCATCGCGGCGCCGTCACTCTGCTCGGCGATGAACTTCGCCAACTCTCCACCCTTTGCGGACTTCGAGGCGTCTGCGCTTGCGTCGATGGATGCCTTGACCGCTGTCTCGGTCCCGAGGATGAGCATGTCGCCCTGCTGGGCCAAACGAATCGGGCTGTCTCCGTCGCTGTAGATCGCGACGCCGCCGTGCTCTCCCGTCTTCTTGGCTTTGATCCCCCCGCCGACTCCGCTGAGGATGATGCCGAAGTCCTTTTCGCCTCGGGCGAAGCCCGTGATGGCGGTCGCATCGAGGACCTGAATCCCGACCGTCTTGCCGAAGAACTCGTCCAGCTCCTTCTTGAGGTCGTCCATGCCCTCGGTGGCAAGACCCATCGGGTCGGCACTCAACATGGACGTGAACATCGAGGACGGCACCCGCACCGAGAAGATCGCGATCGCATCCGATGGGACCGCGGCGGGAATCTCGATTGCACCCTGGAGTCGTTGCACCGGAGGAGAGCCCGGATCGGCCGCCGGCGTTTCGGGATCAGCCGTCGCGGCCGGGGACTCGGAGCTTCCCTTGTCGCATGCGGTAGAAAGCGCGAGCATGGCGGACAGCGATACGAGGGGCAGGGAGCGCATGCCGAAGCAGTACCGCGCCCCGAGCCCCGTCACAACGGTCCGCTCAGCCGGCCGTCGTCGCGGTGCGATTCATTCGAGCTCTCGGTCGACGTACAGCCCCGGCGCATGTTTGACGCCGTCTGCGTCCAAGGAGCCATAGCGCTCATAGGTGGAGAAAACGCCGTCCCCGTCCAGGTCACCAAAGGCCTGCGCGGTGAACTGGCAGGCTCCGAATCCCGACTCGGCATTCTTCCAGATGAAGTTGTAGTGGAAGAAGTGGCCTTGTTCCTGTTGAAAATTCAGCCCACTCCACACGTCACCGAACCACAGCGCCAGTGGGTAGTATCCCGGGAGCTTTGCTGTGTCGGCGGCGGGCAGGCATCGCCCCGCGGGTCCTGCACTGCAGTCGATGTCGAGCGGGGGGGCGATGCCTGACTCACCCGCGAGGTTCCCGTCGTTCGGGCACCGATGCGCGGCGGAGCCTGCATTCTTCCCCGCGTTGGTCACTCCCCCGTTGAAGTATGAGCTTGCAGCATCAGCGATCCTCGTGAGGTGGAGTGGAGCCTCCGCGGCTCGAGCCCGACGCATGTACTTGCCCACCGCGGGTAGCACGGTCGCAACGAGGCGAGGCGACTCCTCGGCACTCATCGGGGCCTCCAGTCTGAGGGTGTTGCCGTCGAGCACCGAAGCGAGGAACGCATCGTCGTCCACAGGCTCGGCTCCGGGGACCCTCTGTGCTCCTGCGGCCGCGTTCCGGAGGTTGTTGAGGGAGAGCGCCAATGCCTTGAGCTCGGCGTGCGCCCCTTTGACGTGGAGGGTGACGCTCTGAGGACCGAAAGTGAGCAAGGCGTGCTCGACTCCGTTGATCGGAGGCAGGTCTCGTTTCAGAGACGGGTGGAGGCTTTGCGGGTTGACCGCGATGACCATTGTGGCGCCGTGCGTCGTCTCCTCGAACAACTTCGCAAGCTCACCGTTACGCGCCGACTGCCGTTCGTCCCTCGTTGCATCGATGGCCGCCTTCACGGCGCGGTCGGTGCCGACGACCAAGAGACTGCCAAGCTGCGTCAATCGGATTCGTCCGCCGCGTCGGCCGAACAGCGGGACACCGACGTGTTTGCCGACCTGCTTCAAGTCGACGCGGCTGTCGACCCCAGGGAACATGATAGCGAAGTCCCGGTCTCCGATCGCAAAGCCGGAGATCGTCGTCGCGTCTAGGAGGCTGATGCCGACCGCGGCCGAGAGCAGCAGGTCGAGTTCCTTCCTCAGCTCCGGCGGGGTGCCGGCGGGGAACCTCAGCGGGTCCGCATCGAGGATCGCAGCAAAGATTGGGGACGGGAGTCGGGCCGAGAAAACGGCCCCTGCGGAGGAAGGCACTGCCGCGGGGAGCTCGAGTCGGTTGCTGGGGACCTTGGGGGGCGCCTCGGGCTGTTGCGCGGGCTCGGTGGATTCGGGCGCTGGTCTCGACTGGCCCTTGTCGCAAGAGGCGAAGAACACCAGTACGACAGAGATCAACAGACGGGGCAGGGAGCGCATCCCGAAGCAGTACCGCGCCCCGAGCCCCGTCACAACGGTCCGCTCAGCCGCCCTTGAACGACAACACGGGCCGTAGGCGTCGGGTCGCTCGTGTCAGCGCCCGCTGGGCCTTCATGACCGCGCCGATGTCCTTGTAGGCCTCGGGGGCCTCGTCGAGCAGCCGGCGTGCTCGCCGATGGTCGAACCACACGCCCTTCATCGAGCGATGCAAACGGTCCGGTGAGATGGACTTGCGCGCCTCGGTACGGGACATGCAACGCCCGGCTCCGTGGGAGCTCGAGCACAGGGCAGCCGAGTGTCCTCGCCCGACAACGTGGAAGCTCGCCGAACCCATGGAACCCGGGATGATTCCGGGCTCGTCCGACCGCGCAGAGATGGCCCCTTTGCGGTGAACCCAGAGCTCGCGCCCATCGTGCGTCTCGCGTCTGACGAAGTTGTGATGACACTCCAGCTTGGTCCGCGCGTCCATGTCGACACCCAGCACGTCGCGGATGACTTGGCCCGCGACCGTGGCCATGCGCCACCGGCTTTGCTGCGCGTAGCAGAGGGCCCACCGCACATCGCCGAGGTAGGCCGCTCCGTCGGCCGAGGAAGCATCGAGCGCCCGAAGGCCGGCCCGGTTCTTGGCCCCTCGCTGCTCGTGGAGCTCGCGGATCGCCTGCCCCATGCCCCGCGATCCGCTGTGCACCATGAGCCATAGACGGTCGTCCTCATCCGCCTGCAACTCGAGGAAGTGATTTCCCCGTCCGAGGGTGCCGAACTGCAGCGCAGCGTCACCGGACTTTCTCGTGTCGAGTTCTTCGCAACTCAGAGGTTGATGGTCGAGCTCCGCAGGGAGGGGCCCTGCCGCCGACCGCCGATGACGCATGATGGGAATCGAGCGGACCAGCCCATCAAGCACGGCGGCGGCATCCCGCGCGTTCGCCAGAGCATCGGCTGTGGTGTCGAACGCGACTGCCGCCATGCCACAGCCAATGTCCCCGCCTACAGCGGCCGGAATGAGCGTCCGCCTGGTCGCGAGCGCGACGCCAACGCAAACCTCCTTGGAGAGGTGCACGTCCGGCATGACCGCCACCCGATGAACATCCTCCTCACGGCACAGTCGCTCCAACGCCTGGCGGACGTCGGTCGGTGGTGGGTCGACGACCCACTGCTCGAGCTTAGAAGGCATCGTCCACCTCCTCGTCGGTCAGGGCCGCTTGCGGCAGTACGATGAACTGCAGTTGCGGTGTTCGTTTGCGATGGATGGCACTCGCGACCTCCGATCGAAGGTGCGACCGCGCCGCATCGAGATGTCCGGCGACGTCTCGAATCTGCTCTGTGGCGCGCACGATCACGTGGACAACGAGCGCGCGCCCTCCAGCTTCCGGCGTGACGCTGTGCACCCACAGCCCGTCCAGTGCGGGATCTTCGAGTTCGGCCAGGGCCAGGTCCAGTCGCCGGTGAACCTGGCGACACAGTTGTTGGGTCTTCTTGTCGGGGTGGGCTCTATGGCCCGAATCATCCTTGTCGAAGTAGGTCGTTTCGAGGGACGACGCGTCGGTGCGCCGGGGGCGTGAACGGTGTCCACGCCGGCTACGGTCTGATTTCATCGGATTGTTGCTCTCACTGCGGGCGCGCCGATCCAGGCGCGACCCATGGGTTCCACGACAGGGGAGAGCCGGCTTCCGGCACCAAGAGCCGCGGCCCGAGCACCAACCGCCAAACCCAGAGCGTTCCGGGCTGGCTTGGAATGGCGGAGACAGGCTACGAGCGCGCGGAAGAGAGGCTCGACTTCATTCCGATGGTTACAAAGGGCTGCATGGTCGTCCTCCTTTCCTCGCCGCTCGCTGAACCGTCCAGCCGAGGCGACCGCGTCAAGCTAGTGGGACAGACTCGACTCGTCAAGCGGCGATCGTTCCAGAATCGCGGCGAGGGGCATTCGGAAGCCGCATCCCGGCGCTGTGTGCAGAGCAGCCGGATGGGCACGACTCACTTCGCCTGAATCACGTATGTGAACTCGGCGGTGGTCCAGCGCTTCTTTGGAATCTCGCCCGAGTCGAGTCGGTCGCGAAGCTCCTTGGCGTAGGCGTCGGCTTGCGCTGTGTCGATCGCTCCTGCGGGCGGCTTGAACAACCCGAAGTCGGCTTCTTCCGTGAATCCGTACACGACGAACGTCTCCCGGTCTTCGCTGTGGCCCGGCAAGTTGCTCGGCACGAGCTCGGGGAGGTCCACCGTATCGCCGCTGGCGTGCAGGGCGGGGCGGCCACCTCGGGGAGCGAGCACGCCGTGATGCCCTTCGGCATCTCGATACAGCACCACGAGCCACAGCGGCGCGTTGACGGCAATGGTCGGCTTGAATCGATCGCCCGCGACCAGCGATTCCGGCATCTGAATGTCGATCGCTGCACGTCCCACATTGCCGCTGGTCAGCCCGAACGCCCAGGCCTGCGGACTGTCCCACTGCAGGACCTCCTGTTCGGTGTTGGAGCGTTCACCGGAGACACCTCCACCCCCAGCGAGACCGCCATCGACCTGCACCGAGCCACCGCCCTGCTCGAGCAAGACAATCTCGCGGGATCCGGTCCCGACCTTCACCTCGGCGATCACCTGCTCGCCGCACGCGCCCGAGAGTTCCCCGCGCAGCACGTGGTCGTTGTCGACCCGCAGATGGAGCCGCAGACCGTTCTCGTAGTGCCCCTCGAGTTCGACCATGCGTTGGACGGTCGCTTGGAAACCGGCCACGTTTCTCAGCTCGCTCTCGTAGTCGCGTGCGAACGACGTCTCGACCCGGGTGGTGGCGACGGTGCAGCCCGGCTTCCGTTCGTCGGCGACGACCGTGTGGCCCTGTGCATCCGTGGTGACTTCGCGTCCCAGCAGAGACTCCGGGTCGCCGTCGGGCAGGTACAGCAGCCGCTCGCCGGGGGCGACCTGGGTGCGGTCGACGGTTTGGGTCGCCGAGGACTTGCCGCCGGGCCGTGTGGTGTCACCGTCGGTCTTGCATGCCGTCACCACGGCGAACGCGGCGGCGAGCCAGGTGCTGCGCGACATCAGAACCGACCCTCCAACCCGAGACCCGCGGAGCGCTGGTCGGTGTTGAGGAACGGCGCGAAGCCGTACTCGCCCTTGAGTCCGCGGACCTCCTTGCGGCGTTTCACGCCCACAGAAAGCAATCCAATCCCGGTGGCCGTGGCGATGATTCCGACCGTGCCGACGGCGATGATGGCTCCGATCCCGTCACCACCGCCCTCGCCCTGGGTGGAGACCAGGGCTGAGCCAATGGTCATCCCGGTTCCGAGGACCGCCGTGATCCCACCCCCAATGAGCATCCTGGTGGCGCTTTTCTCTCGTTTCGAGAGGTAGGCGTAGTCGATCCGGCAACCCGAATCTGAGCAAGATGTCCCCTCTGGACAGTCTCGGGCGTCGGTGCACGCCTGGCCTTGGCTGGCGGACGCTGGAGCGGGCAGGGGGTCCGCAGGCCCGCTGTCTACGGGTCCGGGAGCGCCAAGGACGATCGCGGAGAGATCCGGCCCTGCCTCCGCTCCACCACCGAGGACCGTGCTGGCTGGCCCCCCGAGCTCTGGAGTTTGGGAGCGACCCTTGATCGTGGCCCGCATTGCCCCCGACGCATAGCGATTCGCCTCGTCTGCCGTCACGGTCCCGTCGCCGTCCGCATCGCCCCATCCACGCATCGCGCCCAGCAGCAGATACGAGTACGCCGGAACATCCTTTCCCGGCAGCGCGCCCGCGTACTGGTTGGACTTCGCAGCGGTGAGGACCAGAGCGGACTTGGGCGGCTCGAGGTCCGCGATCCGCAGCGGCTGCAACCCCTCCGCGAGTTGCTCACCTTGTTGGCCTCGACCGCTGAAGCACGCGTCGATGACAACGACCGGTTGCCCGTCACCGGTCTCGAGCGTTTGGATGAGCTCGGAGCGCCTCAGGCTTCGCGCCTCGAGGCTGGTCGCAGTTTGCTGGGCATCGGACCCAACAAGGAGGCCGTCGTTTCCATCCTTTGAGGGGGCGCCGTGTCCGATGAACACGAACCAGACGGTGCCGTCCTCGCCGGCAAGGCTCGCTGCGTCCTTGGCGGCCGCGCGCATCTCTTCCAGCGTGGCCTCCTCGTTTCGCAGCAGTCGAACGTTCTGCGCCGGCACGCCGCGCGTCTTGGTGAGGTGGCGGTACCAGGCTTCTGCGTTGTCGTTCGCTCCGGCGATGTCTGGGGCGAACACGTAGTCCTCCACCCCGATGACCACCGCCGCATCGCTGGACCCGCCACCCTGCGCCGCGGCGGGATTGTCGATGTCAGGCCACTCGGACGTGGTCGATGCCGAGGCCACCACTGGCGACATGGCGGTGAGGCAGACGCAGATGGCAGAGGCGGGCAACATACGGGGTCGGGGCATCGGCACCCGGATCCTCGATCGGCGGCGTGGCCGCGCGCAACTATCACGGGTCGAGCGTCCTGGGCGCCGCCGTGTTCGGCGCCCAGGGATCGTTTGTCCTCAGATCCCGAGGTGTTCCGTCACTTCGAAATTACAGCTCAGAACCGAGAATTGTCTCCTCGCGCACTTCCCACACACCCGGATCCACGGCTATCCTCCGCGTCGACCGGTCGCAGGCGCCATGAAGATCACAAGACCCCCGAACAGCATCGTTGGAATCGCCGGATTCGTGGCTTTGGCAGCAGCGTGCCAAGAGCCCCAAACCGAGCCCGACGGAATTGAAGCCCGCGACGGCGACCTGGCGCTGGGAGGCACGGTCGGCCGGTTTGAGACGCGGGCGATGACGATGCTCGATGGGACCGCTCGCATCGTCCACTATCTCATCGAGGGCAACGATGAGTACGAGATCGTTCTCCCAGATGGAATGGAAATCCCGCGCGACGCGGTTGTTCGTGCCTACGGTGATGCGAATGACGACGGCGCGATCGAGGTCGACTCGTTCGACATCATCCAACTTCCGCCCGCGCGACTGATCGATCCCGACCCGTACGCCCCCCGTCGGATCGCGACCATCCTCCTCACCTGGGAAGGAGGCGGTGGGATCGACAACGGCGTCGCCGAGCAGGACATGTACACCGGCGAGCGGTCGACGAACGTCTTTTATGGCGAGAACTCGTACGGCCGAGAGACGATGGCCGGTCGTGTCTTCGGTCCGTACACCATCGATCAGCCCGCCGCCTGCAACTCCACCGGCATCGCCAATGCGGCGCTCCAGGTCTTCGCCGAGAGGGGTCACCGCGAGGATGATTGGGATCAGATCATGTACTACTTCCCCGGCCTCAGTTGCGGCTGGGCCGGACTCGCGAGCGTTGGCTCGGTCGAGTTCCCTGCGAAGAACAGCTGGTACAACGGCTCCTTCGGCTGCGTCGTTCGCAACCAAGAACTCGGCCACAACTACGGCATGGGTCACTCCCACGCGTACAGCTGCCCCGAGGGGGTCGTGCTCGATGCGGAGGAGTGTTCCCACATCGAGTACGGGGATCCCTATGACCCGATGGGCGGTGGCTGTCGACACATCAACGCCGTCCAGAAGGGCTTCATGGGCTGGCTTGAAGGATGCAACTACGTCAACGCGTCTCAGGCTGGCGTCTACAACGTTGCCCCGCTCGAGCTTCCCTGCAACGGCACGCAGGCGTTGCGTTTCCCGACCACGGACGGCCGCTGGTACTACCTCGAGTATCGTCAGCCCATCGGGGAGTTCGACACCTCCCTGTCCGGAGGGGTCATCGCCCACGTCGCGGGCGACATCAACAACTTCGGTCCCTCCCCGTACATCCTCGACTTGGGCCTCGGCGGCCTCATGCAAGAGGGCGACTCGTTCACCGACCCCAACGGCGGCATCACCTTCACGGTCACCGAGGACAACGGCACCCACGCCGTCATCCAGGTCGACTACCCCGAGGGCGCCGAGCAGTCTGCTCCGACGTGCATCGATGGTACCGAGCCTGAGATGGCCGGCGGCGCGGTGGGCAGCCTCGACTGCGCCGACGAGCCGTACCCTGGCGATTCAGAGCCGCCAACGGTCACGATCACCGCGCCTGCGGATGGGGATGTGTTCGCTCCCGGATCCGACTTCCTGATCACGGCCGAGCCTGAGGATGACCGCGCGGTCATCGAGCTCGAGCTGTACATCAACGGCGAACCCCAGTTCAAACTCTACGAGCCACCATGGGAGTGGGACGTCACCAACATCCCCGAGGGCGTCTACGAATTCGGTGTTGTGGCACGTGACAGCCGATTCTGGGCGCCAAGCCAGGCGGTCACGGTGGACGTGGGCATTGTCGAAGATCCGACCGACACGGACTCGGGTGACGAAACCACGGGCAACACGACGGACTCCGGCACCGACGGGCCCTCCGACACGACGGGGGTGCCCGAGCCTGAGGACGACGACACCGACAGTGGCTCCGGTAGCGGTGGTGATACGTCCGCCGCTGCGGATGGCGGTGGCTGCCGCACCGGTGGAACCGGAGCGCCGCTGAGTGCTCTGTTGTTGCTGAGCTTCGGCTGGATTCGCCGTCGTCGCTAGTTCGTACCCGGTCGTCACTCGACCGCGAACGCTTCCACCTCACCGGGTGGGAGCGTTTTTCGTTGCTGCGTGGCGTAGGCCTGCAGCGAGGCTCGGCCGTCGCCGGCATCTCCGTGGGGCAACGACCGCAGCGCCTCGTACAACGCCAGCTGGAGCAGGTTCTCGGCCAGCAGTTCCGCTCGTTTCAGCGTCCGATACAGGGCCTCGGTCTCGGCCGCGTGTTGGGCGTCACGGCGCAGCGGCCGAATCCCCTCGACGCGTTGCTGCGCCGGACGCACCGCCTCGAGGAGCCGCTCGATGTCCTCGCCGGACAACGGTGTGCCGCCCTGCCGCTCGTGCCACAGACACGCCAGCGCCACGTTCACATCGAGTCCGGTGTCGTCTTGGAGGGCCAGGCAGGCCTCTTTGACCCCCGGCTTGGCGTAGTGCCGAACCGAGAACGTCCACAGTGGGGAGACGCGAAAACCGTCGTCGAGCGTCATGCCTCCGTTGAGTACACCACACGGACGTCTCACCGCCGTGTCGGACGGTTGCGCTGGGGCGGCGGGTGTGGCCAGCTTGGTTGTGATGCTGGCGACGAATCGTTGGGGGTGGCTGGTACTCGGGCTTGTCGCGGGTTGCGGCGGCGGCGGTGATTCCAACAGCATGGGCTGGGACCCCTCCGAATCGGGCACGAGCGGGGGAACCTCTGCGTCGTCGCTTGGGTCGGCCGGGGATGACTCGACGAGTCAGGGAAGCGCAGCGGACTCGACCGGGGACACCGTCGACCCGAGCGCGGGCGAGGACTCGAGCTCTGGGGAGCCGCCCGTCGACTGCACGCCGGTGTGGAGCCCCGCATTCGTCGGCTCCCCGTGTTCCGGCGACGGTGACTGCGGGTTCGAGGGCGGGCGTTGCATCACCGACGGCGAGGGATTCCCCTGCGGCACGTGCACCGTCGCCTGCGACGGTCTGTGCCCCGACCAAGACGGCGCCCCCGGGACGTTCTGCGTCGACACGGCGGACATCGAGCTCACCGATGCCGGCGGTACATGTTTGTCGCGTTGCGAGCCGTCGATCGTCGGCGGCAACGGCTGCCGAGATGGCTACGCGTGCGGGGTCTACGATCGTTTCGGCGAACCACCGAGCAGCGCTGGGGTCTGTGTTCCCTCGGACCAAGCCGGAGGCGGCGCCAGTACGGCGTGTCAGGAGACGCTGCTCGAGCTTGGCGCGGTCTTCACTCCAACCGAGCATGCGCCCGATTCACCCGCAGGACATCCCACCCTGATCTGCGACATCGAGGACCCGGTGCTGCTGTATGGCCCGGTTGGTGGCGTGTCGCTCGAGGGGGGAACCGGCAGCGATGCGCCGGTCCTGGTGGGGTGCAACACGGCCGTGTCGATCGTGGGCTCGGCTGCCGTTGCGTCGATGTTGGGTGCGGAGACGATCATCCACTACGGGACCTACAACTGCCGGGTCATTTCTGGAACCAGCACATTGTCCGAGCATGGGCACGCGCGTGCGATCGACATCGCCGGCTTCATCCTCGAAGACGGTACGACCGCTTCGGTGCTTGGCGATTGGGAGGACGGGGTGGCCAACCCGGTCACACCGCTCGGTCAGATGCTGCGGGGCTTCACCGACCAGGTGTGGGCGATGGGTCTGTGGAACATCATCCTCACGCCGGAGTACAACGCGGCGCACGATGACCACTTCCACATCGACCTGACGCCCGGCGGCAACACGTACGACTGACCCAAACGCAACGAGCCGACTGCGAGAGTTCGCAGCCGGCTCGGAAAAGCGAATGTGCGGCTCTAGCTGAAGAGTCCGCCGAGCTTGTCTTTGATGCCTTCAAGGGCGTCGCTGCCGAGCAGCTCGGGGACCTTGTCCGCGTTTTCCTTGAGGAAGTCGATCACCTGCTTGGCTTGCTCCTCGCTGATGCCTACTTTTTCGGCCATTTGCCCAATGAATTCGTCGATCATGTTTGGTTTCTCCGTTGGGGGTCCGGCCGAAATGGCCAGCGAGAACCAGGAGTGCATATCCCGGGCCGGTTCGCAACGGATACCTCGTCTCCTAGGGTTTCGTGGGCCCACGGGGGGTTGCCGCATTCCCGCAGTCCGCGGCTGCGCGCCCCACCGGGGCGTCTGGCCACGCGCAGCCCTTATCATCGTCGCGTGCGCGCGTCCTCCTACAAGACCTCCACGCTGGACGATCGCTACGACGCGATCATCGTCGGCTCCGGCCTGGGTGGCCTGACCTCGGCTCTGCTGTTGGCCCAGACCGGCAAGAAGGTGCTGGTGCTCGAGCGCCACTGGGTGCTCGGCGGATTCACCCACGTGTTCAAGCGCAAGGACTGGGAGTGGGATGTCGGCGTCCACTATATCGGGGAGGTGCATCGTGAGCACAGCGTGTTGCGGCGCTTGTTCGACCATCTCACCGACGGCGAACTCACCTGGGAAGACATGGGTGAGGTCTACGACCGGATCTGGTTCGGGGACACCGAGTACCCGCTTCGCAGTGGGGTCAAAAACTTCAAGGCCGACATGTGCGAACGCTTTCCGGCCGAGAAAGAGGCGATCGCGCGATACCTCGATCTCGTGTTCGAGGTGTCGAAGGCCTCCCGGTCGTTCTATGCTGAGAAGGCTCTGGGCGACGTCACAGCGTTCCTAGGCGGACGCTTGCTGCGACGCAAGTACATGAGCTTTGCCCGTCGCACGACGTACGACGTCCTTCGCGAGCTGACCGAAGACGAGCGGCTGATCGGCGTCCTCACCGGTCAGTACGGCGACTACGGGCTTCCTCCGCGTCAGAGCAGCTTTGCGATGCACGCCACGCTGGTGAAGCACTACTTCGCCGGTGGTGCCTACCCGATCGGCGGCTCCGCTCGGATTGCCGAGACGTTCGTTCCACGGATCGAGGCGTTGGGTGGTCAGCTGGCGACGCGGGCAGAGGTGTCGGAGATCGTCGTCGAACACGGAAAGGCGGCCGGGGTGCGCATGGAAGATGGCCGCGTCATCCGGGCCGACCTCGTGATCAGCAACGCGGGGGTGCTCAATACCTTTGGGCGCCTCCTGGGCGACGTTGGCAAGGCCCGCATCGACGCGGAGGACAAGCTCTCGACGCTGCGTCCTTCGCTGGCCCATGCCAGCCTGTACATCGGGCTCGACGGCACGACGGAAGAACTGAAGCTTCCGCGGGCCAACCACTGGGTCTACCCCGATGACTACGACCACGACCGCACGATGGCGCGCTTCGAGGCCGATGAGAACGCGCCGCTTCCGGTCGCGTACATCTCGTTTCCGTCCGCCAAGGATCCGACCCACGCCGAGCGCCATCCCGGGAAGTCGACGATCGAGATCGTCACGCTGATGCCGTGGTCGCGGGTCTCGAAGTGGGCGGACGAGCCCTGGAAGAGACGCGGCGACGAGTACGAAGCCCTCAAGGCGCGCTGGTCAGACCGGATGCTGGAGAAACTCTATGAGCGCGAGCCTCACCTCAAGGGCAAGATCGCGTTTCACGAGCTGAGCACACCGCTGAGCACGCAGCACTTCACGGCGTACCAGCACGGCGAAATCTACGGGCTCTCGCACGACCCGAATCGGTTCGAGCAGCGGTTCTTGCGGCCGCAAACGCCCGTCGAGGGGCTCTACCTGACCGGCCAAGATGTCTGCACATGCGGGGTGGGCGGAGCGCTTGTCTCGGGCTTCCTCACGGCATCTGCGATCACCCGCAGCAACCTCCTGATGGATGTGCTGCGGGCGAAGTAGCCCGATCAGTGCGTGATGCGAGGCTCCATGTCCTTGCCCTGGTCAATCCAGCCTTGGACGATGGATGGGGCTGGGGCAGCCTTGGTGATTCCCTTTTCGTCTTTGACCTCGGCCATCTTCGCGGCGAGGTTCTCGGCGTTCCGGGTGCGCAACTCCTTGACGGTATCGACGCCCGCGCCATGCAGCAGCTCGGCGAACTGGCCACCCACGCCGTTGATGCGCATCATGTCCGCCATGTTGGCCCAGGTCAGCAGTAGTTTTTCGCTGAGTCCGGTCTGCGACGCGATCGCTTCGCGCCCCTTCTTGGCGCCACACTTCTCGAGCAGGTCCTCGGTCATTTCGATTCCTGCGTCGCGGAGCTTGGCTCCGTATGCTTCGCCAACGCCTTCGATGTCGGTGATCGTGTAGTTCATCGCGCTGATCGAATAGCGCGTTGTGGGCCCCACGCGGCGTAGCGATCGGCCCCAGCGTGGCGGGGCAAGAGGCACCGCCGGGTCAGGGGTCCCGGGTGAGACCGTGACGGGTCAGCTTTCGATAGAGCGTGGCTCGCCCGATGCCGAGCCGCCGCGCAGCCGCGGTGAGGTTCCCGCTGCACGCGTCGAGGGCATCAACGAGGGCTCGACGTTCGGCGTCGGCCATCGTCGTACCCTCGGGCGCCACCTCTGGGGCCGACGGAACAGCGGGTGCTATCGGCGCTATCGGTGGTGGGAGAGATGGTGTGGGGCCGACCGGAGCTGGGGTCCGGAGCCCCAACGTCGCCGCGCTCAACGTTTCGCCACGGTGCGCCACCACGCTGCGGTGCGCGACGTTGGCCAGCTCGCGCACGTTGCCGGGCCATGGGTGTTGCCTCAGCGCATCCCAGACGTCGTCCAAGATCTCCGGCGGCGGACATCCCATCGCCGAGGCGTGATGGCCGACGAAGTGTTCGAACAGTGCCCGGATGTCGTCGGGGTGGAAACGAAGTGCGGGGACTTCGATCGGGTAGATCATCAAGCGGTAGTAGAGGTCTTGCCGGAACTCCTGCGCGGCGACCATTCGCTCGAGGTCGCGGTGGGTGGCGGAGAGCACCCGAACATTGATGGGCACGGGCTCTGCCGCGCCGACCGGCTCGACGGTGCGTTCTTGCAGGACTCGCAGGAGCCGAACCTGAGCGGCGGGCGAGAGCTCGGCAACCTCATCGAGCAACAACGTGCCGCCGTCAGCGAGCTGGAACTTTCCCTTGCGAGCGTGGGTGGCTCCGGTGAATGCCCCCTTCTCGTGCCCGAACAACACGGACTCCTGGAGGGCTTCGGGAATGGCGCCGCAGTTGAGTGCGATGAAGGGGCCGTCGGCGCGGCCGCTGGAGGCGTGAATCGAGCGGGCGACCAACTCCTTGCCGGTGCCGCTCTCCCCGTGGATGAAGACGGTGATGTCGGTGTCCGCGACCTTCCCGATCTCGTTACGGACGGCGTCCATCACGGGGGACTCGCCGATGAACAAAGGTGTTTCGGCGCGGGTTCGGTCTGGGGTGACCACGGCGAGTTGGGGGCGCATCGCGGCTTCCACAACTCTCAGAAAGCCAGCCTTGTGAATGGGCTTGACCACGAAATCGAACGCCCCAAGCTTCATGCACTCCACGGCGGTGTTCACCGCGTCGTCGGCGGTGAACACGACGATGCGGCATGGGACGCCGCGGGCGCGAAGGGCCCGAAGAACCGCGAGTCCATCCGGATCGGGCATGTTGAGGTCGAGGCAGACCAACGCTGGGTGTGGGCCGCCGTGGTCCAGGTACGCCTGTCCGCATCCGAAGCCTTCCACGGCGTAGCCGGCCGAAGCGAGCCAGGCACCCAGCAGGAGACGGATTTCGGTGTCGTCGTCGACGACGTGGATGCGAGGCACGGCTGGAGGCATGCGAACTCCACGAATCCATGCGGCCAAACGACCTCCCGGGCCAGCGCCGGGTCGGGTTGCGCATGTCCCGAGTTGGACCCCCGCTCGGCTCAGGTTCTCGCGCGGTGGGGCGATGACCTCGATCGGATGCCTCGGTCCATGCCACAGCTGCTGCTCGTCGATGATGACGAGTCATCGCGGGTCCTGCTGGTTCAGGTGCTCTCGAGCTGGGGCTACGACCTGACGGAGGCGAGTAGCGGCGCCGAAGCACTCCGGCGACTGCGGGAGAACGATTTCGACGCGGTCCTGACGGACCTGGAGATGCCTGTGATCACGGGGTTTGTGCTCGTGCGGCAGATCCGCGCCCACGAAGAGCGATTGGGGACCCGCCGAACGCCGGTCATGGCGATCTCCGGGCACGCGACGCTCGCCACCCGTCGTGAATGCCTCCGGGTTGGGTTCGATCGGGTGCTGTGCAAGCCCTTCGACTGGGACACCGTTCGGGAAGCCCTCCGCGAGTTCGGGGGCAACAAGGGGGACGCTGCCCTCACTCGGCCCTTGGACGTCTCCTCCGAGGTGCGCTCGCTGCTGCCGTCGTTCTTTGCCGCCCGGCAGGACGACTACTCCAAGATGATGGTGGCGCTGAGGAACCAGGAGTTTGACGAAATCGACCGGCTGGGACATCGGCTCAAGGGTTCCGGAGGCAGTTTTGGGTTTCCCGAGCTCAGCACGATCGGCGAGTTGTTGGAGGTCGCGGCACGGGCACGCGACGCTGGAAGCTGCGCGGAGGCCCTCGAGGCGCTTGGGGCGACGCTTCGCGAGGCAGTCTCGCGAGCAGCCTGAGAGGATCGCTCGGCGTCACTCGCCGCAGGCGGCTTGAATCACCTCGGTCGCTCGCTCGAACGGTCCCTCGAACGATGTCGCACAGATCGACTCTGTGAGGCCGTGTTCGAACTGCCGTGTAAACCGAATCAGGGTATCGGCTTGCGTTGCGTGCCCAGTGCGAGAGCAGGTGTCGTCCTCGGTGTGCGCGATCGAAAGCACCACCACGGACTCCGGGTTGCCCCCCTTGGCGCGGACGATCGTGTCGTAGGTCAGCGTGTCGCTGACGCCGTCTTCATCGGTGAGGATGACGACGACGAGCATCGCGTCGGAGCGAAAAAAACCTTCGTTGCAGACGGCGACGTCGTCGATTCGGGGCTCGAGGGCCCCCCGGATCGCACCGAGGGGTCGCTCGGAGGTGGAACCGGTCGTTCCCACGCGGATTGCACACTCGAGCCCCGACTCGAGATCGTCCTGCTCGGTCATGAACCGCCGCCCCTGCGTGAAGGGACCGCAGGTCTGCTCGGAGCTGTTGTGACCTCCGGTCTGGGTGACGAGCGCGCCGAGGTGCTCGCACCCCGGTGCGTTGTGCTCGTATGCGTCCGTGGTCATCACACCCACGTGGACCGACTCCACAGACTCGAGGACACCCGCAACGCCGTGGATGAAGTCGGTCACGCTCAGCGCAAGCTTGTGCTGGTTGTTGCCCATGCTCGAGGAGTTGTCGACGATGAACAGGTAGTCGACTTTCGAGCATCCATCGACCCAGGGGTCGAACGCGTCTTCGCTGCGCATGTCGGCGGAAAACACATCGATCGGGGTTCGGCCACATCCCACCGCGAGTGAACAAAACAACAACGCCGCTCCTGCTTTGTGTCTCATTCATGGGACCAACGGTCCCAGCCGGTGGTGCTTACGGCGCCGCCGACGTTTTCGTGCCTTCCTGCAGGATCTGGCGTTTGTCGGGTCGATCTCGTGCTGGCGGCGAGGCGGCGCGGTATCATCTGTGGGCGTGTCCGGGGTCGCGATCGTGTCGGTAGCAGCGGTATGTGCCGGATACCTGTGGCTCGAGCGCCACCAGGTCCGTCGCGCAGCGAAGGTCCGAGGGCGGGAGCGACGACAGCTCGGCGTCTTGCGGTGGTCCGAGCCGGACCCAGACTTGGGCCGGCCTGCCTCCAACTTGCTCGAGCGGCGGATCGAAGATGCGGTTCGCTGTGCCGACTTCGCGTGTGCCTACCACCAGCGGCTGTTCCTTCGCGGCGCGGACGGGGAATCTCCGTTCCAGCTTCGGCGGGCCCGGGTCGACGCTGCACAACGCCGATTCGCTCAAGCGTCCGAGCGTCTGGAGCACGAAGCCGCCGCGTGGCTTTCGTCCGCAGAATCGGACCCCGCGATCGACGAGCAGGCGAAGCTCGCAGTTGCCCGCATGCATGGATGGCTTGGCGAGCATCCGGTGTCCGGCCGGTTTCCCATTGGGAACGACCAACCAATCGCTGCCACCGTGGACGTGTTTGAGAACGTCCTGGCCAACCTTCGACAGCGACGCGGGCGAGGGCTGGGCGCTGATCCCTTCCGTCACGCCGTGGACGGGGCTGCGAGACAGGATGTCACGTCCATGTCTGAACCCGTGCCGCCGCGACACGACGCCGCTTCGTCCTGCACCGCGCGTCGCTGAAACCACGGCAGCGCCGCGCTGGCACGTCGCTTGCGATGGGGTGGGGTATGCAGGCGTCCCCCTGGTTCCTCGAAGTGGTCGGCCGTGTGCCTCGGTGGCATCGCACCGCGTGGCTGGTTGGGTTGTTGGCCCTGTCGCTGGGCTTTGGGCTGGTCTTGGCCGTCTGCACAGAGGCTGGGTGCGTGGATCGACGAGATCGGACCGGCCGGGCTCTCATCCATCTGCGGCAGAGCATTCAGATGGCCCGCTTGGGCGCGGGTCCGCATGCCGGCTGCCCCGAAGCGCTGGCTGCGGCGACCCTCGGAGGGGTCCTGGAGCACGCCGTGGACGGCTGGGACCATCCCGTGCAGATCCGTTGCTATGGGGACACGCTCGTCCTCCGATCGGATGCCTACGACCCCGCAGACCCCTTCGACGACGTGGTGCTCGTTGCCCCGATGCTGGCCCAGACCAGCCGAGAGGTGAGCCTCGCCGAAGGGCTGCGCTAGTTGCGCGAAGAAATGCCTTGTGAGTCGGTGCAGGTGTGGGCAGGATGTCGCGCGCCCGAATAGTGTTTTCGGGCCAGCCTGACTATGGGAAACGAGGACGCAATTGAGTTCGACGGTGTGATCAGAGAGGTCCTCAGCGGAGGAACTTTCAAAGTGGATGTGGGCGAAGGCCACACCGTGATCGCAAAGCTTTCAGGACGCATGCGTCGTCACCGGATCCGAGTTGTCCTCGGCGACCGTGTGAAGGTCGAAGTGTCGCCGTACGACCCGACTCGTGGTCGTGTCACCTACCGTCAGCGGTAGGCGCTCGCCGTAGGCATCCGCGCGCCGCACGGACGTCGGCGCGCAAGTCAGCACACGATTGCGTTGTGCGATGAGAAGGCGGGGTATCGCGAGTTCGCGAGCCCCGCCGCTGCTTTGTGCAACACTGCCCGTCCCATGCGAGCCGCCCTAGGCCCTCTCCAGACGCAAGCCCTTCAGACGATGCGCGAAGTCCTTTCGGACGAGTTCCGGACCCTCGAGGTTCGCCGCTATGCCATCGACGAGGACTTCCGGGACGGGCACTGCACGATCCGTTGCGAGGCCGTGGAGAGCCCTGGGGAGCGGGAGATCGAGGTCAATGGCAAGGGCGTCGGCATGCTCGACGCGTTCTTCTCCGGTCTCCGCGAGCGCTACCAGGGCGAGTTCCCCTCGCTCGCCTCGATCCGGTTCTCGAGTTTCTCGGTTCGGGGGCTGATGGGCGACGCGCACGCCGAGCAGGCCACCGACGCGCAGGCCGAGGCGACCGTTGGCGTGACGAACTCATCCAATCGAGAGTTCCACTTCACCACGCTGTCCCCTTCGGTCAGCCACTCGTCGATCGAGGCCGTCTTGGCTGCGGTCGAGTACTTCGTCAACTCCGAGCAGGCGTACGTGCGCATCTACAAGGCGCTGCAACACCATCGCACCAGCGGCCGCCCCGAGATGGTCGCGCGCTACACCAAGCTGCTCGCCGAGATGGTGCGCAACACCTCGTACTCCTCCGCGGTCGAGCGCCTTCAAGCGCAGGAGTAGGGGGGCTCAGCCTTCCTGCGGGAAGCATGGAAATTCGATCGCACCCGAGGCATCGCCCCAGTTGAGATCGACCGCGAGCGCACGCACCCCAAGGGGCTCGAGCAGCCGATTGACGCTGAGCAGGTCCTCGGGCGTCAAGTAGCCGCCGTTTTCTCGGGCGTATTCCGAGCTGACCACGAGGCCGCCGCCGGCGTCGAGGAAGCCAAGGAGCGTGGCGAATTCTTGGTCGCTCGGGGTCTCTCCTTCATCGAGGAATGCGGACTCCTCGTAGTACGCGACGATGTCGAAGTCATCGCGTAGCGCCTGCGGTTCGCCCACGTAGGCTTGTGGCAGGTGAGGCTGGGCCGGGTGGGTTTGTCCGAGGACGTCCATCGGCTCGGCGCGCCCCAGGACCAATAGGCGCGGGGTGTCCTGGGCCTGACCCAGCCACGACACCAGCGGGCAGTCGGTCTCCTCGTTCAGGGGCAGGGAAAAGTCCGCCGCAGCGATGAAGCGCCCGGGCCCGCGGTTCCCCAGCGCGTAGACCGGCTGCCCCTCGAGCGCGGCCGATGCGAACACATTCTCCCCAAAGAGCGCGAGCGTGCCCGACTGCATCGACGACAGCTGCATCGAACACTGCACGCACTGGGTTCCGGGAGTGTCGCCGCCGAGGTCGATACGGGCGCCCGTGCTCGAGTCGCCGCTGTCTTCGCCGGAACTGGAGCTGGAGCTGGAGCCGGACGCCGAGGGATTGGGGCGCCCGTCCATCGCGTCCGAGATCGAACGCGGCTCGGCAGCGCAGGCCGCCAAGATCATCAGGCCAACAAGGGGATCGTAGGGTCGCATGTCAGCCGACCGGGGGCGGGGCGTCGTAGGGGATTTGGCAGACGCCGATCTCCAGGATTAGATACAGAAGCACGAGCTCCTGTGGGGTGAGGCCTACGTACGAGTTGGAGAACTCGGCCATGTGGTAGGTGGTGAAGAGCACCTTGCCGCAGCCGTACTCTCCCGTGACGGTGAGCGGGTGGTTGCCACCGGGGATGATGTTGCTGTCGCCCGGTCCTTCGATCCAGACCTTGTGGCCCACATCGATCTGGCCACCCATGCCGTCGTCGACCATGACGGACGGAGTGGATGCGATACCGGACCAGTTGTCGACGGTCTCGATCGTCGGCGGAGCGTTGACGGAGGGGAACGAAGCGCCGGCGCCGTTGAGCGGGTTGATGTCCTTGAGGCCCGGTGGCAAGGCGTCGAGCCAGGCCGTGAGGTCGTCGTCGAGCACGGTCGCGGTGGAGCTGTAGGGGTCGGGCAGGTCGGCGCTGCCACCGTCGGTGTAGAAGGTCTGGTACTGCCCGAACACGCGGCCGATGAATTCGTTGGACCAATCCGACGCGTAGAACTTGCCCCCATTGTCGACCCAGCGCCGGATGTTCTCGATGACGGCCGGGTCGTTCAGGGCCGAGAGCGCCGTGTCGTCGGAGCAGGGCACGAAGATGATGTGGTACTGCTCCATCAGCGTGTAGCTGCTCAGGAGCTGCGCGAAGGAGCCCAGCGAAGTGGTCTCGGGGCCACCGCCAAAGATGTCGGTGGTGTTGGACCAGACATCGAACTGCTCGGTGCCGGGCACGAAGTCCTGCTGGAAATCTTCGATGATCGTGTCGGCGAGACCGAGCTTGCCCAGCGCGTCCTCGAGGCGATCGTACGAACCCCAAGCCAGGGCGATGCGCGGGATGTACAGCCCCTCACCGGGGATGTTTTCGGCGGGCAGGCTGGTGAGCTCCGGGGCGAACTCGGTGGGGCCGGGCTCGACCGTGAGCTCCGTGACCCTCATGAACTGCCCCTTGCGTACGACGAGGTGGGTGGCGCCGCTGTAGGCCGGGAGTTCGAAGCTTCCGTCAGCCTCGGTCAGGATGAAGGGGATGTCGCACGGAAGCTCGACGCATTCGGCACAGTAGACCGTCTGAGGAATGCCGTCGGGGGGGTCGTCGGTGAGGTAGACCAACGCACCGCTGACAGGGATCTCCTGGTTCGGTGCGTACACGATGCCAGTGAGCATCGCGTCCGTACCGGGCAGCGGCGGACATGAGCCGTCCGGCCCGTCCGGATCCGCCCCGGTCTCCGGGGCACCCACGTCGAGCTTGACGTCGCCACCGGTCTCGACCTCGCCGCCACCGGTCGTGTCGTCGACGGGGTCCGTGTCCTGACCCGCAGAGATCGTGGTCGGCAGGTCACCGCTCCCGATACCGTCCTCTTCGCGCGGCGCATCGTTGCATGCAGCCGTCAACCCAAACCCCAACACCAGTGCCCAAACTCTTTGCATCGCCCGATCCAATCCTGGCCCGCACTGTACCCCGCGCAGCGGTGCTAGGCCGGCGGGCAGGGCGGGCGACCGCAGTCGCGTCGAATCTCGATGTCGGAGCGCTCGTGGTCGAAGATCATCAGCTCGTCGACGGCACCGTCATACGCGCGGTCGGGCCGGGATGCGGGGTGTCCAATTCGCCCCTGGGTCCACTGCGGGCTTGGTGTGCTTCCTTCGGCGCTGTCGACGGATACGCCATCGATGAGCAGTGCACAGCTCGTAGCGGTCCAGCGGAACGCGACGTGGGTCCAGCGGTCGGACTCGACGTCGGAGCCGACCAAGCTGCAGTTCACCCCGCCGGCAAAAACGCCGTCGACAAACGCTCTCCATTGGTACGGGTCTCCCGCCGCGGCGTGACCCACGTGTATGTGGAGGTCGGGTGTGTTGTTGCCAAACCCATCGCCCTGATCGTCGCTGATGTGGACGATGAACTTCGTGCAGTTTTCGGCACACGCCTCGTCGAGGACGTCGGGTTGGGCCCAGAACTCGATGGTGCCTTCGGACGCCGGAGCGCCATCGAGCGCAAGACGGGCGATGGTCTCGGCGATGTCGATCGTGTCTGGATGTCCGGCGTATTGCACCGCCGTCCCGAACGCCCCTTCGATGCCAAACGTGGGATCTCCGACGAGCGTTGCGACGGAGCCGGCGGCCTCATCGAGGGCGAACTCGGTGTCGCTTGCCTCGTCGAGACGGTACCAGGCGACGAGGCCTGGATTGTCCTCGCACTGAAGGTGGTCGGGCCGAACCCGGGGATCGCTGTCGTCGCAGTCGTCCGCGTTTTCAACGCTGCTCGGTGGAGCGTCGCACGCGATGACTGCGGTGGCATCTGCGTCCCCGAAACCGTCGGCATCGGCGTCGGGAAACCACTCGAGGCTGGCGCACGTGTCGGTGCTGCTGAGTCCGCCCGTGCTCGAACTCGTGTCGGTGGTCAGGACGGGGCCCGTGCTGCTGGTGTCCGCCGAGGTTGTTGCGCTGCCGGTGTCCTCGACGCAACTCGCTGGGTTTGACCGCGCGTTGGGAGAGCGTCGAAGTCCGGAGGGGCAGGTGTCGTCTGGATAGGCGCAGACGCCGTCGGCAAGGCAGACCGCGGTGCCGCCCTCCCAATCACACTGGGCCGCGTCGCTGCACGCGAACGGATCGATGGTGCATCCACCGGCACTGGCGGCAACAAACGCCACACCGAGTCGCAGCGCTGCGAATCTCAGAAGTGCCACGTCAGTCCTCCGTCGCTGATGCGGCCGGTTCGGCCCCGGCGCGCGAGCACGCTGTAGCGGACGATGCCGCCGACCAGGAGCGCCGCACCGGCGCCGAGCAGGACAAATCCTGCGGTCGAGGTGTTGCGGACATCGGCTTCGCGACGGGCATGCGCGCGCTCGGTCTCCGCCTCCGGCGCATCGGTTGAGCCATTGGACACGAGCAGCAGACCCCCGCCGGTGATCGCTGCCACGCCCCCCACCGCAACCAGGACGCCTCCCCAGGGATCACGCGCCCACGAAACCCGACCGGAGCCGTCGTCCGCAGCGGCGGTGGGTGCAGGCGCCGCGGGCACAGGCGCGGCTGTCTCTTATACACATCTC
>OJGU01000288.1_pt1 | contig 33193 bp, 23 predicted proteins | sample 1594741 | NCBI WGS metagenome assembly OJGU01 (sample SAMN05416841, study PRJEB24817) | seawater metagenome | isolation source: Sea water | place: Canada:Atlantic | collected 2013-07
TAGAGAGGTCTCGTGGGCTCGGAGATTTGTATAAGAGACAGATTCACGGCCATTCCAATGCCGACCAGTTCTTGACGGGGGCAGACACGGGCGGGAGGGGTGATTATCAGAATGCGATCTCGCTCGATCAGGTCTATGCGGCTCATGTGGGAGAACATACGCGCTTCTCATCGCTTGTCCTATCGACCGATGGAGGCGCGGGAACGCCGCGCGGCACCCACACGATGTCGTTCGGTCGAAACGGGCGTGCGATTCCTGCGGAGAACAAGCCAAAACGCATCTTCGATGAGCTGTTTGTGAAAATCGATGGTAACGCTGCCCAACGATTGTCGCTCAGCCAGAGCGCGCTTGACGAACTCATGGACGATGCGCGGTCACTGCGGAGAGAGCTGTCTCGGCAGGATCAGAATACACTCGACGAATTTCTCGATTCCGTGCGAGGGACAGAGCGCAAAGTCGCGAAGGCGGCGACCTGGCTCGATATTCCGCTTCCTACAGTCGATGTCGATCATCTGAATCTCGACATCACCCCAGATAATCCGCGGGAGTATATTCAGACGATATACGAGTTGATTTACCTAGCCTTCAAAACCGATTCCACACGTGCGGCGACCTATATGATCGGTAAAGAACTCGGCGCTGGCATCAGTGACTATCTCGCGCGGGCGGTTGACTTACCTCTGACGCACAAATTGTCCCACGAGACCAAGAATCCCGGCGGGTGGAAGAATTTCGGCACCTACTGCCGTTTTCAATCCGAAGAATTCGCTCGCTTTGCGACTAAATTGAAATCGACTCTGGAACCTGCCGGTGAAGGGAGCATGCTCGACAATACGTTGCTTCTGTTCGGCTCCGCTTCTAGTGCCTTTCACCTTTCCCGCAACTATCCGTTGTTACTCGTTGGCGGCAAGAAGATGGGCTTTAAACATGGGCAGTATCTCAACTTTGCCGGCGCGGGAGCCTATCGCGGCGGCTGGGCTCCGGGAGACACTGAGCCGTGGAGAATGGAGGCCAGTCAAGAGGATCTTCCGCTATCGAATCTCTATGTGGCAATGTTGCAGAAGCTCGGTGTTGAAACAGAGGCATTCGGTGGCAACACCGGAATGCTGAGTGAGGTTTGAGGGTGGCAATTTCAGTTCGTCGACCAATCTTGATGTCTTGGCAGCGCGCAAATCTCAATTGCTAATGGGGATTCGATCGCTTCATTTTGCTCTGGCGCTCATCGTGTCTCTGATGACTGCCTCGAGGGCCGACGACAAGGCAATTGAAGGCAGCCTTCCGAATGTCATTTTTGTTCTCACTGATGATCTGGGGTATTCGGACATTGGCTGCTACGGTGCGACCAAGGTATCGACTCCCCACATTGATCAAATGGCTGCCGAAGGGATTCGCTTCACTGAATTCCACACAGCGGCGTCGATTTGTTCGCCTTCCCGAGCGGCCTTTCTCACAGGGGCCTACCCGCAACGTGCGGGCCTCTATATGGGCATCAATCCGATCCGGACGGCTCACTGGTTTCTCGGACTCCACCCTGACGAGATTACCCTCGCTGAGCTGTTGAAACAGCAGGGGTATGCGACTCACATGGTCGGCAAATGGCACCTTGGCACCGAGCCTGAATTCCTGCCGCAGAGGCAGGGCTTCGATTCTTACTATGGCATGCCGTGCAACTTCAGCCACTCGCCTAAGTTTTTCGATGGCGACGACGAGGTATTCGCTAAGGCGCCCTTGAATCGCTTGACCGAACTCTACACCGAACGGGTCACCAGGATCATTCGTGAGAACGTGGGCGAGCCGTTTTTCCTCTACTACGCGCATAACTATCCGCATACGCCGTATCGAGCCGGCGAGAATTTTAGGGGCAGTTCCCAGGATGGTGTACGCGGTGACGTGATGCAGGAACTTGACTGGGGTGTCGGCGAGATGATGAAGGCATTGAAACAGGTCGGCATCGAGGACAACACCATCGTTATTTTTGCCTCCGACAACGGCCCCACGAAGAACACCTATGCTCAACCCTATCGCGGCACCAAGTACGTCACGTTTGAAGGAGGGCACCGCGTGCCGTTTATCATTCACTGGCCTGACAGGATTCGGAATGGCGCCGTTTCCAACGTCAGTGCAAATGCGATGGATCTCTTCCCTACTTTGTCGCAGATCATCGGAGTCAAGTTACCGAATGATCGCGTTTACGATGGCGTGAGTCTTGTGCCTCTCTTGGAAGGGAAGTTCCTCGATCGCAAGAGCGATGCTCCCTTCTATTACTATAACTGTGAGAATCTGCAGGCCGTGCGTCGGGGCGATTGGAAACTCCACCTTCCTCGCGAAAAGAAACAACTGCCGTTCTGGGATAAAAACAAGGCGTTTGCTGGGCTTAAACAACCCGTTCTCTACAATCTGCGGACGGATCGGGCCGAGAAAAGCGATGTCGCCTCCGCGAATCCAAAGATCGTGAAACAGATGTTGAAGCTAGCGGCATCCGCGCGTGACGACCTCGGAGAATTCATGCAGCGCGGCAGAGGCCAACGTCCCACAGGTTCTATTTTTCCGGGCGTTCCCGTGATCAGCCATGAGAAGGACTGGGGAGCGATCCCTATGACTACAGCTCAAGCCTTTGAGATAGAAAGAAAAACCCGCCATCCCGATTGGAAAGACGGAGAGGCAAAATGAATTTCCGAATCGATTAACAATTTTTTATGAAACGATACGTTCTAAAACACTCCGTTGGCCAGTGCACTCGCCTACTCGCGATTGCTGCGTTTAGCCTGATCGCTACCGCATTCACGTTTGGGCAAGTTGCCAAGGCACAGCCTGCATCCAAGCCGAATATCGTCCTGGTTATTACCGACGACCAGGGCTACGGCGATCTCGGGTTTACCGGTAATCCGGTTATCAAGACCCCTCATATCGACCACCTCGCCACGGAATCGTCTCAACTAACGGACTACCATGTTGCACCAACCTGCTCGCCGACGCGTTCCGCACTACTCACCGGTCATTGGACAGACCGCACCGGAGTGTGGCACACGGTTAACGGTCGATCGATGCTGCGCGAGAACGAAGTCACGATCGGCCAGTTGCTGAAGGACCATGGTTATGCGACGGGAATGTTTGGGAAATGGCACCTTGGTGACAACTATCCTTATCGACCGGAAGACCGAGGTTTCACTGAAGTGTATCGTCACGGTGGTGGCGGCGTGGGCCAGACTCCGGATCTTTGGGACAACGCGTATTTCGACGGGAGCTATTTTCACAATGGGGAGGTCGTTCCTGCCAAGGGCTTCTGTACGGACGTATTTTTTGGGCAAGCCCAGCGATTCATTCGTGAACAAGCTGCCGCGAAGAAACCTTTCTTCGCCTACATTGCGCTGAACGCGCCTCATGGTCCCTTGCATGCGCCTCAGAAATACCTGGATCTTTATGCTGATCAGACGCCTGCGATCGCATCGTTCTTTGGAATGATCACCAATATCGACGACAATGTCGGCGCGACTCGTGCGCTCTTGGGTGAACTCGGCATCGCTGAAAACACGCTCTTCATCTTTACCACCGACAACGGTACGGCTAGCGGTGCAAACGTCTTCAATGCCGGGATGCGAGGTAAGAAGGGGAGCGAATACGAAGGAGGCCATCGCGTGCCGCTCCTGGCTCATTGGCCCGCCGCGGGTTGGACCAAGCCGCATGTCAGTGACACGCTCACTCACGCTGTGGACATTGTTCCTACCTTCCTCGACATCGCCGGTGCATCGACTCCCGCTGGATTAAAGTTTGACGGCCGGTCGATCCGTCCACTTCTAGACCCCGCTGCTGACGCCTCGAGTTGGCCGCACGAGCGCATGCTCGTCACCGATTCCCAGCGTGTGCGGGATCCTATTAAGTGGAAGCAAACGGCCGTCATGTCCGGTGCCTGGCGCCTCGTCAATGGCAAGGAACTCTACAACATCAAGACCGACCCAGGGCAGCAGCAGAACACCATTGCCGATCATCCTGAGCGAGCCGCTAAAATGCGGGCCTTCTACGACGCCTGGTGGGCTGAGCTAGAGCCGACCTTCGCTCAGACCACGGAGATCTACCTTGGCCATCCGGATCATCCCGTCGTGAGTCTCACTGGACATGATTGGATCCAAAAGGCATTGCCGCCATGGAATCAACAACACATCCGCGTGGGCTACGGCTACGGGCCAGCGCGCGCCGGTCGGGGGCGAGGCAATCGGGCTCGGAGAGACGCTGGCAAATCCGTTCACGCAGGTCATTGGGCTGTGAAAGTGCTCACTGCCGGCCGGTACGAGATCAGTGTACGTCGCTGGCCGCTAGAGGCGAACCATCCAATCACGGCATCATTGCCACCTGGAACGAATGTTCCTGGTGCCAGCGTCGCTTTCCGGGCCCGCCCCGGTGTCACCATTCCTGCGAGTGCTGCAACGCTTCGCATTGATGGCAAAGACATTGCCTCCAAGCCTGTTGGCGCCACCGACTCCGCGATCGCATTCACCACGACCCTGGCAACGGGTTCTCATGAACTCGCTCCGGTTTTTGTCACCGAGGACGGTCATGAAGTGGGTGCCTATTACGCAATCGTTAAGAAGCTTCCATGAGGGGCTGGCGAAGGTTTCCTGCTTACCGGACGAGAGGAAGGTATGATTCGAATCGAATGCTTGTGACCCAAGGTGGCTGCAAGCAGCCCACACTCCATTGAGTGCGAGAGCCTGCTCTCGCGCCTTAGTCCAATGCGATCTACCCTATGAACGGTGCCCTTTTTCAATCACGCTCGGGGCGAACCTGGACGAAACAAATGAAGCAACTTTTTACCCTAGTTTGGGTGCTCGCTGCCGGGGGGCTTTGCCGGGGGGCGGATTCGAAGGCTGATTTCTATGTTTCGCCACAGGGATCGGATACGTGGTCCGGAGGGCAATCGGATCCCAACGCCCAAGGAACCGATGGTCCCTTTGCCACGCTGGAACGGGCCCGGAATGCGGTTCGGGAGCTGAAAGCGAATAAGGCGGGTGACATTGTAGTCTTCGTTCGTGGGGGGACTTATCGTTTGAACCAGACCTTAAGATTTGGATTGGAGGATTCGGGCGAGGGCAATCACACCGTAACCTATGCGGCTTATCCAAACGAGACGCCAGTTTTCAGTGCTGGTAGAGAACTTGGTGGTTGGTCCAGAGTGACGGATGAACTTCCCGGCTTGCCTTCGGAAGCCCGAGGGAAGGTTCTGGTGGCTGATGTTTCGGATCGATTCTTCACTCTCTATGATGGGGAGGGTATGTTGCCTCGGGCAAGTTCTGATGGATTTATTCCCCTCGCAGGGGGCAGCCGCACCCGCGTGCATTTTCCAAAGGGCAAGTTGAAGGATTGGTCGAACGTGGAGGATGTGGAGATCGTTGTCCGGCCCCATCACGCCTGGATTAGCAATGTGTTGCCACTGAAGTCTGTTGCGGTGGAAAGGCAGATGGCAGTCACGTCGATTGCTGCCACTTATGCGATGAACCGGCTTCATTTCTTGAAGACTACGGAATCGTGTTGGGTTGAGAATGTGCTTGAGGAACTCGATGAGCCAGGTGAATGGGTGCTCAATACCAAAGAGGGCAAGGTGTTTCTGTGGCCGCGGCAAGAGTCTCCGATCGTGGTTCCTCAATTAATCGAGTTGATTCGAATCGAGGGCGAGATTGATCAGCAAGGTTTCCTAGATGTACCGGTGCGAAATCTTCATTTTAGAGGCCTGACGTTCATGCATGGGGATCGCTATTCCTTGGCGGAGGGCGATGCCGGCTTGCAGCATGATTGGGATTTTTTTGACAAACCAAATGCTCTGGTCCGCTTTCGCGGTACGGAGCATTGCTCGATTGAGTCCTGTCACTTTACCCACAGCGGTAGCGGCGCGATTCGTATCGATCTGCATGGGCAGCACAACCGAATCGCTGGAAATCATATCGAGCAGATGGGCGGTGCCGGCATTCTCCTCTGTGGCTACGGACCGGGAACCAAGGATGTAAACCGGAATAATTTGGTTTACAATAACCACCTTCATCATTTGGGGCAAATTTATCTCCATTCACCCGGGATCATGATTTGGCAGAGTGGTGAGAATCGAGTGGCGAACAACTTGATTCATCACATGCCGTATAGCGGGATGATTGTCTCGGGCTGTATGACTCATTTTTTCAACCGAAACGGGCGGGAGCTGAGTCGCACGATTAGGCGTCATGAAATCGGCGATCTGCCGAGAACGCCAACGCTGGAAGATGTTCGTCCTTTTTTGCATACCCACGACAACCTCATTGAATACAACGAGATTCATCACGTGATGGAAAGGATGGGGGACGGTAACGGGATTTACGTTCGTGGGGCTGGGGCCGGGAATGTGATCCGGCGCAACTACGTTCATCACTTGGTCACGCCGATGCTCATGCAGGCGGCGATCCGAACCGATGGGGGCCAGCGCGACACACTGATCGCTGAGAACCTAATATTTAAATGCATGGCCCAAGGAATTATCCTGAAGCTAAATAATCGTGCTGAAAATAACATCGTTGCGGACGTGTTGGCGCCACCGCGTGGTTACCATTTGTCGCTAAGGGAGGGGCCATTGACGGAGGCAGTTATCAAGAGAAATATCTTCTATTCCATGGGGAAGGATACGGTCTTTATTGACGAGTTGCCCCCTGGTAAAGGCCGGGAAACGGAGGACCGTAGGGGGCGAGCGTTAGCCAGAGCCAAGGATGCGGAAATGGACTACAATATCTATTTCAGCGCAGGCGATCCTATGCTGGGCGAATCAATGCTCAAGAAACAACAGCAGGATGGGGTTGATAGGCACAGTCTCGCAGTTGATCCACTGTTTGTCGCTCCCGAAAATGGTGACTTTGGTCTAAAGAAAAACTCACCCGCATTGAAACTGGGATTCGTTCCCTTCGATCGCTCGAAGGTGGGACTACGCGCTAGAGCGAAAAAGGATTGAAGGCGTTCTTTGACCGTTGCCAGGATTTTTGAAAGGGCTCCAGAAGGCACTCCAGGTATGCTTGGGAGTTAGGGTTGATACCAGCTGGGGGTGCCGAACCAATCGTGCATTTCTTTCTCGAAGGGAGCGACGATCTCGTCAGGCTCCGGGAAGACGCCTTGATCTTGCGTTTCTACGATCCAGACCGAGAGTGCTGTTCTCATTTGTATGAGTAAGTCTCGATAGCTGGGATCCGCAGCAAGGTTGTTGATCTCATGCGGATCATTGACGGTGTCAAAAAGTTGCTCTTCCGGAACACGCGGAGACATGAGCGCCGCGGGTGGTCCGGTGAGTTTCCCCTCAGCCATCAATTGACGCATGAGGGGTTTGATAGGGAAACATTTCTCTTTGTATCGGTTGAGCGAGGTGAAGTGCCGGTCAGGATAGTAGTTGCGGAGGTAATGAAACCGTTTGCCTCGAACGCTACGAATCCGGTTCACGGTTTCGTCAATTCGATCCCGTGCGGAGAAGGCAAACTGGCGTTGCGGGCCCAGCTTGTTTCCGAGGAAGATTCGCCCGTCCATACCTAAGGGGCGCTTGATGCCGGCGATGTTGAGTGTGGTTGGGGTGAGATCGATGAGGCTGATGAGTTCGTCGCTGACGCTTCCTGCTTTGTAGTTTGCGGGAGCTGGGAAATTCTTTGGCCAGTGAATGATCATGGGAACATGGAGTCCGGTGTCATAGCACCAGTGTATGCCTCTCGGTTCGATTCGGCCATTGTCCCCAAAGAAAATGATGACCGTATTGTCCGCCAGTCCATCTGCTTTCAATTGAGCAAGAATGCGTCCTACGGTTTTGTCCATGCCTGAGATCGAATTCAGATAGCGTGCCCATTCCTTTTTCACGAGGGGATGATCCGGATAGTATGGCGGCGGAGTCACGTTGTCTTCGGTGGCGATTCGGTCGTGTTGTTTTTCGCCCTTCCACTCGACGCGAGGTTGGCGCCAGGTTTGCCGGTCATAGATATCGTACTCAGCCTCCAAGGTGTTGATCTGGGCAAAGAATGGTTCGTGGTCTTTAAGGGTTTCCCACTGGTTGCTATCATAAAGTTTCCCTTCGTTAACGAAATTGAGATCTAGTTTCCCTGAGCCGACCTGCTCTTGTTCTATGGTCGTGATGTTGGCGGTATAATAGCCGACATCTTTTAGGCGGTGAGTGATGGGACGAACGCCTTCTGGAAGACGGTAGTCGTCCTCTCTGTGGGAGCGCATGTTGTGGGTGTCGCTAGTCGTTTGATACATGCCCACGAAGAATGCGCTGCGGCTCGGTGCGCATACGGGTGAGGTTGAGAAGACGTGGGTATAGCGAATTCCACGAGCGGCGAGATCATCGAGGTAGGGAGTCTTGACCTGTTTCGCTCCGTAGCATCCAAGATCGAGCTTTAGATTCTCTGCAACAATCCAGAGTATGTTGGGCCGTTTGGGAGGCCCGACCGCCACAGCTGAAGGGATTACAATCGTGATCGAGAGAAGTAGAAGAGTGATTGTTCGTTTCATTAATCTCTTGGTTCAGCGCGGTGTGGTCGTCTGGTATGGGGCGTGTGGACGAAGAATCTTATCTGTCTGAAGCCGTAGAGGCAAGCGCTGGGCTTGGAGACTGAGCGCTTTATTGAAGGAGGCGACGTGCCGAAAACGCAAAGGGCTCAGCGGCGATCGAATGCGATCACCACTGAGCCCTGGAGGATTTTAGTCTGTCCGTCTATCTGGCGATGTAGAACTTGGCAGAAGCTTCAGCGCTGGTTGAGAACGGTGAGGTCGCTCCAGTTACCGGTGAGAAGTCACCTGTTACGCTGTCAGAAGACATCAGCGTTCCGGTGTAACTGATAACGATTGTTCCTCCGTTGTTCTCGATTCCAGAGATTGCCCCAGACCCGCCACCAGGGACGGGAGGTAAAACCACTGGAGGGAGAACGACGGGTGGTTCAACCGGGGTGATCGAATCGGCATCGTTGAAGTCCCAATGGGCCAGCAGTCCCTTGCTCGAAGGGAGATCAGAAGGCGAGGTGCCGCCTGCGATCGACTTCAAGTCGGATTCGCTAAGAGCCGTTGAGAAAATTGCGAAATCATCGAAGATCGAGAGATCGTTATTCCCTAGGACCCCGTCCGAACCGATGAACAAGCCGGTCACATCGGACGTGAGAGGATCGGCATCAAATATGTCCAGGAATAGCTCGCCGTCAATTCGGATCTCCTTGAAGTCTTCCTTCTTGGAGAAGGAGAACAAGTGCCAGCTATCTGTCCAGAAGGTATCGTCCGTATAAGCAGGGAACTCAGTGATTGAGCCATTGAGTCGCTGCGTTGGCACGGTACAACATCCTTGGGTGTCGAGGAAGATCTGGTTGTTCCCCCAGGGGACATGGGCTTGGAAACCACGATTGCCGTTGTTCGCCGAGGCGCTGGTAATCCAGAAGGCTGAACTATTGGAAATTGTGTGCTTCTTGCCCCAGAAGGCCACTGTCAATTCGTCATTGGCAAATGCTTCCTCGAGGTATTCGAATTGAGTCACGATGATGGACCCACCCTGATTGGTGAAATCCATACCGTAGTCACCCGTCTCGCCCGAGACGCCGCCGCCGTCTTCTGTGTAAGTGGCATTACCTGTGATCAAGCCTGGATAGGAACCGACTCGATCAAGGGTCGGCCCAGCGTATTCGCGTACCGTGAAAGACCAGGTTCGGGTGATTCCATTGTAGCTTAGGCTGGCGGTCTGAGTGGAACCACCAGGTAAGAAACCATCGGGTTGGAAGCTGACGGTTGTGACTCCGCCGGACTTATTCGTAGATGCGTCCACCGTGGCACCGTTCACGCTCAGCGAGACGCTTGCGGCATCGACAGGATCCGAGCCGTCGGTCAGCTGGACTTCGATGGCTGAATCTGGGCTGACGCCGGTTGCTCCAGGGCTAGGGACAACCTTGCTGGCGTAGGTAGGGGCACCACCGGTCCGTTCGCGGTAGGCTTTGCTGGCGTTGGCGTTGGATGTATCGTTGATCAAGATCTTCTCTCCATCCACTACAGAGAACCACTCGACATTGGCTCCTCCACGACCTTCATACCAAAGAAGCCGCATCGGATAAACACCATCTTCTTCGACCACAAAGTTGAAGAGAGTGTCAGCGGCCCCGCGACCACCTTCGAAGATCCCGAGTTGGGTTCCAAACTGGTCCAATGCTGATGGGCCTGAGGTTACCTTGAAACCATCATCACTGTTGACGCCGAAGGTGTTGAGGCCGCTCTTTAATTCAACATGGGTGAGAAACTCGCCTACGATCCCGTCTGTGCTGTCATTGAATCCCGGAATGCCGGGGATGAGCGCATCGGGGAATCCGGTGCCATCATTGAAGTTGCCTTGAGCCGCTTCTGCTTGATCGAAGTTGACTAGGTCGACGTTGACAGGGGTGACTTCATAGCTTGTCGCATTGAAATCACCGGCTTCGTTGAGGTAGGGTTCTTCGGTCAATGGATCGATGAATTCACCGCGAAGTTGGCGTTCGGCATCGGCACTCACGTTGTTGTGAAGTGTGGCGTTGGTGATTTCGATCTGGATGTCACTGACTTGAGAGATGTTGGCCACAAAGCCCGGCTTGCTGGTATCCACGTCGTCGACTTTGAAGTCCGTGGAGAGGAACCCAAAGTTTGCCGGGACGGTTAAATCAAACGACTGGGAGTGCGCTCCGGCAGGTGACGCGGTGTCGTTGTAGGAAAGTTCGACACTGAATACTTGACCTGGCCGTGGGAAGAAATCGAACTCGTAATTGATTTCGACTTTTGTTCCGTTGCGTACGGTGGATGGCGAAATGGTCGCTCCATCAAGCGTGGCCGTTATTGACCCCTCGTCGATGCCGAGTCCGATCTCTTCCAACGCGGCCGCGAATCCGGAAAAACTTCCGCTGAACGAGGCGAGCCTTGGGGCGAGTCCATTACTGGGATCAGGGACGAACGAAGGCTTTTTGATCAGTGCGAGGAGCGCGGGATCGAATTCAGCCAAGACTTCGCCTGCTGATGCTTCTCGGACAGTGCTGACCGTGATGCTGTCGTTGGCGCGTAATCCATCCAAAAGAATAACGATAGACGCACTGGCCGAATTGTGGCCGTTGGAATTCCGAATGTAATGCGTGCTTGCGGTTGCACCGGGGACGGGGCTGCCGTTGACCTCAACCGAAATGGTTGGGTTTGCTCGAGCGACTGTTGACTCAAGGGCATCGTTGTAGACAAGAAGGTAGTTACCGGCTTCCTTGACTGTGACGGTTCCGTTGCCCGTATTGCTGCTGTAAAGGGCGCTGTCATTAACTGAAGGATTGCCCCAAGCAATAGGCGTGGCGGTTTCGGGGTTGAAGCTAATGTCATCGATCGTCTCAAGCGCAGTTGCGGAGAATACACCGGAGTTGCCGAGTTTTTCGATAAAGAGTGAGGCTTGTTTGCCGGCTGTGAGAGTAATGATGCCAGCTTGGCCCTTCTTCCAAGTTTCGATGCGTAGTCGCTGATTGCCCGTGACTTCGATGACGCCTGAAAAATGAATTGAGGCCTCGGTGTGTCCGTCGGCGTTTCGAATGTACCCTTGCTCGGCTCGGCCGCCGGGAACTTGCTCCCCGTTGAGAGTCACTAACATTCCTGGTGCCGCCCGAGCAATCGCGCCGGAGAGAGGAATGTTTGCGGTCACGAGATAGGTGCCGGAACCGAGGGTGATTTCTTCGCCGCCATCACTATGGGTGAATCCTGAGTCTTTTCGATTCGAGGCCCAGGTCAAGAGTGCAGGGTCTTCTACGTCGAAATCTCGATTCAAATTGTCATCCCCATCATCGGGTCCGTCCGAGAGAGCCGAGAAGACCGTCCGAGAGCTGTCGACCAATTCAACATACAGAGAGGCAGTATTGATGGTCGTTGGATCCGAGACTTTCGTTGTTTTTGAGAGTTTGAGCTCGATCACATCTCCAGCGTTCAAGCCTGGAACCAGTTGCGCGATGTGATCGGATGATTCGTCGTGACTATTTGAGTTTCGCATGTAGGACGATTCACTGCGAGAACCAGGCACGGGTTCTCCGTTCACGTAGAGTTCTGCTGCGATGGTCGCTCGAGCGGAGCTATCTGTGAAAGGGATCGTTGCGGCGATAAAGTAATCACCTGGATTTTTGACGATTAGTTTGGTGGCATCCGACAAGCTAAAATCAAAAGCCGTGGGATCCGTTGCTGCCCCTTGGTTCCAAAAAACGGAAGTTGGTGTGTCTGTGGCTAGTGTCGGAGATGCGTTTCCAACAAGGTTACCTTGAAGGAAGGCCCCGTTGGCGGGAGTGGCTTTGAGCGGCTGGATGGCGAACAACAATCCAATCGCTATAGCCAAGGTAGTTCGTATCAGGTTTTTCATAATGACAAGAATAGACGGTACTGAGACCTCGGTGGATCGAGACAATTCCAATTGGGATGGATGGTATTATTCTTTGGTTTGTGGTGGAAATTCAAGGATTATTAACAATGGAGTTGTCGGACTGAGCAATAAATGATTGGTATGAGGGGTTTTACGTATAATTGCCGGATGGTGTAAGCTGCTAAGAATGTGGGTTTTCTGGATGGGCTCTGAGCAGGATGGAATCAATCCTCTCATCTGTTTTGCCCAATCGGGCCTCGCAGTGAATTTCTCGGCTTGGGGCGTGAATGTGCAAGGACACTTTAGAGCCTGGAGCCAACCGTCCTGCTTTCATTATTAGGGGATTCAATCGGATGCAGGATCTGATTAAAAAAAAGAACTCGCTTTCAGAGCTACCGTTAGCCCTGAAAGCGAGTTGTAAGGAGCGCTGATATCGATGGACTATGGCTGAGCGGGCAATCGTCCGATGACCATTTCTCGCTCCGTCTGGCGCTTAAGTCTTCCATGCAGACTGTTCAGCCAACTATTGGGTTTGGTGATCGGGTTTGAACTTGGAAGGCTCCAAGTGTGCCCGACGACTTCGTAGTTGGAGTTTAGTAGGAAACCCATCGTCCCAATTCCGGCTCCGTTCGATTCTTCTTCCACGCCGTCGATAAGATAGTCTCTGGTATCAAATGAATGCCCCCCGCTAGACACATCAATGACTTTTACCGGATAGTATGTGGTGCCAAAGAGGGTCGGATCTGAGGCTGCAAGCGTCTCTGGATAGTTGATTCCTCCGTTCCAGTCGATAGAAAGGAACATCATCGTGTGTCCCGTGTCTTCTCCGATATCGTGTGCGGCCATAATATCACCTGCTTGAACGAGGTCGAGTGTCGTGATGTGCTGTTCGAATCCGACCAACTGCTTGATAAGCGCGGCATAGCGATAAGAGTGTGGGCTAGATTTACTCACAACTTCTTGAAGAAGTGGGTCGAAAAAGTCATAGTCTTTCCAGTTCCATGCATAGGCGGTTTTCAGCAGCAGGGTAACGAAGGAAGAGCATTTAGCGTGGACCTCCGGTAAAATCCCGAGTGCTGGATCTTCGAACTGGAGATAACTGGGGTTCGTCGAACTATTCCAGCTACCGCCATAGCGGTTGATTCGAATCCCGTCAGCGTTGAAGAGGACATCATTGTCCTGGTGGTTAAGGATTCCATTCACCAGATTCATTCCCAAGGCGAGATGTAGTGGGCCGGAGACGTTGCTAGGCCAGTTGACGATTTCGATATCAGGCGTTGGCTCAGGATCAGGCGTTGGCTCAGGATCAGGCGTTGGCTCAGGATCGGGCGTTGGCTCAGGATCGGGCGTTGGCTCAGGATCGGGCGTTGGTAGCGTTGGGGTCCCTGCGAGTCTTCCAATGGTGATCTCACGTTCGGATTGCCAGGTCATTCGACTATGGACAGATTTCACCCAACTATTCGGCTTCGTGACGTAATTCGAGGTGGGCAGGCTCCAGGTATAGCCGAGAATCTCGTTGTTGGCGTTTGCCAGGATCCCGATTGTGCCAACGCCGATGCCTGCGGTCTCGAATTCTTGACCATTGTAGTCAAACGTTCGTGTGTCGAAGGAATGATCGTTGGAAGTGCAATCAAGGAAGCGCATTGGATAGAGCGTGGTTCCCGCGAGGGCGGGATCGGAGTCTTCCTGATCCGTGTGGTAAGGCATCCCGTCCGATAGCGTGAGGCCCGCGACAATTCCGATATGACCGCCGTCATCTCCAACATCGATCATCGTCATAATATCTCCCTTCTGGATTGCGTCGATTCGGATGATTGAGGCGTCAAATCCAACGAGCTGCTGAATGAGAGCCGCATAGCGGTAGGCGCTTGGGCTCGCTTTCGATACGACTTCGTCATCGATTGGATCGTAGAATGAGTATTGGCTCCAGTCCCACTGATATGCGGATTTCAATAGAAGACTGACAAAGGTCGAGCCCTTGGCGTAGGCGCTAGGGAGCACGCCCTGTGCGTTGTCCGCAAACTGAAGATAGACCGGATTCGAAGAGCTGCTCCAGCTTCCGCCTCTGCGGTTTAGATCAACCCCGTTCGCATCGGTAAAGACCCCGCTCATCTGTTGAGTTTGGATTTGCTCGATTAATTCGAGGCCGAGGTCGACGTGGAGGGGAGTAGCCTGTGAAATGGGAATGCTACCGAGCAAGAAACATCCAATGGCCATGCCCGCGATGAAGCGGGATGGTCCAGTACGTTTTGCGGGGCTTTTTCTAGTGTTTTCGTTCATTGTCTCTTTCCTAAATCTTTTTTTAGAGTTTATTTCGTGCCGTCATTGGATCAGTGCGAAATAGGGAATCGATTTAGGCCAAATAAAATCAGAAATGTTTTTCATTGGGCTCCTGGGGGTAGATTTCTCTTGAGACAAGTGTCCCTCGGGTGGGAATAACCAATCGCTTTTAAGGACAATAGATGATGTTGCGGAACCTATGCGCCTTGTACGAGCCGAGCGGCTGGAACAGTAACGTGCCTTCCTCTGGCCTAGGAATGAGAAGCGATCTGCCGACTAGCTCGGGTTAGGGCCAAGGAGAAGGTTTCCATCCAGAGCTTGCAGCGTCAACGATGCCATAAGGTTGGTATAAACCTGCACTCGTGAGCGGTGTCCTTCATCCACAAAGGGCAAGCCATTGCCGCTCTTGAGGTGATTCGGATCCAACATTCGCTCTAGTGATCCATTGAGGGCTCGAAGCGTTGTTCTCTGACTGGAGTTCTTCTTGCTTAGCAAGCTTGCTGCCGTTGCCGCGTATGGAATCGTCGCAAAATAGTAGTAGTTAGAAATCTGATAATGCGCCGAGTGCGGCCATGTTTGCCCGCGGGTAACTTTTTCAAGATACGGCAGCATGTCGGTGAACTGTTCGAGCGCCTTTTTTAGATTTGATATTTTGTCACTGTCCATGGGATCGCTGAGCCAACGAGCAAAATGGACCGTGGTCGCTCGGGCAACACTCCCTTTCTCAGAGTATGTGCCCGTGCTCGAAGTCGTGTAACGAACCGCCAAGGGCGTTTCGCTGTGAAAAGATTGTTCGAGAAGCTTGAGAGCACGTTTGATGGTTCGAGACTTAGCACCGCTTGAGATTAAAGCAGCAGTCACAACCCCTAGTTCGTGACTAAGGTATCCTCTATGTCCTTTTGACCCCTTATAGACGACCGGGGCGCCAAGGGAGACTGCCTCGTGAAGTTGTTCCTGACAGTCGCTAAGCCATTGGTCGACATTGCTCTGTTCCGCTGCTGTGAGTTCGTTCCAATACACTGTCTTTTTAACCCTAGGGATGAGGTGCAAGGAAAAGGCCTGTAAGTAGGTGCGAAAGGCGAGGCCGCTGATGATCGGGCCCGGACTTCGCCTGCCCAGGAACTTGAGAATCGCAATGAAGGTCTCTTTGGCATTGGCTGTCATGAGTCTGGGGTAGTGCTCATGGATTCCGAGGAAATGAAGTCCGCCGAGTATTTTAACGGTGCGGTCGCCGTGAGTAATTTCTTTGGAATCGGGGGACGACGAGAGTGTTCCGAAATTGATTCGCGGTGAATAGGTGTATCGACTGAGTTCGTGAGACTGCGGGAGTTCGGCCGTGATTTTCTCGAGCCACTTCACAAGCGTCGAATGGGCTATCCTTGGTGACTTGCGTCCCACGGGATCGAGGATAGCATACAATCTTGCGATGCTTGCCTTACAAAGTTCGACCTCGCCTAGTCCGAGAGCTGAGATGTCGCGAGGCATCTTGGCATAGGCTTCGTTGCCAGTTTTTTGGAATTGATCGATGAGATCAATAGCTTGATATCCCTGGAGAACTCGGAATGTTTCGGATGCCAGCCGGTTACGGTACTTCTCTTCATGACTTGCGATGGTGTTTCCGAGTGTTCGGAGGATGTTAGTCAGGTTGAAGAGGCGAGATTGTTTGATTTCGGCAGTCGTTGCATTCTGGAGCTCATCAATGAGCGTGCTGAGGATTTCCAATAGGGATTCCATGATGTCATCAACGTGTTCGGCCGGTAGTGGGCGTTGGTCGATGAATCTGCTTGCTTTGGTCATCTTGGCGAAGCTTTTGGTTTCGGCACAGCGCTTCAAAAAGTTGCTCATTCCAGAATAAAAAACAGGGCGCGCCTCGGAATCATTGAAATCCTTTCTCAATATCCACTCAATGCGCTTATACACCTTGAACTCAAGCGGAGGGGGGAATTCCTTACCAAGACTTCCGAGAATTGTTTGGAGATGTTGTTTGAGTCCCTGGAGCTGATTGCTGCGAATGTGTCGAAGAATATCTAGATAGTCGTCGCTTTCCAACAGTGGTTTCTTGTCTTTGCCCGTGGTCGGGATCAACCTTGCGAGATCGAGGTCGAATTCGTGTATCTTGTAGGTGTCGAGCTGGTTGAGGGTTGAGCGGAGGCTCGACTCATTTAATCCGAGTGCTTGCCATTCTCTGATAGCATATCCCCAGACCAGACCGAGTGTTTTTCTTACTTTCCTGAGATCGCGACGAGTTTCGAATCGTCTTGGCTTAAAGCCCTGAAGCCAACCGCGCAGGGCCTGATCAATGACAAGTTCCTGAATAGCCTTTTTTCGGTCTGCCGCAATGGTGGAATCGTTAAGAGTCTCGCCGAATGCTTCAAATAGTTCACTCCAGAATCGCGGTGTGAATTGAGTTGGTTTCAGCCCGTTGTGTTGATCAAGGACGGCCTTAACTCTGCTGATGGCGTCGGCCAGGTGTTGAGGATCTCCGCTCGTGAGCAATTTGAGCGTTTTCGTCGCCCAATAGAGTCGTGTGCAGTGCAATGGGGAGACGAAGACTTTGGCGAGTAGGCTGGCAGAATTCTCCGTCTTACAGTCGCCTCGATGTCGCCAGTAGTAAGGGGTTTGAGTGGTGCGAGGGAAAGGGCGTTCACTGATGAAAAAGGCTTCGTTGTGGGTGACCGGAAGTCTGCCGTAACGTCTGTTGTAGTCGTAGTGATGCATCTTTGAACAATCCCGCCAGGTCTTGTGGTCCCATCGAATAGCGATGGCTTTTCCCCGATCAAGGAGGTCATGGAGTGTCCTTGAGAATGTATCCATACTCTCCTTATTTGTCAGCGGGGTTCCGATTTTCGATTCGCTAAGGCATATCGAGAACCAGGTCTTTCTCCCGATCCACGAGATGTCACTGAGGTCGAGGAACGTTGCTGCACTTGAAATGCGCGAGGGGAATTTTCTATCAAGGCCCTGAGCTGTGATCGAGGGATGCAGGGTGAATGCCAGTTTGTAGGTATGGGGACGACCACTGCCGGTTGAAGCGAGGAGCTCATAGCCGGCAACGAGCGTGGACTTTACCTTGAAATGGCTATCGGCCCACCCAAGGAATGCTGACTGATTGCTTTTGGCCTTTTTTTCAAATTTATCAGTTGCTTCAAGCGGTACGTGAGCGATGACGTATAGCCATTTGAAGTTGCTTAGCTGGGACTCTTCCTTGCCCGATGCTTGAATGTGAAAATAGTCAGTCCTGTTCATTGTTCGAGTTTGATTGAGATTCTGTTTGAGGGGGCCGTGGCTGCCGAGTCGTGCTACCTGAGACGAGGGTCCTTGATTCTAGTCGGAATCTCCCTCGTCCCATGCGCCCTCTTCTAAGTTCCGGTCCAGATCCGTCCGTTCCTTTGGGAGCCAAATGAGGTGGTCAACATAGTCGCGGGGTTGGTCTAGCTCGACGTCTCGGATTTCGGCATGAATGGCTGCCTCGGCTGTTTTTTCATCGATTGGGAGGTTTGGTTCGAGTTCAGTGAGGTCATTCTTCATAGTCATTGCGGTTCGTGTGGGTGGGCTCCGTTGCAGCCCCGCGAGATCGGTGTGTGCCTGCTATTCTTAATCAGTAATAGTGTGGGTCTCGTCATGATCCTTCTGCTTCGGCTCGCGAGGGGCTTGATTCCCCGACTTTACCTGCGAAGAAAATCGGGAGAGGGGTCAGTAAATTGAGCGTTTTCTGCTAGGGGGAGCATCGCTTCAGAATTGATCCTTCGTCAGGATTGCCCCTGTACTTGTTGATGCTCGCCGTTGGGAGGGCTTCCCGGTATCCTTCGGGCGATCCGAACAAACGAAGAAAGAGAATGGACCCGAGACTAGAAGAGGCGTTTGTAGCAAGTTTGTACCCGTTGGCCGACGGGTTGCCGGCGCCGCCGATCGATTCCAACCAAGTGCAATCCCGGACAAAACTGGAATTTCTCAAAGCCTTCTATCGAACGAATCTGGCTCTTGAGAAATTATTGAAGGCTCGCAAGAAGCATGGTCCGGAGGGAGAAAAGGCGTGTCGCGAGTACGTTGCTGATCTGAAGGAGGCGCTCTTAAATCGGGATAATCTCGAGGAAGAGTATCGATCTCAGGGAATTTGGGTTGAACCCGAACATGAAGGAGATTTCGTATCTAATCTGCGATTCTTCTTCCCTCCAGGTTCTGTTGGACGAGGCAAGTACGTGTTCACGACCGAAATTGAGTTGCCTCAGTCCTAGTTCGAAAATGCTAGTCAGATTCAGTCTTCGAGTCAGGTTTTGGTTGTGCCTGCGCGGGAGCTCCACGTCCAAGCATCGATGAGAGTGTCGCGAAGAGACCTTTGATATCTTCTGCCCCCTCTTCGGCAAGCTTTTCGGCCGCCTGTGGTTGGGATGAAAGGATGGAAACCAAAGACCTATATTGTTCTTGGGACTGAACGAAGCTCTTGGTCGCAGAATGGAAGAACGTATTCAGCTTGGCATCGATTCTAGGACCTCTCATAGGTGGTGTATTTTTCAAATTGTTCTCCGACTTATTAACGTTTGACTGTCTCTTCAAGGCCTCTTCCATTCGCTTATCGGCATTGAGCTTGACGCCCTCGGCAGCTTGATTGATTGAGCGCTGCGAACGATTCGTATTTCGTCGCAGATCTCGACCAATGCGCGCCACGGTTCTCCGGAGTTTTCGGTGAATCGCGGGGGTGTTAGAACGAGGCTTACTCACCAGTAGGGAAGTTCTTGAGTATGTCCCCAGAGTAGGTGCCGATGGTCTTAAAGGTCTCCGCTGCGTTCTCAATCGTCTGTTGGGCCTGCTGAATGACGGCCGCCATTTTTGGGTCGCCATCGGAGATGAGTTTTGCGGTTGCGACGCCCATTGCTGTGGTCGAAAGGGTGTTGATGTTTCTTAAAAGGCTGGACGCATCTTGGACGGTCATAGCCATGGTTTGAGACACGGCTTGGTAGGCGCTGCCTGATCCATGAATTCTCGTTGTTTTGGGATCGATTACCATTCTGTTAGTGTTTTCGACGGTTTCGAGGACTGTAGGAGTAATGACTTCAGTTTTTGGCATAACGATCAAGTTGGTAGGTTTGGATTAATCTTGGCACGAGCGAAGCGATTCGAGTTCTTATGGGCTCGTTTCTTGGGGAACGTTTGATCCCGAGTTGCCTGCTTGCGTGTCGCTGCTCTCGGGGCTCATTCCTCCCGCCTCGATGATCTTGGCGCAAACGGTGCCGACCACTGAGGTGCCAATTTGTTGCATTGAGCTTTGGGCAATGACAGCGTTCTGCATGGAGATTCCGAGCGCATGGGCGAGATTCTGATAGACGACGCCCATCGATTGTGCCGGGGCCGCTGCGACGACACTGACGTTGGTCTGTGTGACGGCGTCAGTGATCTGCGGGTTGACTTTTTCTGAGTCAGACATGGCTTTCTTGGGTGTCGAATTGGTGCTGCTACGCTTGGGGTCGATACGTATCCGCATCGACCTCAATCCTTCTCCTCGGTGCGTTTTCTCCGCTTGGCTCTGGAACGACCGCTGGCAAGGGGAAGGCTAGCATCCTAGCACGATCCTTCGTTTTGAATTCATTCGGTCAATCGTGCTTTTATAGGGGAGACTCACGCTCACGCCAAAGACTGCCGTATCCAACATATTCTCAATTTGCCGGTTAAATATGGAGTATTGAATGAGAAGAGCGAGCGAATGGGGGTGGCGAAGGGCGCCAAAGCTCTCAGCTCGCGCTGAGATATTCGGAACCCTCGTTACCCGAGAGAGGGACGAAGCCCGATTCGTAGCATCGTCCTCTTGAGTGTTTCGTTTCGTTCTTACCATTGAAACGGGCAAGTTAGATCGCTGCGGGAGTCTCCCTCCTAATCAGTTTCGAACGTATTGGTTCTAACGATGAGGTCTTACTTTCCGTCGTCACCATCCGCGTTATCAGCGGCCTGGCCGCCTGCGGCCGATCCGAGGGTATACAGTAGGGTGACACCCATGGTCGTCGCCGCCTGATGAATGACGTTCGTCTGTTGTTGGGCCGTGACTGCGTTTCCGGCTGCAAGTCCGGTGGCATGAGAAATACTTTGGTAAAGATTTCCCATTGCTGTTGCTGGGGCTTCGGCAACGACTTTAACATTGGTTGAAGCGACCGCGTCTTTGATTTGTGGATCCACTGAATCAGCCATAACTTTTTTCTTCTAGTTTGTTGTTATTTTAGTGATGTTTTCGTTCTGAGGAGTCAATCGATGACTTTCTCGTCATTATTACCTGGCGATGAGTCGTGATTAAGGGGTCAGTTTTCTTAGATTTTTTAACCTTGGTATGAGCGAAGAGATACAGATCGAAGATGTGGGCGCCTATATGGGGGAACTCCGATTGGTGGCTCAACGCCTATTACGTTGCGAGGCAGATGCCGATTCGGTCAGGCCAACGGCTCTTGTGATTAGTGCCCTGCGTCGCAACAAAGGGAGAGAGCAGGAATGGGATGAGGTGTCGTGGAAGGATCGCCGGTACTTTTTTGGCGCGATGCATCAAGCGATGAGGCGGTCGTTGATTGATAGGGCAAAGAAGAAAAAGGCGAAGAAGCGTCCCCCATTGAAATTCGTCGAACCTGAAGATCTTAACTTCTATGATCTGGCGGATACCTTAGAAAGTGCTCCGGATCAGATTGATGCTCTCACCAGTGCCCTTGGATGGCTTGAGGGAGAGGAACCAGGGCTTGCTCAAATCGTGGAGTATCGTTTTTTTAGTGGGCTCACAGTGGAACAGACGGCGAAAGTACTCGAAGTGAGTGAAAAGACCATCAAGCGGCGTTGGAGCCAGGCAAAGCTTCTGCTCTACGATCGTATTTTGGGAATTCTCAATGAGGCAGCCTGAGCAAGTCGATGAGTGCTTTATTTACTGTCGTAATTTAGCTCTTCATCTTTGTTTCGATTGAGTTGCGAGGCTAGGGTTTGAGCATGGATTCACTTGTTGATTGGAGTCAGGTGTGTCGCCTGGTGGAAGAATTCGAACAAGTGCCTATTGATCGCTTGCCCGAACGACTCGCGGCTTTGGAGTCAGAGGCAGGGCTCGACCCGAGGGTTCTCCATTTCGTGCGACTCAACTTCCGAATCGCTCATATTCCTTTTGAGATCACCCGCGGAACAATTCTTAAAGAAAAGTATCGGGTCGAGGAGAAGTTGGGGCAAGGTGGTATGGGAGTGGTTTACCGAGCCACGCACTTAGGAACGGGCCGCGATGTTGCCCTGAAGTTTATCCACCCCTCATTGACGAATTGTGGGAGTGAAGGGCGCTTTCAACAGGAAATTCTCACCTTAGGAAGGCTGGAGCACCGGGGCATCGTTCAAGTGTACGATGCTGATCAGGCCCCTCTCGGGCAGAACCAGTCTCCGGTAGTCTTCTTCGCAATGGAATATATTCGAGGGCGATCTCTTCTCCACTATGTCCGAGAGGCGGAGTTGCCCCCTCGTGAATCGATTGAATTGTTCGCGGAGATCTGTGAAGCGCTTCGGTATGCGCATGATCGGAGGATCATCCATTGTGATTTGAAGCCCTCAAATATTTTATGTCGTTCCGATGGATCGGTCGTGATCTTGGATTTTGGGCTCGCTTCCGTTGGGAATAGCTTTCTGAACACGGTCGTCGGAGATCGCTCAGGGGGTGTTGATTGCTCCGGGACCCCGGCCTACATGAGTCCGCAGCGGCTCTTGTACGGTGGGGGGAAACATCCAAGCGTCGAGGATGATGTCTATTCTCTAGGCGTGGTGCTCTTTGAAATGTTAGCCGGAGAGTTTCCTTTTGAGCTTGAACGACCCCATACCTTCGAGACGATCCGGCAAGCCGTGAGCTCGCAGCAGCCAAGACTGCTGGGGGACCTTGATCACCGATTTAAGGGGCCAATCGAAAACCTAGTTCAAAAGGCGATGCATCCAGATCCCACGGAGCGCTATTCCAGTGCGACTGCCTTGAGCAAGGCCATCGGGAGATTGAAGTGGGGGGCAGACACCGCTGGAGCTGTATCTGGGACCGCTTCAATGGGAGCCGTGAATGAGTCTTGGATGCCAGAAGCAGGGAAGAAGATACCGTCCACAAGTTGGATCTTGAAATCCCATCTCGGGAACGGGGCTGTAGGGCAGGTGTGGAAGGCTGATCATGAGACCCTAAAATTAAGTCGAGCGTTTAAATTTTGTTTCGATCCGCAGAAGGTCCGAATGCTGAAACGCGAGATGACCGTGTTTCGACTGCTTCAACAGAGGGCGCTTCCAGCAATTGTACGCTTTCATGAAGTCTCTTTTGATGATCCGCCTTTCTATCTGATGATGGACTATGTTCCTGGGGCCGATCTCGAAAGGTGGCACGAAACAGCGCAACCGACGCTGGACTGTTTGACCCTGTTGATTGCTTCTGTGGCAGAAGGATTGCAGCGGGTGCATGACATCGGAATCATTCATCGTGATATCAAACCTTCAAACATTCTGATTGAAGAACGGAGCGGTGAGAAGGAGCCGCTGAGTTTCTTAGCAGATTTTGGGGTTGGGAAAGTGGAATCCGATCCTGAGCTGGATCGGGTTACCCGGTGGGGATTTACCGAAACCCTCATCGGCTCTGAAAATCAAACCCTGGTCGGAACTCAAATGTATATGGCTCCCGAATTGTTTCGCGGAGAGGACGCTTCCTGCCGAAGCGATATCTATTCATTGGGGGTGGTGCTATTTCAATGCCTTGTTGGTGATTTTAGTCGTCCAATTACGGCCGACTGGGCGGAATCCATTGAAGACCCATTGCTACGGGATGATTTGTCTCGATGTTTGGCGACCTCTCCTGAGAACCGGTTTGCTGGCGCGGCTCAATTGGCGGAACATTTGAGAGGTCTGGCTCATCGCCGGCAAGTGCTTGCGGATTCCCTCCTCGAACAACAAAGAAGTGAAAATGCTGCCTATCGATCCGGAGCCCTTCGGGTGGGAGGGCTTGCTACGCTCGCGACATTCTTTGTCTTGGGCTTGCTCTACGTCGCTTATTTCAATCATAGCAAGGCGAGCTTAGCGAGCGCTCGACTCATGCGCCAATCTGAGAAAGAAGGCCAGCGGATCGCTAGCTTGAAGATCTTGGAGGAGGCGACTCGATGGATTTCTCCGGGACCTGCCTTTGTGTCCGAGGCCGCAAGCGCGCTCGCTGTTCTAGATCTTGAACTGCTTCCTACAAGGGATCTCCCTGATAAGGAATGGCATGATGTGGTGTATGCGTTATCCCGCGATGTCTTCGTGAGTCAGAGGAGTGATAAGACGATCGCGGTCCATGGGCTGTCTCCCGATGAGATTGTCTTTCAAAGTGATTTAGATCCTCTCACTCGGTCGATTTTTCTCTCAAGGAGGGGAGAACTTCTTGCGGTTTCTGGCAAGAACGCAGACGGAGCAAATTTCCTAGAATTGTTTCGAACGGAGAATCCTAATGACAAGATGGCGTTCCCTTTAGAACGAGAGGCTTTGTTTGTCGCATATGATTCTCAAGTTTCCCAGGTCCACGTTTCTCTCGCTGGTGGGGTGCTCACTACGTTCCAAGTGCCGGATGGAAAAGTGCTCTGGTCAATCGCGACCGAAGAACCAACGCGTATTGTAAACTACTCCAAACTTGCCGTTTCTCGTTCCGGTGCTCTAGTTGCCGCAGGAAGTGTTGATTCACACGAAACCCGAGTTTTTGAGACGAGTACGGGACGATTGGTTGCCAAGCTCTATCACCGAGGGCCCGTTAATGATCTCGCTTGGTTGCCTGATCGGTCTGAGCTACTCGTCGCTTGTGAGGACGGTAGCGTCTATCATTGGGACCCAGCTAACCCAAGGGAGCCAATATCACGACGAGAGCTTCACCGAGGTTCCGTTCTGCTAGTCGCATGCCATCCAACGCTTTCGTTGGTTTCTTCTCTCGGAACTGATGGGGAATTGTTGCTGTGGGAATTGGGGGGGGATCGGAAAGTTTCTGTTGATCTTTCCTCCTCGATAGCATTGGGGGGAAAGCAACTGCTCTTTAGCCCTGATGGTAACGTTCTCCGTTTTGTCGGTGCTGATGGTTTCTATGAAGAACGTCTGGTTCACTCCAACGAGTATTTTAGAAGTTGGAACGAATCTCAGGATATTCTTGGTTGCGGGTCGATCCCTCATACGACGGTAGGATATGTGTATGGGAACGAAGCGATTCGATTCTTTGATCTACGATCGGGAGAAATTCTGGGCCAGATTGCGGCCCCAGGATTGCGGTCTTTGATCCTAAGAAACTCTTCAAGGATCAGTCTTATCGGATCTCTTGCCAGTGGTGTTTTTAGCTGGTCCTTGTCTCTAGATTTAGAGAAGCGGAAGATCTCTGTCGGTGCTCCGTCTCCGCTTCCTATTCCTCAGGACACCTGGGGGATGGTCTTATCGAATGACCAATCGACTCTGTACGTCACGCATCGAGATCATATCCACGTCAAAGATATCGAAGCGCATGGTCTCATGGGATTGACGCAACAGCTGATTCCATTCAACGACGGTAATCCTGACATCGTCTACCTTGATCTTGCCCATCGCTCGCTCGTTGCTTCGAGTGTCGCTGGCAGGTTTTGGCATCAGGATCTTGATGAGGAATTTTCGAGTCGGGAATGGAGAGAGCTCGATCGACTTGAATTCATCCTTGGAGTGACGGGTGATGATCGTGTTCCGTTTCGAAATGCGACGAGTGTTCTGGAGGGGACGGTAGCGTTCCAGCAGAAGGACAAAAAAATTCGCTGGCATGCAATTCCTTCGGTGTCAAAGGCTGGTTTCGTGTTTCGTGGGGATGGAGATACCGTCCGAGTATCGCCTGAAGGCTCTGAAGCTGAGGCGATGAACTTTGTCAGTCCACTCGGAGGAGAGGTGCTTGCTGTCGAGGTTGATGATTCGTGTCGCTGGTTGGTTATTGGCACGGCTCGAAATGATGTGAGTATTTGGAACCTGGGTGCGCTGCAGGATCGACTTGAGTCCATGGGATGGCCTATTACTAACTCGTCCAATCAGTTCGAACCCGATAGTGGGAATGTTTGGTCGCTAGTGATTGAGGCAGGTGAATTCGAGCATGGAGAGAATTCAGTGCTTGAACGAATCGAATCTCTAAGTCGTCAGATTGTCGCTGGCGAGGATCGAATAAAATCGCACTTCATCCGGGGCTTCGCCTATCAATCGCTCCGCGGTGGCGCGGCCCACGGAGTGTCTGATTTTCAGACAGCTTGCGCCCTGCCTGCGAACAAGGTTGAGGAGTATCACTATCGAGGAATGGCGGCTTTTTACTTAGATAATTATGTGGCTGCCGTAGCGGATCTCAAGGAGGGGAAAGCCATTCTCGAGAAGGGAAATCTCAGCTATGCCAATCAGTTTCAATTGTATTTGATCCTGTCACGCACCTTATCGCTCCTATCAGCGGCTGATCGTGACGAATCGCTCGCCTTATCGTGCGCTCAAACCCTGGTCTCCATGAGGCCACACTCGGCCCTCGCAAACGCCGTTTTGGCCTATGCCCTGTTGCGGATCGGAGATCCATCCGGTGCGAAGCGTCTTTTAGAGGAGTATCAAGAGGCGCAAGAGAGCAGGGACTCGCCAAGTTTTTGGTACTTCTCTGTCCTTGCAAGTCTCGGATTGAATCAGCCATTGCTTGCCCGTGAGGAATTCAAACGAGCCGAGGAGTTGTGGCAGATTTCAGGGAAAGTGACTCGGGGACGAAGCCTTGTCGCGCGCCTTCGGTCTGAAGCCGTTGTCGCATTAAAAGGGTCTAGTTTGGCAGGTGATACGGTGGGGGATTGATTCAATAATTGACATTTTTTGTCCTGAGATTATACGTCCTTGCGTGAGCTCAAGATCATCAGGAAAAAGCAATCCCTCCCGCCCTCACATTCCAATCTCATCTGACGATCAATTCCGTTGGGTCGTCTGTGAGGCGATTGAACGTGTTGAAAAGATTAACTACTACTTAAAAACTGCTTGCAACCATGAGCTCTATAATGAACGCCTTCGTAAGGGAGCAAAACAACTCTTGGAGACCTTGGTAAGGGATCTGGCGAGTTTTGCCCGGTCAAAACCTTTTGGGCTTCACCCGGTTGAAATTGAGTTCGTTTGTGTGAAGAATGGCATTGCTGCAGACAAGGTTTTATCAATGAAGAACTTTCTGAAGGCACTGTCTGGATCGCCCGAAAATCTGCCGAGTCTGATTCGAAGCCTCATTGTTAAGATTGGAGAATCTCAGTCGGGTAAAGACTCTAGTTCCTCTTCTTCATCGGTGGTCGTTGATCCTCTTCTTCCGGGAGCAAAGTAGCCAGGGGTTGAGTTAGGATGTTTGGAGGAGGGGGCTCCTTTTCCTTTTTTGCTGCAAAGAGGTGCTCAGGATCCAGTTCTTTGCTCGAAATCTGGGCTGAGTGGAGTTCTTCCCAATAAAGCCCGCTTTCGTAGATAATACCGGAGTGGGAAAGGTTGAGATGGACTCCATGGTTGGGGCATCTAACGATTGGGACGACGCTGCCAACGCGTTTGATTTGCGCGTCCTTATACTCAGCATAGGTGATCGGAGCGCCCTTCCAGATATCGCGCTCGAGGGCCCCAATGCAGCGTTCATAGCTATATGAGGTCTTGGGATCGGAGTAAACGGTTCGGAGGATACCATCGGCTTCTGGGCCTCTTATGCCGAGCGATCTTGCTCTTGGGCAAATGAGAGTTTTTGGGTTGGCCAGGAATTCAGGCACCAGATCTGATAACCAGTTGGGATAGCGCTGGTAGCGTTTATAGTGGGCCTGAATTGCTTCATATAGAAATGAGAGTTGACGTCGACAGTCTTGCTTTTCACGGTCGGGCTCTGCATGAAGTGACACGGTTGCTAGAGCGAGACCAATCACGAAGAATTGCAAGTGAAGAACGATTGGTTTTCTTCTTAGGCTCATGATCAATGATGCGTCCATTGTGAAGCGGCTACGGAACGATACTTAACTAATGGCCTAGAGACCAGGCAAAGGTTATTCATGAATACCCAAGAGTTGCTGTTACGAAATCATCAGTCGCCTGGTGATGTGCTCATGTTGACGGCTGCTGTTCGGGACTTGCACCGTTGCTATCCAGGACGATTCCGGGTCGCGGTTGATACCAGCTGTCCCTTTCTCTGGGAAAATAATCCCTATCTCGTGTCGCCATCTGAGGTGCCCAATGCTCGAGTGATTCAATGTCACTATCCAATGATATCACGATCCAATCAGGAACAGGTGCACTTCTTAGAGGGGTTCATTGAGTATCTTAATCAACAGTTGAAATTGCAGGTCGAATTAACCGAGGTTTGTGGAGACATCCACTTAGGCGCCGAAGAACGTTCGTGGCCGAGTATGCTGCAGCCATTCTCAATGTCAGCTGTCCCTTATTGGATTATCGTCGCTGGGGGTAAGTATGATTTCACAATCAAATGGTGGCATACGGATCGTTTTCAGGCAGTGGTTGAGGCGCTGAAGGATGAAGTCGTCTTTGTTCAGGTTGGAGAGTGGAGACACTACCACCCTCGGCTGGAGGGTGTCTTAGATCTCAGAGGACGGACGCAGGGACGAGAGATTGTCAAGTTGATGCACCACGCGACGGGTGTCTTATGTCCTGTCACTTTCATGATGCATCTAGCCGCCGCCGTCGAGCCTGTGGATGTTGAACATGGACCTCGGTCTTGTATCGCCATTGCTGGCGGGCGTGAGCCCGTGTCCTGGGAAAAATACCCCAGCCATGTCTTCTTGGATACGATTGGGAAGTTGCCGTGTTGCGCTCACGGCGGCTGTTGGCGATCTCGGTTTGAGCCGCTCGGAGATGGGGACGAGAAGGATTCAGCTGATCGCTTGTGTGTGGATGTTGTTGATCGGTTGCCTCATTGCATGGCGATGATCGAGCCCGAGGAAGTGGTGAAGGCTATTCGGAAAACTCTGATGAGAAGCGAAAATCGAATTGCTGAGAAAGATTTGTATCGTTTGTCTGAAAAGCGAAACCGGGATCCGGTCCGCGAAGCCCTGCGCCGTGCGACTTTGTCTTGAGTGAGGAGGGAATGGAGGGCGATGGCCTCGATTCCCTCCCCGCGGGGCGTTTAGTCGACGGTGATACTTATCTGGTCGCTCTCGATTGAGCCGCTGACTTTTTGACTGATATTGATCTTGTCGTTCCGGCGGCAGCTGAATCCTTCTTGAAGGTCGATATCGGTGAATCTGAAACTACCGTCGATAGCAGCTGTTTTTTCGTCTTGTTTGCCATTCTTATCTTCAACAGTGACCCTTGCTTCTCCCTTAACTGCCCCTGCTTTTCCTTGGATGACCGGGCCTCCGGTCGAGATGGTTCCTTGTTCGGCAAAAATTTTTGATTCGATGGGCTTTGGACTTTGTTCCATGGTTGGTTTCTTTCTTTTCAGTTTATTCGCTGTGATTGGGAGTCCCAGCGAGGCTTGTGTCTGCGAATCGGTCTTGGTGCTTTGATTCCCTCCGCCCTAGGTTGACTTTGCCGAAGGGAGATCGATTCGCTCCCATATCTACCTGGCGGACTATTTGCGGCGGGGGGACAGCGCATGCAAAATAATCGTTCCGTTTCATCGATATGCCGGGATTCGGGCAATGGAACATCGGTGGGGTATCAATTGACGTGACCCCATAAGAATCATTCTGCGCCAGGTATCATTGGTCGGGCTTGTTTCTTGACCGCCGTCAGACTCGCGAATCAATCGAAAATAGAATCAATATGCCAAGTGAACCGAATAGCCAAATTAAGGATGCTGTTACAGCGACGAATGTTTCAATCTGCGCCAATACACCGGCCCAGGCCATGGGGAATCTCTATCAGAGTGTTGCCCATTCGGCGGGACTAGCCGCGGGAAATGCCGTCATCGGCCAACAGCAGGCGAATGTCATTCATCAGGCCTGTACCACGCTCGGAACGACGATGCTCTATTCCCTTGGGGCAGCGGCAGGGGGGATGGCAGCCAATAATGCTGGGGTTAAGAAATGATCATTTCCTGGGGGAAGTGACTGAGAGCCCGGTCTCCGGCTCTAGATTTGCCTGATCGACCGGGAGGCGCTCCGTATCGTGCCCCTTCGTTTTGTTGTCATGGCTGTATTCGTTCGGTAGGGTGATCCTATGAACCGGAGACATTTTATTGGAAGCCTTGCTTCAGCTGGGGCGGCGCCAGCCTTTGCTACAGCCGCCGAAAACGAGGGAAGTTCCGGATCGGAAAAGAACTCATTGAAGGTTCTCAGTCCTCCGGTGGTTCAGAACCCGACTGAATCGTCCTTTTCTGTCTCATGGATGGTGAGTGGGACGGCAAGCGGCTGGGTAGAATGGGGGACGAGTGAGGCGCTCGGTCAGGTATCACGCCCTGCGCATCACGGTTTGATGGGCTTGAGTCAATATGCGCTCGCAGCTCGCGTCAGCGGTATTCCTAAGGATGCGGAGATCTTCTATCGTGTTGTTACCGTGCCGATTCATTACAAGAGTGCGTATTCGATCGAACGCGGTGTGCCCCTTGTTGGTGAGATCCGGCGACTTCGGCTTCCGTGCGCGGATGCAGCTTCTTGCTCGATGGTCGTGGTGAATGACACCCACGACCGCAACGAGACCATCGCGGCTCTCTCCCAACGAGTGGCAGATCTCGATCCAGATGCCTTGCTCTGGAACGGTGATGCAGCGAATACCTTTGATGATCCAGTGCAAGTGGCTCGCATCTGCCTGACACCTGGCCAGGATCCGCAGCATGCAGCGGCGGGAGGCTGGGCCTCGACCCGACCACTTTTCTTCACCTTAGGAAATCATGATGCTCGCGGGCAAAGTGCGCGTATGCTACCAGAGGTTTTGACGCCCTGGCCCTTGACTGCGGGCGACCCCGATGGTTTGGCTCCAACGCCTCAGGGTGCAGGACGTTATTGTTTTACCAAGCGCATGGGCCCTCTGGCGATCGTCTGCTTGGATACAGGGGAGGATAAACCGGATTCTCGGGATGTCTGGGGAGGCATGGCCGCATATGAACCCTACCGGGAATCCCAGAAAGAATGGTTGATCAAGGCGCTTCAAGCACCAGAGATCGCGAAGGCGCCTTATCTCCTCACATTTTGTCATATTCCTTTGAGGGGACGCCCCGGTGATAATGATGGGATGGGAGAGACCGGATATGCTGGGTTTTCCGGCTTTGGGCAACAGCTTTGGATGCAAACGCTCGTCGACGCCGGCTGTCAAATGATTCTAAGTGGACACACCCACCGGTCTCGAATCGATGAGCCCTCTGATGCGTTTCCGCTTTATCAGGTGGTTGGTGGCGGCCCTCAACTGGATCGTGCTCGCTTGATCCGGATTCATGCGGAACGACATGAATTACAGGTCATCATTGAGGATGTTCAAGGTCAAGAACGGGAGCGAGTGATGCTCTATCCTCGAACGGTCTAGTATTTCCGGTAATTGGCTCGAGGCTTCCCATGCGCGTGCCTTTTTTCGATGGGAGGCGATGCTGCGGCTCTGTCGGAGGATCAGAGCCGCGACTTTCGTTTGTCATCGTCGGCTTCGAGCCTGCCTTCTCTGGCGAGGGTTTGTGATGATTCGCCTCTATTAGCCCTTCATTCTCGGATCGAGAATTCGATCTCATCGCTACTAAAGTAACTTTTTTTGGCAGAGTTTCTCACTCGTTTTCGCACTACCTATTGAACGCCGATTAAGACTCCGTTTTTTTGCAGGAGTCGGAGATCGGAATGAACCATTCAATCGATAATAGAAAACGAATATCAATGAAACGGGACGACTTGAATCTAGGAAAAATTCTCATGCTAGCAGCCGCCGTGGCCTGTATCAGCGGACTGGCTGGGTTTGCTCTCAACGCGGGCGATGTCCTTGAGGAATCTGCAAAGGAGGTGCGCTTGGATCTCGCTTTTGTCACCCACTTAGACATGAACCTGCATGAGCAGGATGTCTACATTGAACGACAGATCAATTCCGGTGAAGTCTATCGGGTGACTGCCGGGGATCATGACATGAATGCTCCTCTCTACGCATCGGCGACGAAGGTGCCTCACGATCCATTTAATCCGGAATCGGTTGGCCCGTTTCCTAAGGGACGGTCCTTGAACCTGACTCTGGGGCAGTGGTTGCGTCAGACTGGACAGGGGAGCTTACACATACAAGGACGGAGTCGGCAGGTTAGCACTTAATTTCAGTGGCCTAGTACCGAACGGCGTCTACACAATGTGGCATGCCTTCATGCCGGCGACACCTCCGGTCCCGTTCACGGGGACGCTAGATCTGCCCTTGGGAGCCAGCGACGGTTCCGAAAGCCGCTTCACTGCAGATGAACACGGCCAGGCAAGTTTTGTTCACACCTTTCGTCCCGGATTAGAAATGTCGGATGTATGGACCGTCTCGATGTTGGCGATCAACTATCACAGTGACGGGAAAACCTACGGCGGGCATCCGGGGCTATTCGGATTACATTCCCATATTCCACTCTTTGCCATGCTGCCACAGCGAGGAGGAATTGAATAGAGAGTCGAAGGGAAATAATCGTCCTTCGCTGGACGATGCTTCTCTCACTTCCATGGAGGAACGCTATGCATGACATACGACTCACGATTCTTCTTGCCGTCGCAAGTTTGAGTTTGCTCACCCAGAGGCTCGCTTCCGAGCCAAATCACAGGCTGCCAGATCCGGTATCGGATGCGGACTACCATGAGGGGGGGCAGCCACGGGAAGAGAAGGTGGAGCTTGGTCGCTTGCTATTCTTCGACAAACTTCTGAGTGGGAATCGGAATATTTCCTGCGCGACCTGCCATCATCCGGAGCACGGGACTTCAGACGGATTGGCGCTGCCTCTCGGTGAAGGTCCCAAGGGCTTGGGGCCGAATCGTGTCACAGGCAGCTCGAAGAAAACGGCCGTGCATTCCCGCATTCCGAGAAATTCTCCCGCCTTGTTCAATAAAGGCGCGAAAGAGTTTGTTCGAATGTTTCATGACGGAAGGGTTGAAGTGGATGTGAATGACTACTACGAAGGTGGTTTCATAACGCCCGCAAAATGGAAGCTGCCTCGTGGCCTCGACAATGCCCTGGCGGCACAGGCGATGTTTCCTGTGACGTCGCCTGATGAAATGGCGGGGCACAAAGGGGAGAACGAGATAGCTAATGCGGTCTCGCTGGCCAGAGCCGCAGGACCCAAGGGAGTTTGGGCGCTGCTTGCAGCCCGGCTAGCTGGTGTGCCTGAGTATGTTTCTTATTTTAAAGCGGCCTTTCCCGAAGAAATTAGGGGTGCCGATGATATCCGGTTCACTCATGCGGCAAATGCCATCGCAGCCTTTCAATCAACCGCATTCCGATCAGACAACAGTCCCTTCGATCGATTTCTTCGAGGCCAAGAGGAGCTGCTTACGACGAATCAAAAAAAGGGGATGCAGCTCTTCTACGGCAGGGCGAACTGTGCGGATTGTCATTCTGGTAAGTTTCAAACGGATCAGAAATTCCATGCCATCGCGATGCCACAAATTGGACCAGGGAAGGGCGATGGCAATAATGGCTGTCTCTTATACACATCTC
>OJGU01000289.1_pt1 | contig 33184 bp, 31 predicted proteins | sample 1594741 | NCBI WGS metagenome assembly OJGU01 (sample SAMN05416841, study PRJEB24817) | seawater metagenome | isolation source: Sea water | place: Canada:Atlantic | collected 2013-07
GTGCGTGACGGTGCCACTCGGCGGTTCAGTCGACCGCCAGCGCCGACCGTTGCAGGATTCCTCGGTCCTGGGTTTCCCTACGGCCCTCAGGGACAGGCCTTAGGTTTTTGGAACCGGAGACCCTACGTCCGGCTCTTCGACGTTTGAGGACGGTTGCGCGCGCAACGTGTGCGGCTCGAACTCCGTCCATCAAGCCGTGTCAGCGAGTGTTAACACGATATTCCGACTTGTTTGCCCTACCGAAGGAGGTCCGGCTGCGGCCGTACCCTGAGTAAGAGCCGATGAAGACCGAGCTCACGAAAAGGAGGCTGACGATGACGAATACAATCCGCCCTGCAATCTCGAGTGGACCCATTGCGATGGCCCTGTTGTTGCTCTCGGCGTTTTCCGTTGCCTGCGACGGGGAGACCGGGGACACCTCGAACTCCGACGGGGGCGAGGCCGGCGTCGTGGATGACGCGGAGTTCGACCCGGTCGACTGGACCGAGGCCACGCACAGCAAGGACGCCGACCCCGACTTCGAAGAGGTGTTTGCGGACTATGCTGTCAAGCGGCTCGACATCGTGGTCACCGAAGAGCGCTGGCAAACCATGTTGGACGACATGACGTCGCTCTACGGGACCTTCGGGGAGGGCCGCGGGGGGCCATTGGAGGAGGTCGACGAGGACCCCGTGTTCGTCCCCGCCGAAGTCTTCTACGAAGGACTCGAGTGGTACCGAGTTGGCGTGCGCTTCAAGGGCAACTCGAGCCTGCAGTCGTCTTGGCAGAACGGGATCCTGAAGCTGTCGCTGAAGCTGGACTTCGACGAGTTCGAGGACGACTACCCGCAGATCGACAACCAGCGCTTCTACGGATTCAAGAAGCTGAGCCTCAAGAACAACTACCAGGACCAGTCCTTGCTCCGAGAGAAGGTGGCTGGAGATGCGTTCCGAGACATGGGGCTACCCGGCTCGCACACCGCCTTCTATACCCTCTACGTCGACCACGGTGACGGGCCGACGTACTTCGGGGTCTACACCATGGTCGAGGAGGTCGACGACACGGTCCTCGACACCCAGTTCTCCGACGCCGACGGCAACCTGTACAAGCCAGACGGCGAGGGTGCCAGCTTCGCCGAGGGGACCTTCAGCGAAGACGTCTTCGTGAAGAAGACCAACGAGGACGACTCGGATTGGTCGGATGTTCTGGGTCTCTTCGAGGTCCTGCACGACGACACGCGGATCACCGATGCCGAGGCCTGGAGGGCAAGTCTGGAAGAGGTCTTCGACACCGATGTTTTCCTGACCTACCTGGCGACCAACACGGTCATTCAGAACTGGGACACCTACGGGCGGATGACCCACAACTACTACCTGTACGACGATCCGGAGACCGGGCGCCTGACATGGGTGAACTGGGACAACAACGAGGCCCTGCAGGAAGGGAACATGTCCGGCTCGCTGGCGCTGGACTTCTCGGACTTGAGCTCCGGCGATTGGCCCCTCATCGAGTACCTCTACGCCGACGAGGTCTATCGGGCCCAATACGACATGTACGTGGGCGAGGTGATCGACGGCGTCTTCAAGGCCGGAACGATTCAGGCCACCTACGACGAATATGCGGCCCTGCTCGAACCCTACGCGACGACCGAGGTCTCCGGGTATTCGTTCCTGAGCAGCCCTGATGACTTCGAACGGGCAGTATCCGAACTGAGGACCCACGCGGCCGACAGAACTGCCGCAGCCGACGCTTACCTCGGTCGCTGAAGCTCCTCGCACCCACCCCGGCAACGCGGTTCTTGCGGCCGATCGGGCCTCAAGCCGCGTTGTCGTTCGCCGATGTCCTTCCTGGCGCACCGTTTCCAGGAGGCGCTGGAACGATCGGACATGATTCAAGCTTTCGTAGGACGCCAACCGGCGTTTAGGCGAAATGAAGTCGGAAAAAGCCGGGGCGGAGGAGTACGGCAGGCCGCGGGCCAGCGCGGTCGTTGCACAGCGGGCCTACAGCCGGGCGTGAATTGGGGCTGAGGCTGGGAGAGCGGAGTCATAGGGGGCGAAAAGCGAGCCCGAAGCCGACCGCCGAGCCACCGGGGCCGAAATCCAGCCACGCCGAGACGAGCGCGGTGCGAAGCGGCGCGCATCCACAGCCAGAGCCCACAGCGTTCAGGGCACAGCCGAGAACAGCAGGAGTTGTCCGGGCGCAGGCCGACGGGGCGGCGGACGAGCACCATGAAGCTCCGCCGCGATGTCCTCGGGCGTCGTGACGAACCGAGTGACCTTCATGCGCCCGCTGCAGCGGGCCCACACGGAGATGTCGATGCGAAACACCCGGGCCTGCAGCGTCATCCACGACAGGCGCGAAGGCGCAGCATCACGCTGCTGAGCCTCGAGCAAGGTGGTCGTGCCCGGAGTTCGACGTGTCCCCGAGGGACAAACAGCGCGAGCTGCTTGGGCTCGGGCGCAGGTTCGTCTGCGCGAGGCACCACCGCCGAACGCTGTGCGTGGTGGGCCGACAGAACGCCGTAGTACAGAACCGTGTGCGCCCTCGCAGGGGGGACGAGCGCACACAGCCGGGCCACAAAGGTGTGCGGGCTCATCTGGGCATCGGTGGCCCCGAAGCGGCAAACCGCTGACATACCCGCCCGAGCAGCGCCCGGTCGGAGCCCAGCCGCACCGCCATCGGCCCCTCGAAGCTCAGCACCCACTGCCGCCACGGGACCTCAGGCAAGCGATGCTCCACCAGCAGCGCCGCCGTCTCGGCCATGCGCCGGCCCATGCAGGAGGGGCACATGCCCCGGCTCTTGCACGCGAAGGGAACGCGAAGGCTGTCCCCGCAGCGGCGGCACTGCGCCACCAAGAAGCCATGCTCGAAGTCTCCGCACGTCATGAACGCTTCGAGCTCGTCGCTCACGAATCCTGGCAACGAGCCCGCGCGTTCTTTCGAGCCGCTCCCGAAACGCGGGCCAGTTGCACGGCGCTTCGCTGGCCGCGTGGCCCAGGCGTGGGCCAGCCCAACGCATCGTCGCCCAGGATCTGGCAGTCCTTGGAGCAGTGCGATACTGATGCGAACTCGGTTTTCTGCCGTCTCACATCAGCCCACTGAGCTCTGTGCAACCCCGTCTCTCCCGCCCGGCCCTCGCCGGTCTTCTCTGCGGCCTCGTTGGCTGCCAAGCCATCTCGTCTCGACTCGGGCTTGGCGACGAAGAGGGCACATCAACCAGTGCGGAAGTGCAGGTGGACGTCGGCTCCGAGACCGCCGAAGCCGAGCCCGACAAGAAGCGAAAACGACGAAAGCGCAAACCCAAGCCCGAGCCACCTCCACCGCCGGAGGCCGAGTTCGACACTGCCCTGGCGCGCTCGATCATCGCGGTTCCCGGTGAGCCGGGGCTGTACCGCATCGACCCCTTCGTGCTGACGCTCGTCGCCGATACCCTCGGACGCGAGCAGGACATTCCCTTCGCCCGAACCACGAAGAAGCAGCGACGAGACGGCGTCCCCGCGGCGTTCAGAGTCGGCGAACTTCCCAAGCCCTCGCTCTGGCGCCGCCTCGGTCTGCGCCCCGGCGACCTGGTCCTCGAGGTGCAAGGCGCGAAACCTCCCGGACCCAAGCGACTGCTCGAGCTCCGCAAGCGGATCCCCCGGGAGGGCACGCTCTCCGTTGCGGTCCAGCGAAACGGCACGACCAAGTCCCTGCGCTATCGCATCGAGCCGGGCCTCGCCTGGACGCAGTACCTCGAAGTCGAAGGCGAGCGATCCTTCGACCCGCCGCCAGGCAAGCGGTCCTCGGGGGGCTCCTCCCCCGGAGGCTCGAGCAACAGCGGCAAGCTGAGCCCGAGCAAGCCTTCCAGTGGTTCCAAGCCCGCCGCCGTGCCCGTCACCTGCAAGGGAGGCACCTGCCGCGTGCCCCAATGGTACTTCGATAGCCTGGTCGGCAGCTCGTCCAAGGCGAGGCAGCAGATGCGCGGAAAGAGCATTGGCAGCGGCTACAGGATCAGCTTCGTGGGGCCCGCCTCGAGGAAAGCCGGCTTCGCCGTCGGGGAGGTGATCACCAAGGTCAACGGCAGCCGCACCAACAACCAGCTGGCCATGCTCGGCCTGTACGGACGCCTCAAGAGCACCAATAAGTTCCGGGTGGAGTCGACTCGGGGAGGCCGCAACCGCGTCACCACGATCATCGTCGAGTGACTCCTGTAGCCAAAAACCCTGGTGTGTGAAAATCTGAGTTGTAGGGGAACTTTTGACCGCCTCGGAAGTCGAGTCTGACGTGCAAGGCGCCGCGAAGTCCGAGCCGACCCGGCCCGGAGCGTCCAAGGAGGCCGCATCCAAAGCGCCCGCGACGGATCGCGCCGCCGCGGACACACGCGATCGGTTGCTCGTCGAGCGGCTCAAGGCCGGCGACAACCGGGCGTTTGAAGAGCTGGTTCGGATCTACAAGGACCGCATCTTCGCCCTGTCGCTTCGGATGATCGGTAACCGGCAAGAGGCCGAAGACCTCGCGCAGGAGGTGTTCATCACCCTGCATCGCGCGATCGGCTCCTACCGCGGTGAAGGGCGCTTCTACACGTGGCTGTACCGAATCGCCTCCAACACGTGCAAGAACCGGATCAAGTACCTGCGCGGTCGCCACTTCCATCGCAGCGTGCCGGTCGACGACACGCCCGAGGCCAACGTCCCCGCTGGTGAAGCGGGCCCCGGCAACCCCCTGCAGAGCCGGGTCCACGGTCCCGAAGCGATGGCCGAGGGCAACCGGATCGAGGCGGCCGTGCAACGAGAGCTTGCCGCGCTCGACCCCGAACACCGCCTGCTCATCGTCCTGCGCGATGTGCAGGGCCTCAGCTACCAAGAGATCCTGCGAATCACCGGCCTCCAAGAAGGCACCCTTAAGTCGCGCCTACACCGCGCCCGCGTCGCCTTGCGCGATCGGCTCAAACCCCACCTGGCCTGAAGCCCCATCCGGCACTACGATCACTCCACAGCGAGCCGTCCCATACCGTGAGCACTTCTACCAACACAGGCACCGACATGGTCAGTGCCTACCTCGACGACGAACTCGAGCCAGACGACGCCAAGGCGTTCGAAGACCTGCTCGAGAGCTCGCCGGAGGTCGCAGAGGAGCTTGCAGACCTCCAGAAGGTCATCTCCCTCGTGGGCGGACTCGGCGAGGTCAGTGCGCCCGAGGACTTCTACGAGAAGCTCAATCGTCGCCTGCGTCGGCGTCAGATCATGCAGCCGCAGGCGAACTCGTGGCTGAGCATGGTCGCCGTGCCGCTCCAGCTTCTCAGCATCCTGGTCATCCTCGCCGTGGCGGCGCTGTACATGATGTCCGAGCTCGACGCTGCACCTGCGAGCATCGAGCGCGAGCTGCTCGTCCCGATCGGGACCACCGACGCCCCCGTCAGGCCCAGCCCGGTTCGGCCGTAGCGAGTGCCACGCACCCTACGGCCAACTTGCGGGCCGCGATCGGCCCCAAGCCGCTCACCCCTCTTGTTTCAACCGGTTCACGTCGGCGACGAGCTGAGCCAGCGACGCCTTGTTGAGCCCGTTGTAGATCCCTCGAATGTGCCGCTGCTTGTCGACCAAGACGAAGTTCTCGGTGTGGAGGAACTCTTCCTCCCCGACGTCTTCGCCCTGGTTCTCGTCGACGAAGTAGCTGCGCCGCCCGAGCCTGTAGATCAGCCCGCGGTCGCCGGTGACCAGATGCCACTTCCCAGACTCCACGCCGTTGGCCTCGGCGTAGCCGGCCAGCTGCTCGACGTCGTCAACGTCAGGGGTGACCGAGTGGGACAGAAACAACACGTCGGGGTCGTCGGTGAACGTCTCCTGTAGCCCCGCCATGTTCTGCGTCATCGCCTTGCAGATGCCCGGACAGGTCGAGAAGAAGAAGTCTGCGATGTAGATCTTCTGCTCGAATGTCTCCTGCGTGACCGCCTCCCCGTCCTGATTGGTGAGCTCGAACGATGCGACGCGGTGGAACGTTTCGAGCTCCGGGGCGCCCGGTGCGATCCAATGCGGGGTGAATGCGGCGTCTGCGTAGAACGGAAGCGGTCCCTCGTCCCGGGACCGCTCCACAAACTCTGGCGGCGCCGCGACGGCTGCCATCGCGCCCGCCACCGGAGCCACTGCCGGCTCCTGCGAAGCGCTTTCGTCCCCATCGCATGCCCCGCACAACAGCGCCGCGGTGACAACCACGGCCCTCGAGACGGACGACGAGAGGCCGCTACTGAGTGAGCTGAATTTCTTCATCGTCGAGCCGAAAACACAGCTTGCTTCGCTTGAGTCCGTAGATCCGTCCATCGTGCACCTCATAGTTGTTGTAGAGCTTTCCGTTCTCGCGCCAGGACCGCTGCATCCCGACCTCTCGTCCGCCGCGAAGCCGCATTTCCTTGAACTTCGCGCCGCTCACGTACCACTGCAGTTGCACACCATCGGCACGCCCATCGGAGAATCTCGAGAGCGTGCGGGCGTTGCCATTTCGCCACCAGCTGCGGGTCTCGCCGTCTCGCTTCCCGAGCGCATAGGCGCTGGAGAAGCTCGGCGTTCCGTCGGCGAACCACATCTCCTGAAGGCCGTGTTTCTTGCCGTGTCGATACTGGGTCCGCTCGACGAGTTGGCCGGCCTCGTCATGGCGAAGCGCAACCCCGGTGTAGGGCAGCCGCCCGAGCACAACGAGCCCCTGGCTCGCCCGCACCTCGAGTCGGTCGGCCCCGATTTCACCCACTGAACCGGCGGCGTGGGGCTGGTTCTCGGGCCATACCGCCCCCATCGCAACTCCCACCAAACATGCGAGGAGCCATGGCAGTTTTTTCACCATCAGGTCTACCCTCCGCCGCCTACTGAATCCCCGCCGCGGTTCCTTGGTAGTCCCCGGGGAAGAGCAGGTAGTACTCGTTCAAGTAGGCGTCGTTCTGGATGTGATAGTGGTACTCGGCAGCGTTCGCGTGCTGGGTGGTGCTCTCATGGCCCCCAGAGACATCCAAGTCATCGGGATAGTCTCCGGTCGAGTTGCATCGGCGCCCATACAGGAAGAAGCCGTCCGCCATCACACCGATGAGTGCGTCGTCGTCGTCGGACCAGGCTTTGGGCTCGAGGTGGTAGTGGTAGCTCTGCGGGCCCGTGTGCGCAGCCGTGAAGTCGAGCGACCCGACCGCGTTCTCGAGGGGAACGTTCGGACCCTCCTCGTCGTTGTAGATCATGGAGCCGCTGACGGCCATTCCGATGGGGCCCAGACCGGTCGCGGTCGAGGTATCGGCGAGCGTAGGGGCAACCGGGACTCGCAGCTCGAAGGAGCCCATGAAGTCGTCGATGTTGCCCGGAGCCATGCTATCGAAGCTCGTCGCCGTAGGGGCCACGAACAGCGGGTGGTCTTCCTTGGCCGCCGGAGTGGCGGGTCCCATTCCGTCGGGAGATGCGCGAGCCGTGGTGTTCGACCAGTACGGCGAGACATGGTTGGGGAGGCCATTCGACTCCAGCACAACCTCGTCGCCATCGAGCATGATGGTGAAGTTGTCGGCGTCGAACTCGGCGAACGCGGGGTGCAAACCGCCGGTCGATCCTGTGCTCCCCACGGTGTCCGACTCTCCGGGTCCACTACCCGTCGCGTCCGATGAGGTGGAGTCCGTCCCGACTGAGGAGGACCCGGTTACGCTAGAGGCCCCCGAAGCGGTGGACCCCGACGCGGAAGCCGAAGAGGTCCCGGAGCCCGACGCCCCGGTGGATGCATCCATCGCGGTGGAGCCCCCGTCGTCGTCACAGGCCAGCACGAGTAGGCTGGAGGCAAGAAGAACGGTCCAGCGCGCATTTGGAGGTCGCAAGTGTCGGAGGCTCACTCATGCAGGCTAGAGGTGAATCCAGCAACAGCGCCCGGTGCAAACAGTTCTGCGTCCGTCCTTAACAATCGCTTACAGAGCTGGGTCTGGCTGAGCGATCGGGAGCTGGATCCGGGCGTTCGTGCCCCCGCCCAGCCGGCTCTCCAAGGTGAGCTTCCCGCCGTGGGCGTGGGCAACTCGGCGGGCCAGTCCAAGCCCCAGCCCGGTGCCGCCCGTACTTCGCGCCCGGCTGGGCTCGGCGCGGAAGAACGGCTCGAACACACGCTCGAGGTCCTCCGGGGCGATTCCGATGCCGTCATCGGCAATCTCGATGTGCAGCCACTCTCCGTCGCAGTGCGACGACAACGAGACGGGCCGGGGCTCCGTCGCGGAGAATTTTTGCGCGTTGTCCAACAAGTTGTCGACCATCCGACGAAGCAGCAACGGGTCTCCGCGCAGAAGTGCGCCCGGACCCAACTCCACCTTCAGTGCCCGTCCCGGGTACAACCGGCCAAAACGATCCACGGACGCCTGCAGCCAGTCGGTTCCATCGAACGACTTCGGATGGAGCGTGGGAGTCCCCGGAGAACCATCTGGGTCGAGAACCAGACGCGCGGAGTCGAGGACATCGGACACGAGCTGATCGAGTTCTTCGAGGTCCTCGACGACATCCTCGAGAGACGCTCGAACACCGTCGGCGGATTCGGACTCCGTCGCCAGATCGAGCGCGACGCGAATGCGAGCCAGCGGGGTGCGGAACTCGTGGGAGATGTTCGCGATCAGCTCCCGCTCGCCGCGGACGAGTTCCTCGATGCGATTCGCCATCGTATCGAACGCACGCGCCACCTCCCCCAACTCGTCATCACGCTCGATTCCTGTACGCGCGGCGAGGTCGCCTTGTCCCAACGCGTGGGCCGCATCGCCAAGCGTCTGAAGTGGCCGCACCAGCGACCGCATCAGTAACCATGACGCGACGGCGACGGTGATGAGCGCCAGAAGGATCACCGAGGGAGCGAAGGGGGACATCATCCCGGGCATGACCCTCCGAAAGACGACCTTTCCGAGCCCGCCTCCGGAACGAATCGGAAGCGAGTAGCAAAACGGCCGTGGGCTGCCCGGCGGTGGGCCTGACACAGCACCTGCCTTGCCCTCACCCGGCGGTGGACCTCTGGGTGAACCTCCGGGAGCCTTCCCCTCGGCAGGCGGCGGTGAGGGCCGAGGGCCCGTCGTCCCCATCAGCTCCACGCAGGGCTCAGCGTGCTCCGGAATGGTCGTGGCGATCCGACGATCCTCGTGGTCGAACACCTCTACCTGCACGCCTTGCTCGGCCAACGCGAGATCCAGGTGAGCTTGAACGACGGACGCGTCTTGAAGGTCCGCCTCCACCGCTCCAGCGAGCGAGACCTCCTGTCTACGCATCTCGTCCGGGGGCGCCGGGCGCTCCCACTGCGCGACGACCCCGAACCCGAACAACACGACCGCGATCTGAAGCACCCCGAGCGCGTAGACCCGAAACGAGAGCGTCGACTTCACGGTCCGTCCTCGGGATCGCACGCGAGGATGTAGCCGATGCCTCGCACGGTCTTGAGCAGGCGAGGCTGCCGAGCGCGTTCGCCAAGCTTCTTGCGGATGTTGGAGATGTGCACATCGATCGAGCGCTCGAACGCCTCTTCGGCGCTCCCACGAACCGCCTCGACGAGCTGCTCTCTGGTCAGAACCTCGCCAGCGCGCTGAACCAACACCTGCAGCAGCTCGAACTCGTATGTGGTCAGCTCCAACCGCGTGCCGTCGTGTAGGGCCGTTCGCGTGCGCCCGTCGACCACCAGCGGGCCGGCTTCTGCACGCCGGTTGGGCGCCTGCGTCCGTTGCCGAACGCGACGCCCCTGGGCCCGAATGCGCGCCAGCAGCTCCCGGGACGCGAAGGGTTTCGAGACGTAGTCGTCCGCCCCACCTTCCAACCCGATCACCCGGTCTGCCTCTTCACCGCGGGCGGTGACCATGATGACCGCAACGTCGAGGTGCTGACGAAGCCGCCGCAGGACTTCGAAGCCGTCCATGCCCGGCAGCATCAGATCCAAGAGCACCACGTCGGGGCGGGCGCGGAGGATCCCGGCGATCCCCTCCTCGGGGTCCTGATAGACCGTCACCTCGACGCCGTGGGACTGAAGGTAGCGGGCCGTCAGGCGACCGAGCTTCTCGTCGTCCTCGACATATGCGACCCGAAGCGCTTCCACGACAGCTGTCCGTCCGGCAGCCTACACGGTGCCATCCCCCTACCGTACGCGCCGGCGGACCCCCCATGGACCCGCCACACAATCGTGAAGCATCGGCTAACAATTCCTCACACGACGCACGGAAACCGAGCGGTCGCAGCCTGCCCCCCACAGGCCTGTCACCGAAGGTCACCCTGGGGGTGAAAGCCCGTACAGGGGGGATCGCGCGCCGATTCTGCGGGTCGGTCCGTTTGTGGTATTCATGCGGCCTTCATGGCGCGCGAAGTCACCCTCGTCGACGCCGGGCTCGGCAACATCGCTAGCGTGGAACGCGCTCTCATCCAAGTCGGCGGAGCCGTGAATGTCACGCGGAACGCAGACGAAGTCGCCATGTCCCGCTGCGTCGTCTTCCCCGGTCAAGGCGCGTTTGGCGCAAAAACCCAGAAGCTTGTCGAAGGCAGGATGGGCAACGCCCTGCGCATGGTCATCGAGCGCGGCGACCCCTTCTTGGGGATCTGCCTCGGCATGCAGCTGCTCTTCCAAAGCAGTGAGGAGAACGAGGGCCAGAAGGGTCTTGGGATCCTTCCTGGCCGATGTCGGCGTTTCCCCTACGGGATGGAGATGCCCGCGGAAACGGGCGCCCAAGAGGTCGCGCCCGCCGCTGCCGATCCCAAAGCCGACACCAGTCACGCCCAGACCGTAGCTCCGGCCGGAGCCCCGCCCCTGCCCGGGCAGGGCGACCTCCCCGGATTCGCACAGCCGGCCGCGGTGCCAGCTCCAGCCCCCGTCGCCCCCCCGGCGAAGCCACAGCGTCTGGTTCGACGCCTCAAGGTCCCGCACATGGGGTGGAACCAGGTCGAGCCCACGGACGAGCACTACTACTTCGTCCACAGCTACTACGTCGAGTGCGAGAACAACGACGACGTCATGTGGATGACGACGTACGGCGGCATTCGTTTCCCCGCTGCGGTACGCCGCGGCAACGTGCTCGGCTGCCAGTTCCACCCCGAGAAGAGCCAGCGGTCGGGCCTCAAGTTCCTCCGCGCCTTCCTGCTCGGGGGCGGGGGATGATCCTCATTCCGGCCATCGACCTGATGGGCGGAAAAGCGGTGCGGCTGGCTCAGGGTGAGCGCGACCGCGTCACGACCTACTCCGACGATCCCGTCGGGTTGGCACAGGGATTTGCGCGCGCGGGTGCGGGCTGCATTCACGTCGTCGACCTCGACGGCGCCTTCGAAGGCAACCCCACGCAACGCAAGATCGTGGTCGATATCTGCCGGGCAGCCGCCGAACACGACGTCCGGGTTCAAACCGGCGGAGGCATTCGAGATGCCGCAACCGTCGATGCGCTGATCGATGCAGGCGTTGACCGAGTCGTGCTCGGAACGCTTGCGATCAAGGACCCCGCCACCGTCGAAGCGCTGTGCCAAAAGCACGCCGACCGTATCGTCGTGGCCGCGGACGCCCGCGACGGCATGGTGGCCGTCTCCGGTTGGACCGAGAAGAGCGAGGTCACCGCGCTGGAGCTCGCACAATCTGCCGCACGCTGGGGAGCCGCCGCCGTGCTGCACACCGACGTGTCCCGCGATGGCATGCAAGGCGGTCCCGCCGTCGATGCCACCGCAGCCATTCAAAGAGAAGTTTCCATCCCGGTGTACGCCAGCGGTGGTGTGGGCAGCCTCGAGCATATCGAAGCCTGTGCCCACGCCGACATCGCTGGCGTCGTGCTGGGACGCGCCCTCTATGAGGGTGCTTTTACCGTCGAGGAGGCGCTGAGCCGATGTTGAAGCGACGCATCATTCCCTGTTTGGACATCAAGAACGGCCGCGTGGTCAAAGGCGTGCACTTTGGCGGGCTGCGAGACGCAGGCGACCCCATCGAGGCTGCGCGCGCCTACGACAAGCAAGGTGCCGACGAGCTCTGCATGCTCGACATCACCGCCACCACGGAAGGCAGAACTGCCTTCATCGACGTGATCCGGCGGGTGACCCCTTCCTTGTTCGTCCCCGTGACGGTCGGCGGCGGTGTGCGCCGGGCCAGCGATGTCGATCGCATGCTTGCCGCCGGCGCCGACAAGGTCGCCGTCAACTCGGCTGCGGTGACCAACCCGCTGCTCATCGAAGACCTCGCCAAGCGGTACGGATCGCAGTGCATCGTGGGTGCCGTCGACGTTCGCCGTCTGCCGCCGATCCCCCAAGATGACGGCCCGGTCTACGAAGTCGTTGCCTACGGCGGAACCCGGGGCACGGGTCTCGAGGCCATTCAATGGTGCAAGACCCTGGCTGACTTGGGTGTCGGCGAGATCCTGCTGACCAGCATGGACCGTGACGGCAGCCGAGAGGGCTACGACCTGTGGATCACCCGCACCGTCTCCCGCTCGGTCGACGTCCCGGTCATCGCCAGCGGCGGCGTGGGCTCGCTCGAGCACCTTCGCCAGGGCCTAGCCACCGGCGAAGGTGAAGCCGACGCAGCCCTGGCCGCGTCGATCTTCCACTTCGGGCTGTACTCGATCGGGCAAGCCAAGGGCTACCTCAACGAGCACAACATCCCGGTTCGGCCCTCGAAGTAGCGGGCCGGCGAATGCCGATGGAATGAACCTGTCTGCAGACAGGTTCGCCGTGGGGAAAAAATGAAACGCCTATCCCTCCAAAACGTCGCCCTGCTCTCCGCACTTGCCTTCGGAGGCTGCGACGTGGAGTCCAAGCCCTTGCCAGAGGGCAAGAAGGACTATGCGGGGACCTGGGCCGGCCAAGACATGAAGCTCGTGATCGAGCCCGGTGGACGCGTCGACTACGCGCGCGGCTCGACCACCGTCCAGGCTCCCATCCAGAAGTTCGAGGGCGATGACTTCACGGTCGGGGCCTTCGGCCTTTCGACCACGTTCGATGTCGAGGAAGCGCCCCACCTGGCGGACGACGGCACCTGGCAGATGAAGGTCGACGGCGTCGACCTTGTCCGGATCGACGCCGAGATGCTGCTGCAGAAAGCCGTCGAGCAAGCCGAACAGCAGGGTTAAGCGCCCGCTTAAGCGGCCCCATGGTGGACTGCCGCCATGCTCAAGACGACCGCTGGTTGCATCCTCTCGTTGGCGCTCGCAGCTTGTGGGCCGGCTGTCGCGGCGGATGAGTCGCCTGCAGAACCACACTGCGATCCCTGGGCCGAGGTCTGCGAGGTCTCGCTCCTTCCGGACTGGGATGCCCGCAGGGTGCTCGACCTCGAAGTGGCCAGCGTCACCGTCGAGCCGACGGACGAGCCCGCGCAAGATCTGGGCGACGGATATGTTCGAGCGAGCATCGGCCGCTACCTCGCGTTGCAATCCGAGCTCGACGAGTCACTCGTCTGCCTGTTGCGGGACCGCTACACGAGTCTGACCGATGTGCCGACAGACCCATCGGTCTGCGAATGCGAAACCCTGGGGGGTTGCTGGGACCACACGGCCCTGTTCGGACTGCTCGGCACCGACGGCGCCGAGTTCGAGGACGCTGGGCTGCTGTTGAGAACGAGCGGCGGCGACCTCTACCGCGCCCGCGTCTTGGTGGCCAACTCGAGCTTCGAACAGTCGACGCTGACCATCGAGTACGAGGGTGTGATGTAGTTGTACTCGATGCTGCGCTCTGACCAGCTGTCCCCACCGGCGTGCCCGTGGATCGGTCCACGAGCGTGGGTCGATCGCGTCACGGCAGCGTTGGCAGAATCCCGTTGGGTCACGATCGTCGGGCCGGTTGGAAGCGGCAAGACCCGACTGGCGCAAGAGGCCGGCACCAAATCCGGCGCGCCACCTTCGGTGCACATCCAGGTCGACCCGCAGGAAACCGCGGCCAGCTTTGAAGCCAAGCTCGGCGCGCTCCCGGTCGATGAGCACCCCTTGCTCATCGTGGACGCAGCCGACCGAGCTCCCGACGCGGTACGCAAACAACTGCCGCGTTGGCTGGGCGTGCATGAGTCTCGCCGGACTCTGGTCACCAGCCGAGTTCAGCTTGGGCCCGGGAACGACGTCACCTGGTGGATGCCCTCGCTCGACGAGGACGCGGCGAGCGCCCTGTTCGAACGCTACGTGCGGGACGTGGGCTCCTCATTCGACGGCCACGCCCACCGAGCCGCACTCCGCCGGGCGCTGAGGGACGTGGGCGGCGCACCGCTGGCGATCGTGGGGTTGGCTCGACGCGCGCTCGTGCTCGATGCCCCCGAACTCTTCGCGTCGGTGTCCCACGCCGGTGGGCGGCTCGACTTGCCGACCGCCGATGGAACGCTCCGCGATGCCGCGAACGAAGTATGGCTCGCCCTCCCTGCCCGTTTACGGTCCGATGTTTCTGCGCTCGCCGTGTTCGCCGAACCTGCGCATCCGCAAGACATCGCAACCGTCTCCAAGCTCGACGCCGCGGCGTTGCAGGCCTTGTTCGCCCACAGTGCGATTCGCAGCCGCGTCGTGGCCGGCCGAAAGCGGTTCGAAGTTGTTCCGCTGCTGCGAGACTTCGCCCTCGAGACTGCCCCCGACCCCGACGCCCAACGCCGTCACCGCGCACTCTTCCTCGCTCACGCAGATGCATGCCCTGACCAGCCTCAGTGGCGAGAGCTGGCCGCCGCGGCCGAGCGTGCTTCGGATCCCGACGACGCGCTGGCGTTGTGGGTCTCAGCGGCGCCCGCCCTCGCCTACGCCGGCTCGGCGCGTCGTGCCCTCGCCGCGCTCGAGCGGCTGTGGCCCGAACATCCGACCCCAACGCAACGGCTCGCCTTCGGTAGCCTCGCCCGGATCGCCGGAGAGTCCGCGCGTGGACTCGCAGAGCTGAAGCTCGGCCACGACAAGGCCGCCGATCCCGAGCTGAAGGCCGAGCTCGCGTGTGCCCTCGCCACCGCCTGGCGCCACACCGACGACATCGAACGGGCACGGGCAACCTTCGAGGGCATCGCCGACTCGGATGACGCGGCGGACTCCACACGCGCCCAAGCATCGGAACGTCTGGCCGGCCTCGAGTTCGAACAAGGATCCGTGGCCCTCGCCGAGCAACACTTGTACCGCGCCGAAGACCTCTTCCACCGCCTCAGCGACGTCGGGGGGATTGCGCGAGTTCGGCACCTGCGGGGACTGCTCGCGCAGGAGCGCGGCGACTTCGAGGAGGCCGAGCACGCGTTTACTGTGGCGCTTCGAGACCACCAAGCGTCCGGCGCCGATCGGTTTGCCGCCATCGCCAGCTTCGACCTGGGGGCATTGCAACTCGAGCGCGGTCGGGTCGGTGCAGCTCGCCGCGTGTTGCGGAGGGCCCAGCACGCCTTGCAACACATCGGAGACCGTCGCCAGGTGGGGCTGACCCGGGCCCTGCTTGCGATCTGCGCGAGCGAGAGTGGAGACCCCGCCGCGGCTTGGCTCGAGCTGAGGATCGCCCGTGAGTCCGTCGACCGCGAAGACCTCCAGGCCTCGGAGACGCTCGAACTCTACGCTGCGCATCTGGCCGGCTCCGCGCTTCCGGTCCCGACAACGGACTCTGACGAAGCTCGGTACGCGCTGCGTGTGATCGACGCGATGCAGCGGCGCGCACGGACACGAGTCTCGATCTGCGAGGACGGCAGTGTTGTCGAACACCCCAGCCGCGGTCGGACTGAAGTCCGCTCCGACGCTGCACAGAGCATCCTCGCCGCGCTCATCGAAGCCTTCGAGGGGGTTTCGACACCGACGGTGCATCGCGATGCCCTGATCCGCGCCGGCTGGCCCGACCGCCGGAGTATCGATTCCGCATCCCGCAACCGGCTCAACGTCGAGCTCTCCCGTCTGCGCAAGGCGGGACTCCACGACCAGATCGAGCGCAGCGAGGACGGGTACCGACTGACCGGACCCCTGCTGGTGGAGCCACGCTCGAGCATCGAGTGAGCAAGAAAATGCCCGCCCCGGAGAATGCCGGGGCGGGCTGCGTATGCCGATGGTCGTTCGGAGGAGGGAAGTGGTTATGCGGCGTTCTTTCGACCACGCTGGGCGAAGCGTTTGCGATCGGTCCGGCTCTTGCCGCGCTTGGCGAAGGCTTTCTTGCCACCACGTCGGTTGGCCTTACGAGCTTGCTTTCCGTCTCGCTTGGAGCCCTTGCGGGTCGCCTTGTCGCCGCGCTCGCCCTTCTTGCCTTTGCGAGCCTTCTTGCCTTTTCGGGCCTTTTTGTCGCCCTTGCGGTCCTTCTTGGCGGAGCGCATTTCGGCCATGGTCACCTCGCCGTCGCTGTCGGCGTCGATCTTGGAGAACCGTTTCTCCATCTTGGTGCCGGCCACTTCATCTGCGCTCAGAGATCCGCTGCCGTCGGTATCACGTTTGGCGAAGCGTTCCTTGCCGCGAGCGCGATGGTCTCTGTCTTTGCCCTTCTTGCCTTCTTTCGCGCGATGGGCCTTGTGGTGGGCCCGCATCTCGTCGCGGGTCAGCTCACCGTCGCTGTCGGCGTCGACGGTGGAGAATCGCTGCTCCAGTTTCGTGCCGGCCACTTCGGCAGCGCTCAGAGTTCCACTACCGTCAGCGTCGTAGCGCTGCATCTTGTTGGCCTTGTGGCCGCGCTCTTGGGCCGGTGCGTCGGCAGCGGGAGCGGCGAAGAGAAGAGAGGCGGGGACGAGGAGTTGAAGCAATGCGTTCATGTCGGGAGGTCCTTGCAAACTAAGCTTGATGGCCTCACGGGCGATGCGCTTCCCGCCTTGCGGAGCGCTTGCGGAAACGTGCCTGCGCGTGAACGCTTCGTGAACAAACCCCGTGGCGACGGCCGGATCGCCGCCCCACACGGGGCACTACGCCTCGGCGCGATGCTGCAGGGCCGTACTCGCGGGCCGCAGAACCGCCCCCCCGGGCGACCGCACCAACGACAGTCGCGTCTGTGGCAGGAGGACCGACTCGAACACCGTCAGGGTCGACCCCACCGGCGTGAACCCTCGCTCGAGCAACCACTCGACCGCGGCGGCATCTAGACTGTCCGGCGCAAGCTCGCCCAGTGACTCCCGCGGGATCTCGGCGAACGTGGTCTCCGGGTCCACCGCGTTGTCCGCGACGCTCATCGACGCCACGCGCTGCTCGAGAAGCGCCCACGAAGACAACTCGCCACCGCTGTCGAGATCCTCTCGCAAGCCAACCTCAAACGCGACGCAGGTTCGACCGGTCAGAGGGCTGCGAAGCAACTCGACATCCTCCGGCACGCCTTCGACCGTCGTCGTCGCCGCCGGGGTCGCCGGCGGCAGCGCCAGGGACCATCGGTCGGGCAGCGTTCGCTTGGGGGCCACCGACATCTTCCGCAGTCGAGCCCCCGCGAGCCCACCCGCGGCACCGGCGAGCAGAGCGATCCACAACCCCGCGATCAACGAGCTGGTCGCCAGAATCCCCACAAAGGAGCCGACGACGACGCCCAAGCCGGCCTTGCGAAGGATGTCGACCGACGCCGACTCCGCCGCGGCAAAACCCTGCTCTCCTTCACGAATCGCGATGGCCGTCGACTCCCGTCTCAGGTCGATCCACGCCCGAGACTGACAGTGGGGACAGTCGGCGCGTTGCGGCGCCTGCTCCGAGGTGCGATGGGGCGATGCGGCGACGGCGTCCGGCCAGGCCAACCGTCCGCACTCGGAGCACAGCAGCGCTCCGGTGGCACGGACGACCTCCTCCTCTGCCGGGTCACGCGGACGTTCGCGTCTCGTCCTCAGCCTGCGGCTCTTGACCTTCTCCGACCGTCCGGCGCGGACCGACACCCCACCGCTTGCACCCAGACTCACGTGATTCGAGAGTACCAAGCTCGTGCCGCTTTTCGTCCCGACGATTTGCCGCCACCGGAGTCAGGACGCCGTGGGCTGCGGTACAACCCCCACGATGTCGTTTGACGCCGATGCCGTGTGGTCCAGCCTCAAGCACGACGAGCGTGGCCTCGTGGTCTGCGTGGTGCAGCATGCCCACTCGGGGCAAGTGCTGATGGTCGGCTACATGAACGCACAGGCCCTCGCTGCCACTGCCCACAGCGGCCACGTCACGTTCTTCAGCCGCTCCCGGCAGACGCTATGGGAAAAGGGCGAGAGTTCGGGCAACACCCTCGACCTCGTCGAGATCCGGACCGACTGCGATCGAGACGCCCTGCTCGTGCATGCAATCCCGCACGGCCCGACCTGCCACACCGGCACGACCAGCTGCTTCTTTGCCCCGGTCCTGCCGGAGGGCGCAGAGGATGACGGGCCCCATGGAAACGCAGTCGAGCGCGTGTTCGGGGTCATCCTCGACCGCAAAGCGGGCCAAGGCGCGACGAACAAGGAAGGTCAGAGCTACGTCCGATCGCTGCTCGACAAGGGCGTAGAGAAGATCGCGTCCAAGGTCACCGAAGAGGCCGGAGAGCTGATCGAGGCCATGCGCGGCGAAACGCCAGAGCGCGTCGTGTCCGAAGCCGCCGACCTGGTCTTTCACGCCATGGTCGGACTCGCGGCCCGGGATGTGCGTTGGTCGGATGTCACCGCGGAGTTCGCCCGACGTTTCGGGCTCAGCGGTATCGACGAGAAAAACGCTCGGGGCTGAGAGAGCCCGCCCGACAGCGGCGGCGCAAGAAATGTTGCAACGGCCGACCGCGGTGGTCGACGAGGAGAGCACATGGGCCTGCTCGTCCTCAATCTCGTCCTGACCGCCTTCGCCACGATGGTTTTCTTCGGATCTCCGGACTACGACGTCACCTTCAGCCTCGTTCTCGCGGGGTTCTGGACGGTGCAGGCCGTCGGGGCGTTCCTCTCAGACTCCAAGGGATCCCGCCGGGTGGGCTACGTCCTGGTGTGCATTGGCTGCTTCCCATTCCTCCCACTGGGGGCGTTGGGCATCGTGGGCGCGCGCCGCATGATTCGCCACGCCAAGGTGCGCGAACAGGCTGAGCTCGAGATGGCGTCCTGAACGTCGTTGGGTGAAGGCATCACCGCTGAGTTCGCCCGACGCTTCGGTCTCGGCGGCATCGATGAGAAGGACTCTCGCAGCTGAACTCAGGATTCGATCAAGCCCAGAGCCCTGGCTCTCGCCACGGCTTGCGTCCTGCGATTCACGCCGAGCTTTGCGTAGATGTGCTCGAGGTGTTTCTTCACGGTGCTGGGCGCGATGAACAGCTTGCGCGAGGCTTCTGCGTTGGACATGCCCGCGGCGATCAACGCGAGAACTTCGAGTTCGCGATCCGAGAGCGCCTCGGTTGGCGCGACGACATCTGGTTTGGGCGGCGCTCGGACCACGAGCGGGGATTCCACGGCATCGTTGTTCACGCCACGCAGTTGAGCTGCGAACGCCCTCGCCCCCTGTCGCTCGGCCTCGTCGATCGCGTGCGACAAGACCGTGCGTTCGAACTCGACGAAGGGCCCGAGAAGCCCCACCGTCGCGGCGAGTTCGACGGCCCGCTGGAGGTTCGGGGTGTCTCCCCGGAGCACTTGGACTTCCGCTCGCAGCAACTCGCCTTCGACCTCGCAGGTCCGACGGCCCGCCATCGCCGAGCGGGTGATGCACTCCTCGACCACCTCGAGCGCCTCGTCAAACTCGCCCAGGACCGCCAAACACCGGGCGAGCACAAACCTGGGATGATCGACTTGAACGCCGGGCATCGGGTTGGGCTTGTAGACCTCGTGGGTCCCTTCACGAATCCCCGGCACCCGCAGCCAGCGCTCGGCATCCTGCTTGGGATCGACGCCAGAGCGGGGATGCAGGGTGAGCCGAATCCGCTGCGCCTCGATTCGCGAGACGGACATCGGAGAGTCCATCGCGTCGAGGTGACGGATCGCCTGGTCGATCGTGCTCTGCCAGTCTTCACCTTGGCCGGACTGAACCTCGGACACCGCACGCGGCATCAGCAGACACGAGACGTAGCCGTGCCGACGATCCAAGCCCTTGCCCAGCCCGCTCGCGATGGTCACCAGCTCGCTCGCGCGGGGCAGGTCGTGCTGATGCAGTGCCAGATAGATCGCGGTCCCGAAGCCAACGAGTGCGCTGTTGGGCGGCGTTCCGCCGTACTCGTTCATCGCTGTCTCGAGCAGCGTATCGTGGGCCCGACGAGACACATCCAGGCTGCCCCGCAGCAGATCCACGTGGGCGCACTGCCACTCCACCCACATCTCGGCGTACGGGTCGCCCGTCTTTCGGACCGCCTGACGGGTGCGGTCGAGCTCGGCGCGGGCGTCGACGAGCCGGTCCTGCATCATCGCGAGCACGGCTCGATGCATCGACTTGAACGCGTGCAGATAGGGCCGGTTCGCGGGCAGAGCATCCACGTGATGCAGGGCCTGCGCCGCCTGTTCGAGGTCCCCCGCTTCCATCGCGACCATCCCGATCAGAAGCTCGATCTCGGCGTCGAGTCCCGGCTCGGTGGTGTTGCTCTGGCAAGCCCGCAGGTGCTGAAGCCGAACCGAAGCCGACGAGAACTTGAACGAGTAGTAGTCGAGCCACGCTTCGAGCAGGGCGATGCGGGCGTTCGTGTCCGCGTAGCTGGCCGGGAAGCGGGTGAGCAGCCGCGCGAGGGTATGGCTTTCTCCGCGGATCGTGGAGCTCATCACCAGCGGGATCAGCAGCGTGCTCGCGCGGTCGTAGTCCTGTGCCAACAAGGCGTGGTCCACCGCATCCTCACACTGCCCCTGGGCCTCGAGCGCGTGGCTTGCCCGGCCGTGGAGGGCACGTAGGGCGTCCCGCGAGGCCGTCGCTTCGAGCTCATGTCTCAGCAGCGTCCCAAACAGGTGGTGATAGCGGTACGCGGTACGCCGACTGTCCAACGGAATGGTGAACACGTTGCTGCGCTCGAGGGTGCCCAGCATCTCGGCCCCATCGCTGCGTTCGGTGACCGCATCGACCAATGGCCCGGTGAGCTGCCGAAGAATCGACGTCTGCACCAAGAACGTTCGGCTGTCCTCGGGGAGCCGCTGCAGCACCTCTTCCATCAGGTAGTCGAGCACGTAGCGATGACTGCCGGCGAATCCCTCGATGAACGCGGCCGCATCCTCCCGCCCCTGCAGCGAGAGCGCGGCCATCTGCAGACCCACCGCCCACCCCTCGGTCCGCGATTCGAGTTGCACCACCTGCTCGGCGGTCAGCACGACCCCCATCACGTCGCCGAAGAAGGCGGCCGTCTCGTTCTGGGTGAACCGAAGCTCGGGGGCCCGTACCTCGGTGAGCAAGCCCCGGGCGCGCATTCGACTCAGCGGTAACGCCGGATCTGCCCGGGTCGTCATTACCAGGTGAAGGTTGGGTGGGCAGGCGTCGACCACAAACGCCAGCACCTCGTGCACCCGCGAGTCGTCGAGCACGTGCACGTCGTCCAGCACCACCACGAGCGGAACGCCGAGCGAGGCCACTTCGTTGATCAGGTCGGTCGCCAGGTCGAGCGGGTCTTCCGTGGACACCGCCTTCGGTTCGGACAACAGGTCCCCGCCGAACCCATCGTGCAGACGTCCGATCGCGGCCACGAAGTAGCGAAGGAAGCGAGCCAGGTCGTTGTCGCGCTCGTCGAGCGAGAACCACGCCGCCGACCGGTCCGCGCCGCGCAGCCAGTTTGCGACGAGCGTCGTTTTTCCGCTCCCGGCCGGTGCCGACAGCAGGGTCAGCGGTCCCCTCGCGCCCTGGTCCAAGAGAGCCTGCAGGCGTGGCCGAGGCACACACGCCGCACGCGTGACCGGGACGAACAGTTTCGTCGCCAGCAGGCGAGGCGCCATCGCCCGCGTCGTTGCCGTGTCATCGACCCGTCGCAGCGGGACCACCGGCCCCGACTCTGTGTGCACGCCTCTGCTCACTCGTCGACCTTGAGCACCGACAGTAGCGTGCATCCGGTGCATTCGAGGCGCCGAAGCAGCCCATACAGCGCGGCTTGATCGCGCACCAGCCCCTCGAACACCGTCCGGCCGTGCACTTCGCACGCCTTCAGCGGCTCGAGTGCCGCACGCAACCCTCGCCCAAAGTGCCCCTTCACGCAGATTCGGTACGTCGCCGCGCCGTCTGATGTTTCGGTGGCGGAGCGGGTCGTCATGGCACCTCCGATCCTACGTCGCCGGCTGGCGAATCGCCGTTCGCCAAACGGCGTATTTTGGGCGAAGTCGCCTCCGAACACCCGGTTTCGCCTCGAAATTCGCCGTTCGACCCACAGCGCCTCCAGGGCCCCGGACCTAGCTTTCGACCCGAGGTCCTGATGAATCCCCGCAAGCCGCTTGGAGTTCTCGCCCTGGTCGCCGTGGCCGGTGCGCTCGCGTTTCCATTGATGCCGTCCTCCGACGCCGCCGTGGCTCAGGCCCCCGAGGCGGTGGCGAAGAGCGTCGTCGTCGCCCGAGCCACCGCCTCGGAGACCGCGCACGAACTCCGGTTCTCTGGCGTGGTCCGAGCCAAACACGCAGCCAAGCTTTCCTTCACCGGGCCCGGCCGGGTCCGCAGGCGGTGGGTCGAGGTCGGTGACCGGGTCAAAGCCGGGGCCGTGATCGCCGCCCTCGACCGCCGCGGCGCGTCCAACCGGATCGCCCGCGCCAAAGCCGGCGTTCGGCAGGCGACTGAACAGCTCGCTCAAGGGGAGCGCGACCACACGCGTGCGGATCAACTGGCCGCTGAACGAGCCGCCTCCGAAGCCGAGCTCGAGTCTGCCGCCCATGCCGTCTCCTTGTACTCCGTCTCCCGCGAGGCCGCCCAAGTCGAGCTCGACGAAGCGCAGCGCATGCATCGCGACGGCGTCATCCGCAGCCCCTTCACCGGCACCATCGTTCGTGTCGACGCCGAGCCGGGTGAGTTCGTGGGCGCAGGACAATCCGTCGTCCAGATCAATGGCGACGCCCTCGAGGTGGAGCTCCAGGTGCCGGAGACGGTCCTCGCCGACATCGCAGTGGGCGACATCGCCTCGTTGACCTTGCCGCTGCAGGATGGCCGACGCGTTGCGGGGCGCATCGAGTCCATCGGGCACGGGGGTGAAGCAGCCGGCCGCCTCTTCCCGGTCGTCGTCTCGCTCGCCGCCGACGCCGAGCTTATCCCTGGGGTCACGGCGGACTTCGTGCTCTCACGCCAAGCCAACTCCGGCGTGACGGTGCCGGTGTCATCGGTCGTCGATGCTGGAGACGGCGAGACCACCGTGTTCGTCGTCGAATCCGGTGTCGCGCAGCGGCGCTCCGTCGAGGTCGCCCAGCTGCTCGGTGTCCATGCCCTCGTCACGCAAGGGCTGACCGCAGGTGAGGACGTCGTCAGTGGCGGTCACTTCGGCCTCGTTCCCGGACAAACCGTCCAGGTGCAGCGATGAACGCGATCATGAAGATGCTGGGCCAGTCCCGGCTCATCATGACCGCGGCCGGCCTGCTCGCAGCGATTGGACTGTTCGCGTGGCTCACCATGCCGCGCCAAGAGGACCCGGACATGACGGTCCGGTGGGCGCTGGTCTCGGTCGAGTTCGCGGGCGCCGATGCGGAGAAGGTCGAGAGCCTGATCGTCGACCCCCTCGAGGAACACCTCGCCGAGGTCGATGAGTTGCGCCGAACGTTCGGGACCGCCCGCGCCGGGTTCGGCAGCGTGCAGCTGGTGTTCCGAGACAGCGTCGATGCCGACGCCCTCGACGACGCCTGGAAGGATGTCGAAGACGCCCTCGAAGCCGCACAACAGGACTTTCCCGAGGGAGCCGGAGACGCGGTCCTCGATCGCGGTATCGGCGACCAGACCTCGGTCGTCTGGGCGATCACCGGTTCTGGAGATCCAGGCACGCTTCACCAAGCCGCCCAAGACATCAAGGACGACCTGCTCGCCGCACCCAATGTCGCGAAGGTCGAACTGATCGCGGACCCCGGCCAGCAGCTGACCATCGAACTCGACGATGCGGCCGCCCACCGGTACGGGCTCACGCCGGTCTTCCTGCGCGACCAGCTCTACGCCCGCAACGCTGGAGTTCCCGGAGGTGCGGTGCGGGTCGGTGACAAGATGGCCTCGCTGCGACCCGGGACCGAGTTCCGCAGTCTCGACGAGCTCCGCTCGACCGCGATCGTCCTGCCCACCGGCGTCACCGTTCCTCTCGAAGAGATCGCTGAGGTCCGCTTTGGCGAAGCCGACCCTCGCGTCGACCGGGTCCGCCACGACGGCGTCCCGGCAGTCGCCGTCGCCGTCGTGCCGCGAGAAGGCATCAACCTCGTCGAGTTTGGGGGGACCATGCGCGAGACCGCCGAGGGCCTGCGGGCGCGATACCCCCAAGTTCAGCTCGAGGAACTCATCTTCCAGCCCGAACGTGTCGAGGCCCGCATTGCCGGGCTCGGGACTTCGCTGCTGATGGGCATCGCGGTCGTGGCCCTGGTGTTGTGCCTGGCGATGGGCGTCCGCATGGGTCTGGTCGTCTCGGCTGTCATTCCGCTAGTAGCCTTTGCCGCGCTGGCGCTCTACGCCGCGGCCGGAGGCATGCTGCACCAGATGTCGATCGCCGCCCTGGTGATCGCGCTGGGCATGCTCGTCGACAATGCGATCGTCGTGGCCGAGCACGTCCAAGGCCGCATCGACGAGGGCATTCCACCGCTGCGGGCTGCGGCGGGCTCGGTCCGCGAACTCGCGCTCCCCTTGGGAGCAGCCACGGGAACCACCATGGCGGCGTTCGTCCCAATGCTGCTGGCCGAAGGCGGGGTCGGAGAGTTCACGCGCGCCATCCCCATCCTGATCATGCTGACGCTCGGCATCAGCTACGCCTACGCCGTCCTGGTCACACCGGTGCTCTCGAACTGGCTGCTTCGCCAGCGCAAGGCGGTGCGCAAAGAGTCGCTGCTGGAGCGCGTCTCGGGGGTCGTCGGTCGCCTCTCGATTCGCCGTCCGCTGATCGTGATCGCGTTGGCGCTCGGAGTCGTGGGCGCGAGTTTTGGCTCGATCGGCATGGTCGAGCAGCGCTTCTTCCCCGCCTCGGACCGCAACCAGGTCCTCATCGACCTCAAGTTGCCCGAGGGCTCCCACCTCGACGAGATCGACACCTACGCGCAAGCGCTGGAGGCCGAGCTTTCGAGCCAGGACAGTGTCCACAGCGTCGTCGCGTTCGTCGGACGATCGGCACCGCACTTCTACTACAACCTCAGCACGGTCCCTCGCGCGCCCCACTTCGCGCAGCTGGTCGTGAACACGACGAGCAAGCAAGAGAACCAAGCGCTCATCGAACACGTCCGGGCCTATGCGGCACAGGACATGCCGCAGGTGCAGGTCGTCGCGCGAGGCCTGGAGCAGGGACCCGGACTGCCGGCCCCCGTCGAGCTGCGACTGATCGGCGACGACTTCGGTCAGCTACGCCGAGCCGCGGAGCTGGTCATGGGCGAGCTGCGGCAGATCGACGGATCGGTCGACGTTCGGGACGACGGCGGACTGGGCGTGCCCAACATCGAAGTCGATGTGGATGACGCGGCTGCGGCCCGTCATGGCGTGACCCGGCTCGACGTCGCGCATGCGCTGCGCGGGCACACCTACGGGCTCGCGGTGGGTCAGTACCGCGGGGGCGAGGATCCGGTGCCGATCATGGTGCGCTCTCCCCAGGGCGAGAACACCCCCGTCGACGGTCTCCCGGCCCTCGAAGTTGGCCCCGACGCGGCCTCGGCAGTTCCCCTCGCCCAGATCGCACAGACCTCGGTGATCTGGCGTCCCGCTGCGATCTATCACTACAAGGGCGAACGCAAGGTCTCTGTCCTCTCGGGCGTCGAGGCCAACTACACCTCCGCAGCCATCGTCGCCGAGCTGCTGCAAACGCTCGAGGGCACGCCCTTACCCGACGGCGTGACGCTGGAAGTTGGCGGCGAGAACGAGGGCAGCAGCGAAGCCAACACAGCGCTGCTGCAGACGCTGCCCTTGGGGGTCCTGATGCTCATCGGCTTCCTGATGATCGAGTTCAACTCGTTCCGCCGGGTGGGCATCGTGATGACCACCGTCCCGCTCGCGGCGGCCGGGGTGATCCCGGGTCTCATCCTCGGCGGCCAGCCCTTCGGGTTCATGTCGCTGCTCGGTGTGATCGCGTTGGTCGGCATCGTCGTCAACAACGCCATCGTGATGGTCGATGTCGTCGAACGCCGGCGGCACGAAGGGGCGACGCTGGACGAAGCGCTCGTCGATGCGGTCCGCAAGCGGGCCCGCCCGATCCTGCTCACCACGATCACCACCATCGCCGGCCTGATGCCGCTCGCCCTGTCAGCCACCGCGCTGTGGCCTCCCTTGGCGTGGGCGATGATCAGCGGGCTCGCGGCCTCGACCGCCCTCACGCTCATCGTCGTTCCCGCCCTCTACAAGGTGCTGTTTCGCCGGTCGGCCGCGCGTGCCGAACGGGAGGCCCCAGTCCAATGATCACCGCACTCGCCCTCGCATTGGCCCTTGCGGCACCTCCCTCGCCCGCGCAAGCGGTGCCGGTCCGCTCGGCTCCGGTCGACACCGTCCCGTCGGTTCTGCACCCCACCGACGGGGGGCTCACCGCAGACCGGGTCGCGCAGAGGGCTCTGTACGACGCACCGGATGTCGCGCTTCGCACCGCCGAAGTCGAGGCGGCTGCCGCCCGAGTCGATGAAGCACGCGCCGGATATGTGCCCGCGCTCGACCTCTCCGCGCAATACATGCGGTTGAGTCCGCTCCCCGGAGGTGGCGGTTCGGGGGCCCTCGCCGGGACGCTCAACCCCGGCCCCCTCGCCGTCGGAGCCTGCCCCGATGGCACTACCGGCTGCGTCGTCGACTCCCAAGGGGTTCCCGCCGTCTCGCAGTCGTTTCAGTTCGCGGCGATTCAAGACACCTACGCACTGTCGGCCTCGGTCGGGATCCCGCTCTCCGACGACATCTTCACGATCCCGCATGCGGTCGCGGCTGCGAGACACGGCGAGCGGGCGGCCCAGCTCGCCCGCGACATCGCCCGGGTCGACACCACCGTCGATGCCCAGATCACCTACTACAACTGGGTCCGGGCCCAGGCCAACCTCGAGCTGGCCGACCGTTCCGCGGCTCGGGTCGCAAAGCGGATCGACGAAGCGACCGCACGCCTTCGGGCCGGAGCGATCACGCAGACCGACGTGTTGCGTCTTCAAGCCCAGCTCGCGGCGGCCCAGCGCAGCGTCGCCGAGGCCGAGGCGTTCGTGTTCATCACCGCCGAGGACCTCGGCGCCCGTATCGCCGCCGACCCCACGACGCTCAGTCTCGGGGAGGATGTCACCGCAACCTTCGCCGCCGATCGCAAGCGCGAGGACACCACCGCCTTGGTCGAACAAGCCCTCGGACGGCGCCTCGAGATTCAGCTCCTCCAGGCCAGCGACGACGCGCTCCGCGAGCAGATCAAAGTGGCTCGCACCCGCTACGCCCCCCGACTCGACGTGGTCGGACAGGTCGATACCGCCAACCCCAACCAGCGCGTGGTGCCGCAGCGCGACCAGTTCGACACCACCTGGGCCGCCGGCGTCCGCCTCAGCTACGACGTTCGAGGCGCGATCGCCACACGCTCCAAGATCCGCACGCAGCGGGCGCAACGACGAGCCATCGCCGCCCAGGTGGCACAGCTGCAGCGCGGCGTCCGACTTCAAGTGGTGCAAGCTGCCCGTCAGCTTCAGGCAGCACGGCGCTCGGTGGGTCTGAGCCAGGTCGGCCTGAAGAGTGCAGAAGCCGCGTACGAGCAGGTTTCGGCCCGCTATCGAGTCGGTGCGGTGGGCGTCGTGGACATGCTCGAAGCCGAATCATTGCGGGTCGAAGCCGAGCTTCGCTCCATCGAGGCCCACATCGCGGTGCGCGAGCAGGACCTCCGCCTCCGTCATGCGTTGGGGGAGATCGCCCGCCCCAGTGAGCCAGCCCGCGGTGATGTGACGGGTTAGCCCCTATCCTCACCGGACTCGTGCCGGACCTCCTGCAAAGCCCGCCCGCGTGGTGGATCGCCGCCTACCTCATGGGAGCGATCCCCGTGGGCGTCGTGCTCGCCCGCGCCAAGGGCATCGACCTGCGCAAGGTCGGCTCGGGAAACATCGGAGCCACCAACGCGGCCCGAGCGCTTGGCACCAAGCTCGGCCTCGTCGTGTTCGCCCTCGACGTGCTCAAGGCGGCGGCGCCGGTTTGGCTCGCCTCGTCGGAGTGGGCGCTCGGACAACTCGCCGATCCGACGTGGCCGCTGGCCGGCGTCGCGCTCATGGCCGTGGTCGGCCACATCTTCCCGGTCTACCTCGGGTTCCGCGGCGGCAAAGGAGTCGCGTGCGGCCTGGGGATCTTTCTCGCGCTGGACCCACCGGTCGCGTTTGCAGCGATGTTCATGTACGCCCAGGGTCTGGTCCTCACCCGGACCAGCGCCGTGGGGTCGCTGACCGCCGTCAGCTCGATCTGCTTGTGCATGCTGATCGCCGACAAGCCACCTGCCTACGTCGCAGCCGCGGTCGCTTCGTGTGCGCTGATCTGGTTTCGGCACATCAGCAACATCAAGGGCTTGATGGCTGAGGCGAAAGCACGCAAGGCCGCGCAAAAGGCCGTCTAGCATTTCGTCTGCGGGTCGCCCCCGCCACCGGAGTTCAGCTGTCGGTTTCGGAGGAATCGGGCTCGAAGTTCAGCCGCTTCTTCATCGCCTCGAGCTCATCGTCGACCTGTTCCTCGATCTCGGCCTCCTGCTGGGCTGCTGCTGCCTCCGCAGCGGCTTCGGCTTCGCCGGTCGGTTCATCGTGCCAATACTCGACCGAGGCATCGATGGGCACGAACTCCCGGAGACTGTGAGACGCCCTCCGGGAGTCTCCGCCCGCCAGGATCCCGTGCTTCTTCGAATCCGGGTACACGATGACGTCGGTCGGGTTCATCGTGGAGATCGCGAGATAGCGGACCGGGGCCGCGGAGGTGTTGATGACCTGGTGCGCTGCGTCTGCGCGGGCGGGCAGTGCAACGTAGTCGCCAGGCTTCAGCGGATGCTGCCGGTCACCCAAGCGAAGGGTCGCGTGGCCTTCGAGGACGTAGATCGCCTCCTCATTCCCGAGATGCGCGTGAAAGGGCCAGGCGGTCTTCCCCGGTGGCACTTCGGTGAGGGTGCAGCCGAGTTGGGAGCCACCTGCGGCGGCGCCCAGCTTTCGCCCCCGATTCTCGAACACGGTCCCCCGCTCGGTCGAGACCCACTCCACGTCGTCCTCGTGCGTGATGCTCACCGGGCCAGTAGAGCACACCGACGCGGACCGGAGACCCGGCGGCGACGCTCGCGGACCTGGCGTTTTCGTTGACGCCGAACGGTCCGACGACAATGGTTCTGCTCGCGCCGACACGACCGGGCGCAAGGAGCGAGACAATCGGCGCCCACACACTGGTCGGCGCAGGCTTCGGCACAATCGAGTGCTTCTGCATCGCAGTGCCGAGGGGCGGGCCTCACCCGTGGGGGCTGGCTCGTCACGACCAAGGCCAATACAGCGACCAAGCTCATGCGCAGAGCACCTTTCGGACCAACGCCATCCGGTTGGGTGCGCCGACCTTCTTGCGGACATTTGCGGCGTGCATCTTGACCGTGCGGTTGGCGATCGACAGGACCTCGCCGATCTCGTCGTAGAGGTAGCCCAGGGCGATCAACTTGAGGACCGAGGTCTCCCGCGGCGACAACCGCACGAGCACCGCGTAACGATCGACCGCGGCCTCGATGTCGGGGTTGAAACGAGGCACCGGTTGCGCGGCGCCGGTGAGGCTCCAATGGGGCGGGCTGCGTCGCCGACCCGTCTCGCGAAGCCCGCGCGGGCTGGCGGCAACCCGGTCGCGGAGCCGGCGAGTCTCATCGACGCACCGGGCAAGCGCGTCCACCACGGCCTCGGCCGACAGTGGCGGGATGACGAGTTCCATGACTCCGGCCTCCACCAAACGCCGCACCGCAGTCTCATCTCCGGGGGTTCCCACGCCCACGCTCAGGCAGGGGTTCGGCCGCTCGCGAAGCGCCCGCGAGAGCCGAATCAACGAGGCTCGACTCAGTTCGCCGTCGAGCACCGCCGCGTCGAACGCGTTGCCCGGAGAGGCCATGACGTCGAGAGCGGCGTGGCTGGACCGGCACACATTCACCCGTGCCCCGGTCCGCACGACCGCGGCCCCCATGCCGAGAACCGAGCTCGGACGGGTCTGAACAACCAGGATGCGAGATCCGCCAAGGGAGGGGGCACATGTGGGGAGCTGTTCGGCGGTGGTCATGGGCACCGTCCCTGTCGGCCACCCCCCGAGGCTGTTGCACGGTTTATTCGGGTTTCTTCAGTGTCCAGAGACCAGGACACTTCCCCCACAGCAAACGGGCACCCCCTGAAGCCGGCTCCGCTGGCGCTGAAGCCGCGGCCTCACAGCCGGTGAGGACGGACTCGAGTGCTCGGCGCTGGGCGGCGTCCCTAGGAGTTCGTTCGCAGCGGCGCATCTTTGGCCGGCGCGCGGCTGCCGTACAGACGCTCCATCTCCGCGCCCATCCGGCCGGTGACGAAATACAGGAGCATCTTGAAGTCGGAGGCGAGCGACCACAGCGGGTACTTGAACGTGGCCGGCCGATTGTGCTCGATGAAGAAGTGCCCGACCCACGCCGGGCCATAGCCGAGCACAAACCCGAGCAATACCAAGTAGGGGTTGCCGAAAGCGACGGCGGACACGGCCGCGCTGATCGCCATCGTGCTCCCGAAGTAGTGCAGGCCTCGGCACGTCGGATCGCGGTGCTCCCCGATGTAGTACGGCCAAAACTCCGCGAACGACTGGATGCGATCTTCGTCTGCCACGGTGCGGGCAGTGTAGAGCACATCCTCGGCGGCGTGCGCGGGCGCGGGCTCACAGCAGCCGATGCAACATCGAAGGCGGGAGCGACACGGTCAGCCCGTCACGCGAAGACGCGGCTGCAACAGCCCGGGAAGTTCCGCCAGGTCGCCTGCAGCGAGCTTCTCGAGGCTCTTCTTCACGTCGAATGCCTCGAGCGCGTCCGCTTTGCGCTGGGCGCCCCCAGGGATCTGGAACGTGGTTTCGTCCACATCCACGCCTTCGAGAACCTTGGTCGCCACCAGCGTGAACGCCTCGGAGCGATACTCGAGCGGTAGCCCAGTCTGCTCCCAAACGCACAGCGTTTGGCCGGCCGTCTGGCTTCGTAGGCAGGGCTTGTCGGCGATGGCATCGATGGAACCCGGATGCGCCTCGCGACCTCGCGCGACCTCCTCATGCCACGTGCGCACGTGATCGACGATCGCGTGCTGCGTGGGCACGTCGAGCGAAAAGAACCGATCTCCGACCCGTCCCAACGGAAGCGCAACGAGCTCAGCCGAGCCCTCAGCCGCGTCCGTCCACGACTGCGCGGGCGTCTGCACCGAAGCGCCTCGAATCTCCACGGCCTGCGCGCCTGGCATCGGCATCGACAGCGACCAGTGCTCGGCTCGGCGAGCGCCCTCAGCCGCTGTCACCGTCATGGTTCCCGACATCCCACCCGGTCCAGAGACCGCGTACTCGACCGTGACCGCGCCACCGGGCATCGGTGCAAACTCCGCGAACAACGCCTGCGGCGAGGCCGGATAGTCATCGATCTCCACCGCATCGGGGACCGTGAGCTCGGGTTCGCTCGACTCGGCGGGCGGCTGCGCACATGCGGTCAGCCACACCAGAGGGAGGAGCAAACGAGCCTTCACACGATCGCCCTAGCACGCAGCGCACGCTCCTCCGATTTTTCGGCACGAGCGTGACGGGTTCCCGGGCCGCCGGCCATTGCAGAGACATGACCTTGCGATTTGGCTTGTTGCTCCTCACCGCGAGCTGCGCGGCGTGTTTCTCCGATCCACCCGCCCCCCAGCGCATCTCCAGCGAGTCGGGCAGCTCGACGGGGGACCCCGAAGAGCCCGGTAGCTCCAGCGGCGAGGACCCCCCGCTGACGACCACCTCCGGCTCCTCCACCTCCGCCTCCTCCAGTTCAGGCGAGCCCGAGTTTGGCTGCCAGGACGCCTACGATGCCCAGACTTGCGCCGCGGCCAGCGACTCCGACTTCGAGGCGTGCAGCTGGTACCCGACCTACAGCCACGACGTACTCTCGTGCGATCCATGGGCGACCGGCGGCGGCGCGTGCATCATCGAGCAGGGTCTCGACGGTTGCTCCGAACCGGAGCCCAGCTGCCCCGACGGAACCAGCTGGTACTACCGCGTCGCGGATGGCGCGGTGGAGCTCGTCGACGCGACGAACCTCTGCTACGGGCTCAACGAATTCACCCCCTGCCCGTGGCCCAGCGATCCCACGGAGACCGATGGCACGAGCGTCGGCTCCACCAGCGCGACCGCGGGTGAAACGGAGGGCTCGGGGGGCATGGAGACCGGAGCGTCGGCTTCAACCGTCGCCGATTCGGGCGACGGCGGAACCAGTGGCGGAACCAGCGGCGGAACAACCGGCGACGGGTGGACGCTCCAGGACGAGATCGAGGCCGTCTGCGCCTGCGCCTGCGACGAATAGAGCGCATCTGGCGTGCCATCTGACGCGGTGGCAAGCTGCCGACGATGAGTGCGCTCACCGTCTACGGCACGACCACCTCACCGTATGTCCGGCGCGTCCGGGTCATCGCCAACGAGCTCGGCGTTGACGTCGAGCTCGTCAACGCGTTCGATGCGGACGGGCAGGCTCGAATGCGGGCCATCAACCCGATCTGGAAGGTGCCGACCGCGACGATCGGCGAGCTGAGCATGCTCGACTCGACGACGATCTGTGAGTACCTCCTCAACAACCACGGCCCTGGGCCGATGGAGCGCTTCCGCGGCGACAATGTGCACGAGCGAAACCTGCTCACGGTCATCGATGGGGCGCTTGACGCTCTCATCAATGGTTTCTATCTGGCGCGAGATGGGGTCACGGTGGAAACATCTGCCTACGCCCGCAAGCAGCAGGACCGAGCCCGCAGCGCGATGACGTGGCTCGAGCAATGGGCGACAGGTCCGTGGTTGTCGCAGGTGCAGAAGCTCGGGCTTCCCGAAGTCGCGATGGTCACGACCGTGGATTGGATGCGCTTCCGCGACACCTACGATGTGTCGAAGCACCCCAAGCTGGTGGAGCTCGCAGACCACTGGGGTCAGCGCGAGAGTTTCTCGAGCACGTTCCCCGCCGCTTGAGCTGGCACAAAAAAACGGTCGCCCCCACAAGGAGCGACCGTCGTTTTTGCTAGGCGCGAAGCAGAACTACCAGTTGTAGTTCCCGCCGCCTCCGTCGCGACCGCCGCCACCGCTGCCACGTCCACCGCGACGGTGCCCTGGGCTTCGGTCTCTACGGTCGCCGTCTCGGCTCTCTCGGCCGCCGCGGTCGTCACGGTAGCCACCGCCACCGCCACC
>OJGU01000290.1_pt1 | contig 32951 bp, 22 predicted proteins | sample 1594741 | NCBI WGS metagenome assembly OJGU01 (sample SAMN05416841, study PRJEB24817) | seawater metagenome | isolation source: Sea water | place: Canada:Atlantic | collected 2013-07
CTCGTGGGCTCGGAGATGTGTATAAGAGACAGGCAATGAGCATTCCGAACCCACTCCCGGCAGCAATAAGGAACCAAATCAGGATCTGATAACGCACCGCCGTGGTTGGAGGAACTCCCGAAAGTATCTGCCCCGTCATCATGCCCGGCAAACTCACGAGACCTGCTACCGCCATGGCATTAACAATGGGAATCAACCCGCTCCTCACGCTTTCTTTCACAATATCAGCCGTCGCCGTTTTCACATCCTCGCCCAACATCAAGCGCTGTTCGACAAGCTCCCGCTGGGACCACACCGTCGAGGTGAGCCGATCCATGCTCAGGGCAACGCCGTTCATTGTGTTACCTAAGAGCATTCCTAGGAGTGGAATGGCATACTGAGGATGATACCAAGGGGAGGCTTGAACAAGAACCACCAGCGCGAACCAAGAGACGACCATGGACGAAACAAATAAACTGCTGGTTCCAATTCCCCAGGCTGCCCAGCCAGTAAGACGTCGCTTCTGTCGGGCAACCACCTCCCGGCCCGCTACCAAAATCATGACGACAGCCATCAAGAAAATCCAAACAAATGAGCGCTGGGCAAACAGTACTTTGAGGACCAAGGAAATGAGCGACAGCTGAATCGCCATTCTTAAAGAGGCGATCACCAGATCGCGAGCAAGCTCTAGGCGAGCCCAAACCGAAACAAACGCCAAGGCAAACACTAAGCCTCCGGCAAGAACGAGATCCAACACACTCAACGTGATCATGAACGAACCTCCTCCGCCGGAAAAAGCATTCGATCTTTCATGACTAAATGTTGCTGGGCAATCCGTGAGAGGAGTGACGGATCGTGACTCACAAGAATCGCGGCTCGCGTGCTCTTTTTCTCGGCGAGATACCTTCCAATGAGGCTTTCAACCTGCTCACAAGAGCGACCGTCTAGGTTTGCCGTCGGTTCATCGAGCAACAAACATTCAGGCTCGCGGTCCAGCATTCGAATCAAAGCCAGTCGCTGTCGCTCCCCCGAAGACAAACGCGCCACCTCCCATGCTAGAACATCAGATCCAAAACCCAACTGTTCGACATAGCCCGACATGTCATGAATGAAGTGAGCTCCCACCCTATCGTACCACCAAACAGGGTTCGCCGGAAGGAGCCCCACTCGCTTCCGCCAAACCGGTGCCGTTACCGTAGAACAAAGAACGCCATTCCAAAGAATCTCTCCTGAAGAACTCAACAAATCTGCAACGGCTCGAAGCAAGAGAGACTTTCCACTTCCGGAATCCCCCGATAGCCCTAGAATCCCCCCTACCGGCTGGGTTAGCGAAATCGGCCCCCAATCCAGAAAGCAGAGATCACGAAGCATCAATCCTTCACGCATCAGCTAAGGCATCCCTCTCTATCCACACCAGCTAATCCACGGGCATCCCACTGGCGCGCAAGACTGCTTCATGCACAACCAAATCGTGTGCCGCATTCCAAGCCAATGCCTTCTCTCCACGAATCACCTTCGCGAGATCACGAAACTCGCCATCATATCGCCCCGTCATCGCTGGAAGTGAAACTTGCTGAAACCCCTTTTCAAAGCGCCCCCGTTTGCGGTCCAAAGCCAGCCGAACGCGAGGTTGTTCCAAGGGCCTAATCTCCAACGTTCCCATTTCTCCAGTAACGTTAAACTGCCGGCGTGGCGCCCCGAAAGGATCCAAATGGTTGCAACGAACGCTCCCCAAGGCTTTGGAATATTCAAACACCGCGAGTTGATTGTCAGCAAAGCTGTCCTGTTTCGGTTTCGTTCGCCGATTGAATGCCTTGATGGAATCCGGCGGCCCCAACACCGTTACCAGCGCATCAATAAGATGACACCCTAACTCAAACATGCCTCCACCAGGGAATTCTGTCAGTTCACGACGGAGGGTTTCCGATCCTAGCTTGCCGATCATTCCGTTCACTTCCGTGATATCACCAAGCCACCCCTTTTCCAAAACTTCAAAAAGGAATTCAAATCCCGCATTGTAGCGAAACATGTATCCCATTTGAATCGTTCGGTGTTCCTGAGCCGCCAACGCATGCAGACTGCGGCACGCCGACATTCGTGTTCCAGCGGGCTTATCCAAATGGATATGAAATCCCGCTTTCAAACAACGTTTCGCCGTCGAAACCAAGTCTCGAACGGGCGTCTCGACAGCGACGGCCTGAAGCCCAGGAGTATTTAATAGCTGCTCCTCACTGATGAATGGCACTCCCTTGAAAGCGGCGTGGCGCACCGCCCGTTCTCGGGCTTGAGGATCCGGCTCAACGACACCAACGACCTCATAGAGATCCGTCAATTTACGAACCGATAGCATCTTGCCGCTGGCATGAGCATGGCGCGTTCCAATTTGGCCGAACTTGATCCGACCTCCTCCAGGCTGAATGAAAGCAGCCGAACTCCGGCCAAGCGACCCGGAGGCAGCGGAGGCCAAAGCAATTCCTTGGAGGAAGCGACGCCGCGTCCACGCGGTCGAATCCAAATTGATGGCCCCAATCTCGTCAGCGTTCATACAAACTTAGCACTCTCTCTAATCGTCACGACAGCCAAAAACACTCCGCCACGCACCGCCCTATTTCCCCTCGTTATAAAAAATAAACGTTCCCGATTTCCCAGCAACGACTAAATCCTTCCAACTATCACGATTCAGGTCGGCTGCCCGAATAAAGAGCCCGGTCCCAGCATCTCCGCTATCGATTTCATGCCGATCGAACCTTCCCTTGGTCCTGTCCCAGGTATAGTAATATAGTCCTGCAGGCTCACTCGCTCCAGGATCATTGCCAGAATGGGCCCTCACCCGTTTTCCGGTGATTAAATCCTCATTGCCGTCGCCATCAATGTCTTCCCAGAGGAGCGCATGCGCCTGGGACCACGAACGATCAATCACATGCTCTTTCCATTGGGTTTTCCCCTTCGAAGACTGCAATTGCTCCATCCAAAAAACCCCGTAGTTGTGACCACTCCCCCAAATAACATCGTTCCGCCCATCTTCGTTGAGATCGACAACGATCATGGGACAGCCCGCCTGTTTATAATTCCAATCCTCGTGAATCACCCACGATTCCTGACGAGGGTTGGCTGGCCGCTCATACCAGCCGCCCTGAAAAAGGACATCCTCCAAGCCATCTCCATTGATATCCCCAAACCCAATTCCATGACCGTTTAATCCACCAATCACATTCTTCGCGAGACGCCGCTCTCTACCGCTATCGGTGAGTTCCCAAAAAAGCATCGCATTGTTTTGGTTCCAACTATTGACCACCACTTCTGGAGTAAAATCCCCAATCATATCCCGAAGAAAGGTGATTTCGTTCTGTTCCGCTGTCACTTCGAGCAAACGCTTTTTCCAAAGTTTGCCCCGTGCGAGATCGGCGTTCCCAGGATTCCGATACCAATAGATCTCTCGCTCCATGAAAGAGCCGGCAATCACATCAAGCAAACCATCCCCGTCCACATCAAAGGCATGCTCTCCGTTATTTGCCGCGTAGTCGACACCATGTTCTCCGACATCTCGGAGAGGTTGAGGCACAAAATCGGGTGCCAGGAACAGATTTCGACCCGCAGAAATATCCAGCCACCCGTCGTTATTGAAATCCTCAACGGCACAGGCTTCATTCGAGTCGTAGTACAGTTTTACCTTCCGCCAAGAAAGATCGGCAGACATTCCCAACAAGGGAAAGACCGTCAACAAACAAACAAAGGATCGCATAGTTATTTGTACTTTCACATTTCGACACCGATAATTCCGGACGGAGACTACGGCGTCTTGACACATTCCAGCGCAATGCAAGGAAGCCAGTCAGGCCGAACCCCACATCCAATTTACGAAAAACACGCCAATTCATGGCCCTATCGTGTCTTAGCGTCTTCCAAAGACTCCACCAAACCTTTGGCCACACCCTATGTTGGCCCGGTAAATCGAGGATCTGAACAAGTCTAGGACCTGCCCCCCATTCTGTCGCGTCCAAATTCAATGTGAGATTTTGATTGTCCCCCCAATTCACACCAACGCAAGATGAGGGTTTCCGGCTATCTAGAGCCCGGCATTCCATCAAACAACGGAAGTTGCCCTCTTGATGGCTCCCCGGTTACCTTAGAAAAATCATGGAACATCGCAAACTAGGAAAGACCGACTTGTCGCTTCCGGTCGTTGGATTCGGCGCCTCGTCGCTGGGCCAAGAATTTCGCCAAGTCCGACTCGACGAAGCCCTCAAGAGTGTCCACGTCGCTTTGGAACTCGGTATGGATTTGATTGACACCTCCCCATTTTACGGACGAGGAATGAGCGAAGTCATGCTCGGCATCGCACTCCGCGATGTCCCACGGGAAACTTATCAACTTTGCAGCAAGTTGGGGCGTTACGATCTCGGACATTTCGATTTCTCGGCAAAACGGGTCGAGGAGAGTATTGACGTCAGCCTTCACCGACTGGGAACCGACCACTTGGATATCATCCTCTGTCACGACATTGAATTCGTTCCCATGCAACAGATCGTCGACGAGACGATTCCCGCGATTCAGAAAATCCGTGACCAAGGCAAAGTTCGCTACATCGGGATTAGTGGCTATCCCCAAAAGATATTCCCCTTCATCATCGATCAAATCGGTATCGATTGTGTCCTTAGCTACAATCAATACACCCTACAAAACACCCGCTTCGCCGATGAGTCCCTTCCCTATCTCAAAGAAAAAGGGGTTGGAGCCATGAACGCCGGCCCCTTTAGCGCCCGGCTTCTCACGAACGCTCCCCTCCCGCCTTGGTTGAAGGAACCTGAAGAAGTAAAGGATGCGGCCCGCAAAGCGGCTGCGCTTTGCCAGGAGAACGGCGTTGATATCGCACAGCTTGCACTCCAATTCTCAATCGCACATCCAGACATGGCGACGACGATTGCTGGAAGTGCAAATCCTGAGAATATTCGAAAATGGGCGACGTGGGCAGCCGCGCCACTCGACACGTCGCTACTCGACGCTGTCCTCGCCATCTTTGAACCGGTCAAGAACATCGGCCATGCTGAAGGCCTCCCTGAGAATAACTAGTCCTCCTCTCCCTGCATGAAAGCGATTCAACTTAAAGAACCCAAGAATTTCCAGCGCATCGAAATCGAAGAGCCCAAATCTCCCGCTCCAGGAGAGGTTTTGGTCCGAGTCGACCGTGTCGGAATCTGCGGCACCGATCTCGGAGGGTATCTCGGCAAGATGCCTTTCTTTTCTTACCCCCGTATTCCAGGCCACGAATTGGGCGTCGAGATCCTTGAAGTCGGTCCCGACGTGAGCAACGTCAAGCCTGGAGACCGTTGCTCGGTCGAGCCCTACATCAATTGCCAAGAATGTTATTCGTGCCGGCGAGGATACACCAACTGTTGTCGCCACCACAAGACACTCGGTGTGATGTGCGACGGAGGGCTTACCGAACGCATCCTCCTGCCAGCGCGAAAAATGCACCTCGCCAACAATCTCACTGCGGAACAGTGCGCCCTCGTTGAAACGCTCGCCATCGGCTGTCATGCGGTCAATCGCGGCAATCCGAAACCGCCCGAGAGTGTTCTCATTATCGGCGCCGGCCCGATCGGCTTGAGTGCGGTTGAATTCGCCAAACTTTCAGGGGCAAAAACAATCGTGATGGATATGGTTGATTCTCGACTTGAGTTCGTCCGGAACAAGATGGGAGTCCCTGACACAATCCTCACAAAGGGAGACGGCGAAGAAATCAAGCAGCTTGAAGCCCTGACAAACGGAGAACTCGCGGACGTCGTAATCGATGCCACAGGAAGCAATCGCTCTATGGCCCAGGCGCTCAACTACTGCGCCTTCAAGGGACGACTAGTCTTCGTCGGGATCACCCAGGCCAATGTGGAGCTCCCCCATGCCCCGGCGCTGCACCGACGCGAACTCGACATCCTAGCTAGCCGCAACGCCCTTTCCAGTGACTTCACCCGCATCATCCAACTCATCGAGAGTGGAGAAATCAACACGGATCCATGGATCACCCATCGCACCTCATTCGACAGCATGATCGATGAATTCGAACAATTCACAAAACCAGAAACGGGAGTCATCAAAGCCGTCGTCGAAGTCCACTAATAGACTCAAATCAAATCTATGATCAAAACAGCCATCACCGTTAGTCTTGTCGAACAGGCGCGAGGCGGCCCCTTTGTCCTTTGGGATGGGGTCGAGAAAGGATGCCAAACAGCCGCCTCCCTCGGCTACGATGCGATCGAACTTTTCGCCCCAGGCCCCGACGTCGTCCCCGTCGATACCCTGAGAGAGCTTCTCTCGAAAAACAACATCGGTATCGCAGCCGTTGGCACCGGAGCAGGGATGGTGATTCACCAACTCAATCTCTGTGATCCCGATGCAGACCGACGCGACAAGGCCAAGCGCTTCATTGAAAGCATGATTCGTTATGGAGCCCAATTTGGCGTCCCCGCCATCATCGGATCGATGCAAGGCCGCTGGGGCGGTGACATCTCGCGTGAGCAAGCCTTCGAGTGGCTCCGTTCGGCTCTCAACGAACTCGGCGAGATCGCAGGTAACGAAGGCGTCCCACTCATTTACGAACCCCTGAACCGCTACGAGACCAACATGTGCAACACCGTTGCTCAAGGGGTTGATCTCTGTCAGTCCCTGACAAGCAAGCACGTGAAGCTATTAGCGGATGTGTTCCACATGGGGATCGAGGAAGCTGATCCGGCCGCTGCGATGAGCGCCGGCAAAGGATTCATCGGCCATGTTCATTTTGTGGATTCCAACCGGAGCGCTGCCGGCATGGGCCATTTGAATCTCGAAGCAATTGCCAAGGCCCTGATTGATACCGGCTACGATCGCTACGTCTCAGCAGAATGCTTCCCGAAACCGGACGCAGATACCGCAGCCAAGAATACCATCGAAGCCTACAAACGGCTCTTCCCCCGCTAGACTGAACGCAAATAACACGGATACCGCAAATCGATTCAAGGTTTGCGGCATCCGTGACATCCGCGTCGAGTCTCCCTTTCCGCTCGACCTTCCCTCTTTCGGGCAAAAGATCAGTGACATCTTCGTAAGATGCCGTAACGTCCTAGAATGTCATCCAGACACCGTCGATCAAGCGTTCGAAGGCTCCGAGGGTTCTCGTATTTCGCTGCCCTGTTAACGCTTATTCTTCACAGCCCGTTCTCCGCCCAATCCGCCGACCGGACCAATGTGGGCCTCCAGGCACTCTACAATTTTGACGCCGGCACCGGCAACCAAGTCATCGACAGTTCAGGCGTCGGGAAGCCCCTTCATCTCACGATTGCCAGACCGGAAAACACTCGATGGCTCAATAGCGCTCTTCAAATCACTCAAGACACTCAAATCCGATCCGAATCCCCCGCGACTAAATTGAATCAAGCCATTCGGCGCTCTGGCGAACTCACGCTCGAAGCGTGGATTCAGCCTGCGAATCTCACCCAAAAAGGCCCAGCACGCATCGTGACCTTATCCCGTAATGGTTCCGAGCGAAATGTGACCCTCGGCCAAGAAGGGCCGAAATATGACGTCAGGTTTCGAACCCTCTCGACTGGTGGCAACGGGATTCCCTCAACGACCACTAAGAAAGCGAGTGTCACGACCTCTCTCACTCACCTCGTATACACCCGAGCCCGACATGGGCGAGCGAAGCTCTACATCAACGGGAAAGAAACGGCAGCAAAGACGGTCAGCGGCAGCACCGTCAATTGGCACAGTCAATTCCGACTAGCCCTCGGCAATGAGTTTGGAGGAAAACGCGCCTGGCTGGGCACCTATCATCTCCTGGCCATCTATTCTCGCCAACTCCTTTCGGCCGAGATTCAAGCCCACTTCGAAGCCGGCCCCAAGGCTGGAACACCTCAACTTGAAATCACAAAAGCTCTCTCTCCCAATGCTCAGTTATTCACCAGCAAGATTGCCCCTCTGCTGGCCGAACGTTGCTTCGAATGTCACGACACCAGTACGAATAAAGGAAAACTCGATCTCTCACGGAAAAAGACTGCCCTCGCTGGTAGCAGCAGCGGGCCTGTCATTGTCCCTGGGAATGCCAACGAGAGCTATTTGCTCGAATCCATTCTTACCGATGAGATGCCCGAAGACCGTGAACCGCTAACCCCACAACAGAAACAGCGGGTCAAGGAATGGATCGAAGGAGGCGCCAGCTGGCCTGTTGAAGAGATTGATCCCGCCGCCTTTGTTCACGGAGGCACGAGCGAGGAGAACTGGCTACAACGCCTCACTATCGACGAATATGTCAATACCGTCCAAGCCACTCTTGGCATCGATATCGCCAGCGAAGCTCAAGCCTTACTTCCAAGGGATCTTCGAGCTGACGGGTTCAGCAACACCGCATACAACCTAAGCGTCGACCTCAAACACGTAAGCGCCTATGCTCAACTTGCCGAGAAGATCGTCAACAAACTAGACATCCCGATCTTCGCCAAGCGCTTCTCAAAAAGCACCCTCTTAACTGATAAGAGCATGCGTGGCCTCATTGAAAAAATGGGAGCATGGATTCTGCGCGGTCCACTTGATGACTATGAAATCGATCTTTACCGAGGCATTTCCACAACAGTCGCGGCCGCAGGAGGTACCTTTTCGGATGCTGTCACATTGGTGATCGATGCGATGCTACAGTCGCCTCGATTTATCTATCGGATAGAAAACCAAAAGGGAGACGGAAGCAAATGGCCGGTTGGGGAACACGAACTTGCCACCCGCATCAGCTACATCCTTTGGGGCGCACCTCCGGATGAAGCCTTGTCGAAGGCTGCCCGATCAGGCGATCTCTTTTCGAGCGAAGGCCTCGATCAACAAATCCAACGCATGCTCGCTGACCCGCGAGCAATCGACCGGTCAAAGCGGTTCATCGCAGAATGGCTCAACTTGAATCGGCTCAACAATATCAAACCAAACGTCGATAAATTCCCGAACTGGCACCATCAGTTAGCCGTGGACATGCAAGAGGAGACACTCAAATTCTTCGAAGCAATTGCCTGGAAACAACAACGCCCGCTTACCGATCTCTTCAACGCTCAATTCACATACGCGTCTCCACAACTCGCAAGGCACTACGATCTCCCTGGACCGAAGGAAGAAACGGCTCATCACGATCTCTCTCACCATCCAGGACGAGGAGGCATATTAACCCAAGGAAGCGTACTCACCGTCGGCGGAGACGAAGCGTCCATGGTTTCACGGGGCTTGTTCGTACTTCACGACCTCCTCCGCGGCGTCGTGAATGATCCCCCTCCGTGCGTGGACACCACCCCCCAAGCGACCAAACCTGGACTCACCCAACGTGCCATCGCCGAAGAACGAATCGCCAATGCTCAATGTGGCGGATGCCACAGCAAGTTCGAACCCCTCGCCTTTGGATTAGAAAAATTCGACGGTGTCGGAGCCTACCACGAGAAGGACGAACACGGAAACGCTCTTCGCGACGACGGGGACATCCTCTTTCCTGGTACCGCCGAGTCAATCGCTTACCAATCCTCTGCGGAACTCATGAATCTCTTAGCCAAAAGCGACCGCGTCAAAGAATCCCTCACTTGGAAGCTCACTCAATTCGCTCTCGGCCGCCCGTTGGGATTTCCTGATGCGGCCGACATTGACAAAATCCATCAAAACGCACAGAAAAATGGCGGAACCTATCAAAGCTTGATCACAGAAATCGTGAAGAGCGATCTAGTCCGCATGACCCCTACCGAGACACTCGAATGAAACAATCACGAATCAGTCGTCGGACGATGTTGAAAGGCCTAGGAACCGTCTCCGTTGGCCTGCCATTTCTAGAGGAAATGTTGGTGGCAAAAACGCTATCGACAAGCCCCGAGGTCCCCATGCGTGCCTTCAATGTGTTCTTCGGACTAGGCATTCCTGCACCGTTACAAACGGAAGGGTTCAGCGATGTCTTGGAACCTCTCAAACCCTTGCGCGACAAACTGCTGATCATGCGCAATGTTGATCAAATTCGTTGCGATGAATCCGGAATCAATGCCCACTTTGACGGAGCATCGGGCGCCTTCACGGCCGAACCTCCCGATGGGGAAGCCAAAGCCGGGGGCCCATCGATCGATCAAGTAATCCGTAAGACTTACTACCCGAATGGCCTTCCATCGGGGATGGTCCCCACGCTGATCAGCGGAACCTTCTTTCGTCGAAGCCGGGTCAGCCGCTACGTTCACAGCTACAACTACGACGGCACGGTCTCGTCAACCATGCAGGAAAAACCTCGGGAGCTCTTCAATCGTGTTTTTGGCACCATCGAACTCAGCCAGGGAGATACAGACGCACGGCAGCGACAACTAAAGCGGAGCGTCCTCGATTCCGTCATAGAACAATACCGATTCTACACCGGTCCCAATTCACCGCTGGGCGCCGCCTCAAAATCACGGGTATCAGACCATCTAGATCGTATCCGCGAACTCGAGCAACGGGCCTACGAAATGACCGAGAGAGCCGAAGACGCGCCACCGCTCCCGCCTCGATCTAAGCTCGCCCACGGAGGGCAAGCTGATCCCGGCGGCGAAGGCATCGACATGCCACTCGACGATCTCACCAGCGAATGGCGACTCATGGCGGATCTCTACGCCCTCGCGATCAAAATGGACCGCACTCGTTTCGGGGCGCTGACCTTCCTAGCGGCGGGAGAAAGACTTCGGGTGACCGGTGACTACCACTACAACGGTCGTAAGATCTACACCTTCAATGACGCCGCGCAACTCAACGCCTCAGGATCCGCTGGCTGCAGCCATGAATGGTGGCACAAGTTCAGAGAAAACAAGAAAAACGAACAACTGCGTGCTCACGCCCACATGAAGATGCGAGAAATCGCTTACTTTCTCCATGCCCTGGACGAAGCCGAGACAATCGAAGCCAATGGCAAATCTATCCTCGAAAACTCCCTCATCACCATCTCAACAGAATCAGGCGACGGCCGCCACTCAGATGTAAAACGAGAACTCTCCGGAGTGTTCCACGCGATAACGGGAGCCAATGGACGATTCAAGACCGGCCAAATCATGGATGTCAAAGCAGAAGGACTCGACGTCTACAACACAATGCTCACTGCATTGGGCACCAAAGACCGGCTCGGCCCGATCAACCGAAAACACCAAGCGATCGACGGTATCAGAGCTTAACCAAGATCGCCTATCGCTGATGGGGGGAATGCCCCCCAAAACCGTCCCTCCTCTCCTCGATTATCAAAATCGAAAATTCTCTCCACATCGGTGTAACCATTGGACCTGTCCTTTGCGTTTAGAGTGAGAGGGAACACTATAGAACTAAACCACCAAAAGATTTTCTACTCGCGAAGTGAGCTCCGCAGCAAACACGGAATGGATAACAATGTCCCCAAACAGAGTGGTGACGTCGCAAAATAAAAGCTCTTATCTCACAATAACCAGCGAAAACGTTTTTCCGGTTAATATATTGACTTCCCTGAGCGATTGAAAAAAACGCTAAATAGTTTAAATTGGCATTTATTGTTCTAAGAGAGAAGTTGACCGACAATCACGCAATCATGGCAAGGCAGGAGCAGCATGCACCCAAGACATTCTCAGAGCTCTTGGAACGAGGGCGCCAAGAAATGCCGCCGGCCGCTGATGTAAGATCATCGGTACGAAGAGCGTTATCACTGATGCCCCACTCGTCCTCATTGAGTTGGGTGGATGTCCTCATCCAATTGACGACCGCACATCGGATTCGGATGGGATTCAGTATTGCCTTCGCTGCTCTAACAATGACCGCCACCCTAGAACTTTCTCGGCCAGTCCCGGTGCCGCAGCCACCAATGCCTCATTTCCTCATCGATCGGCTGTTTCAAGAATGAGGATCAAACGACAGAAGTGGATTGTTGCCGCGATCCTCACTGGGGTTTTAGCCCTTGGGTTCCTTGCGGGGATCTCTGCGAGTCGACCGCTGAAAGAGGTTTTCCCGAAGCGATCCGCCGTCGAAGACCCAAATCCGGAAGAATTCGTTCTCAGTTTCCAGCGAAGACTAAGCTCAGATCTGACACTCACCGATGCTCAGAAACCGGCAGTGGAAGAAGAGATTCGAAAAATGACCCAGCGCATTCGGTCGATTCAACGCAACTTCATTCCTCAAATCACTCAGGCCATGTTGGATAGCATTGACGAAATCATGCCGCTGTTAGATGAGGAGCAACAACGGCAACTTGAGCGAAGAAAAGATGGGATCAGGAATTCTCTTCCCATGCGCACTTTGGGACTCGGGCGAAATGGTCCCGGTCGCCCCAATGGGCCACCTCGCGGCCCAGGCGAGGGCGGAAGGCGACCCTGGGGTGATGGGCCCCCTCCCTGGGTTCGTAATCAAGATCAGGGAACACCCCCTGACGGCAGACCGGCCACACAAGCGGGTGAAACTCCCAATTGAAGCCGCGATCGGCGTGTCACCTCGGTCTATGAACCCAATTGCGATGGATTGATCAGAGCATACTGATTCATTCAAACCCAAGGTGGTGTTGCTCAAGGAGTTCTTCCAGTTTCTTTCTGGCCCGATGACATTTCACCTTCGTCTTAGACAATCCCCAATTCAATTGCTCCGAGATTTCCGGCAATGTATATCCCTCGTAATAATAGAGCGTTACCAAAAGGCGATCCTCCGCCCGTAAACTAGCGAGCAACAGCGCTATCAATTCAGCGTTCGGATGACTTGAATTTTCCTCAACCTGCTCAGCCAACAAGGCCAAAGGATCGATATCACTATCGCGAGCTGAACGTTGCGCAAGCGCGATGGGTTCATTTTTCCGCTGACGGAAATAGTCATAACCTGTGTTCACCGCAACCCGCATCAACCAATTCTTAAAGGTGCCGGTCGGCCGCCACTGATGAATCTTTTGGAACGCCTTGATGAAGGCGTTCTGGACCAAGTCTTCAAGATCTGATTGGTTCGGGCAGAACTTGAACAAGAGCGACCACAGACGCTCCTGATAGCGCCGAACGATCTCATCATACGCATCTAAGTTCCCATCCTGGGCTTGTCGCGCCAACGATTCGTCGCTAAGGGTGTCCGTCATCATGACAAAACCTCAAATCCGAGAGATGACCGATCCTTTCCCTAGGTGAGGCTTCATTCCGTATCCTGAGGCACTAACTTGAACCCTTTTAACTCAGCTCGATGACGGCGGGCGAAGTCCAACAACTCGCGATCATCCAGCAGCTCCAACTTGACTCGAATCCGCTCGCGCAGTCTCGTGATGTCTTCAGGACTCAAGACCAACTGTTTGCTGATCTTCCGATCGTTCAGTTCGTCAGCCAGAAGGCGAAGTATTCGCAGCTCCTGCGGCGTAAGATGTTCCAAACCATCACGACCAAGACGTCCTTGATTAGGATCGCATTCCCCCTTGCCGAGGAACGGTAAAAGAGCTGGGCTTACAAAGGGATCCCCTTGCGACATCGAACAGAGTGCACTTGGAAGGTCCGTGACGTAGTCATCTTTAAGAACGTAACCCTTCACCCCGAGTGCCATCGCCTCATCAAAGAGGCTTTTCTCCTTATATGAAGTCACCAAGACCACATTGATGTCTAGCGAAGCACGATTGATTCGTTCCAACACCTCCAACCCACCGAGACCGGGCATATTAATATCTAGCAGAACAAGCTCCGGGCTGAGGGCCTTGATCCGTTCCCACGCCATCGTCCCGTCGGTCGCCTCCCCCACAAACCGCACACATTCGTTCCTTGCGATCAAGGTCTTCAGCTCTTCGAGAAAAGCCAAATGATCATCTGCAACGAAGACTGTCACTCGTTTGTCCATCAATCTAAGAATTACGATTCCCCATATCCGCACAGAGTTTCGTAGAAGGTCCAGACTAGAGCCTTCTGGGATGGGATGGAATCGGCGGAGAAACGTAATTCAGTTAAGCATAGGAGCCTAAATTGCCTACGTCTTATTGCGTAGTCAGCGTCCCTGCTCAGGAAACCAAAGTCACCGCGCCATCCGAAACTCAAATCGCTACACCGAAGAGGCAATCCCTTGCTAGAACGAGAGGAAGATTGCTCACCCGGCATCAATCTCTTCCGACTCGAGTCGGCGTTCCCTTCGAGAAAAAGACAGATCAAGGCTTGAGATCGAGAAATTGATTAGCGGCACGATAGGTTCGAATGCAAATCTTTCAGCATTCAAGGTCTAGAATCCTGGTAATCTCATATTTGGAAAATCTTGAAAAACTCCACTAAAGCGCTGGTCATTGGAACGGTAATCATGACGCTCACCATCGTTATAGGTGTCGCAGGCTACTTACTGGCGGGATGGAGTTTAATTGACTCCGTTTTTATGGTGATCATTACCATTTTCGGTGTGGGATATGGTGAAGTACGCGAGGAATCGCCAGAGCTTCGCATGTTCACAATGATGGTAATCCTATCCGGTTGCACATCCCTCGTCTATCTACTCGGCGGCTTTGTCCAGTCCCTGACGGAAGGAGAAATTCAACGACTGATCAGTAAACGACGCATGAAAGCTGAAATTGAAAACCTTGAGAATCATATCATCATCTGTGGATTAGGAAGAATTGGGAGAATGCTCGTCGAGGACCTTCTCAAGGCCGGAAAAGCGTTTGTTGTGGTCGATTCAAACGCCTCCCGAATAGAAGATTTCGATCGTGCAGGATGCCTTATCTGCGAAGGGGACGCCACGGATGAAGCCGTGCTTCAAAAGGCAGGCATTGAGAGAGCGAGAATCTTGGCGACCGTGCTCCCAAATGATGCCGCCAACGTTTTTATCACTTTGAGCGCTCGCAATCTCAATTCAGAGATTGAAATCATTGCCCGCGGAGAAATCCCTTCGACGGAACCAAAGCTTATCCAAGCCGGAGCGTCTCGAGTCGTTCTTCCCGCTCACATAGGGGCCGAACGAATCGCCCATCAAATTCTACACCCCAGTACCGCGAATCTCCTTGCCAACAATCATGCCCTTCGTGAGCTCGATACGCAGTTGAGCAGCGTTGGGATTCAAATCACCGAAATGGACATTCCTGAAGGCTCCTCATTAGTCGGAACCAATCTATCGCAGGTCGAAACCCAATCAAAGGCACAGTTCCTCGTCATTGCAATTCATCGCAAAGATGGAACGCAATTGCTTCACCCAACGCCGGAAACTAAAATAGAAACGGATGACCGAATGATCTTCCTATGCCATAGCGAAGATGTGCCAGACTTCACTCGGAACTATCAGATGATAAAAAAGCGTCAGTATCGTGGTCAGACATTCTAATTCGAACGAGAACTTCAACGCGTACATCGTGGAGCCAGGTCTCTAGTCACATGGTTCGAAAAGACAAAGAAGCGCTCTCGTTTTTCGGAAAGCCCCCCGGTTTCAGGGCAACAAAAACTCTACAACTCAACAGGCGAAGGGGCACCTGATCATACCGGCGATCCAGGCTGTCCCTGCAAGGGTTTACGAAGGTATCCCTCGGCGTGAAACAGGGGTCTACACAGCTTCTCTTGGCTTGTGGAAATATTCAGTCGGCATCCAGACGATGGATCTGCCGCACAAAGGCCGCAAGATCTCGTCGGTAGTCGGAATCAATGTCCATTCGAGTCAGTTGGCGATGAACCTTTGCCAAGCCCTCAGAGCTAGACTCAGCGACGAGAGCATTATGAAACCGCTTCTCTGGATCTGGATGAACGAATCGTTTTAGAATCGCGACCAGCTCACGATTACACGCAACGTAGGCAGGCAGCAATTGTTCAACACGATCGTAAAGCCTCATCTTATGCTCGTAGAGTTGCTTCCGATTCCCCAGTGTCAAGGGAGCAATCAGGGGACAACCTCGGATGAGTTCGAGGCCAACGAGGCCAACACTGTAGATATCAGATTGAATAGAAATACGTTGATCGGCGTGGTATTCAGGCGACGCATACACGGGCGTCGCAAAGGCACGCTTCTTATCGTCATCCACTCTAGTCGCCCGACCAAAATCAATCACCCGAACATAGCCATGGTTGTCGAGCATGATATTGGAGGGTTTGAGATCGCAATGGAGATAGTTTTCCGAATGAAGATTCTCAAGTCCCTCGAGTATCTGACGCATAATATAAACCACGACGCCTGGCTGCACACAGTTTCGCCCCTCAAATTGGTTGAACAGTGTTTTCACTGACAAGTTTCGAGTTAGAGGACGGTTTTGGAGCGTTCGAAACTGGATCAGTAACTGGCTCAAATTGATGCCATCGATCAGTTCCATCTGCACCAACCCAATACCATCAATCTCCTCATAGCTATCACAATCGACCAGATTCGGGCTTCGGTTTCGATGCAAATCTGCCACCTGCCTAGAAATCCGATTCATGTCGTCGCGATACGCCTGAGCAGTAGGGTAGTTTCCAGGATCAAACAATTTGATGGCATGTTCCGTCAGACAGCGTCGCGCTCCCGCACGCCTCGAACGGTAGACCACCCCCTGCCTCCCCTTACCAATGGTCCGGTCGAGACTAAAGCGGGCTCCGGCCACGAACGCCCCTTTTAAAATGAGTCCGATGTACTGCTTCTTGAGCCATCCAATTTCTCCGCCTTGAGTTTGCGAAGCAGGCAGCCAAGCATCAGAGCGTATCGAGCACCCGGTGCTCGGCGGAAGCAAACTCGTCATTGACTAATAGAAACGATATCGACGGGCGACAACAGAGGGTTTCAGACTGCACTGAGCTCGCTCTCGAAACTTAGACTGAGATCCCGTGACAGCGCCTGTTCGGCAAGGCGTTCGTCATTGATCGACGCGATAGAAGAGACAACTTCATCCGGCTGATAGGAAAACTGGGGCAGATCTTCCTTGCTTGTCGTGCCGGTCAAAACCAAAACGGTATAGTAACCAAGTTGGTGCCCACCCAGAATGTCAGTCGACATGGTGTCTCCAATCATGATCGTTTGACTCGCAGCCAACATCAATTCCTTTCTCGCGCTCCGCATCATCACCGGACTTGGTTTGCCGACACTGAAGGCCGTGCGCCCACTGGCACTTTCAAGCATGGATACCAGAGCGCCGCACCCCGGACGGGTTCCGCTGCTCGTCGGACAATTCGGGTCAAGGTTGGTGGCAATGAACTTTGCCCCATTGACCAACATGTTGAGCGCTTGCTCCATAACTTCCGCGTTGAATGTTCGGCACTCGCCTACAACAACGAAATCGGGATCACGATCTACAATAGAAAAGCCATGATCATGTAGAGCGGTCAGCAACCCTCCTTCACCGATTACAAAAGCCGTTCCTCCTGGACTCTGACGAGCAAGGTAGGATGCGGTGGCATCGGCACAGGTATAGACGTTTTCCTCGGAGATACGAATCCCCAGCCGCTCAAGTCGCGTAGCGATATCTCGGCGCGTTCGTTGACTATTGTTGGTGAGAAAAAGAAATGGAATCTCGTTTTCAACCAGGCGGTTGACAAAGGCTGCAGCTCCAGGAATGAGCCTCCCGCCCCTATAAACGACTCCATCCATATCGATCAGGTATCCGTGCTTTGCATTCATACGACAAGCCATGAGCTTAAACAGCGCCAAGATTGTGAATCGCGTGAAACAAATCCGGGATTCGTACAAACCAGCCCTTCACTACTGAATAAACAGCCAAAAACGAACGAAAATCCTAAAACCTGAAGAAGCAAGTGTCTCACCTCGTCCCGAAAGGCTTCCATTGTTCACGCTCCGATTTGTCTCCCGATGGACAGAGAGGACAATTTACACCACTCAAATCACGCCAAGAACCGCGGACTGAAATCGATCTCTACAGCTAGGGTAGCGTCAGCTCCTTATCGAAACTTCCTGCTGCTAACTTAGAAGCATTCCATTCCGGGAATGGCTTGTAAGGCTAAGAAAGTCCCCCAACATCATTACCTAGTCCCCTACCCGTTCTGGCACGACGACATCGAGCCGAATGAACTGCCTCTCCTCCTCCGAAACGGGCATCTCAGATCGAAATTGCAAGGTAGCTCTACCATTCCCTTCGTTCCTTTGGCCGACATAGCTCACCTGATTGATCCACTCTACGAGATCAGTCGAATGTCTCGGGATGATCAGAACATCGTCTCGCCCAAGTCCAACCTCAACCCTGACGATAAGGAATCTCTCTCCGCCTTGGCCCTCTTCAAGAGCTACTTCAATGCCTGGAACGTCCGCTGACGAACGAGGATCACTTCCAGCTAGATACTCAACAATAGAGGCCCAGCCATCCCCATCCAAGTCGTCCTCAAGGATGTCGATACCGTAGTCGCTCCTCCAATCGTCAAGAGTCAGCGTGTCAGTCACAGCAGGATTGCCCCCGACTAGAACACTACTACGCCAGCGCGATGGCAAAGATTGTTCACTCGAGACCAAAGACAGAGGCACCAGGGAATACCCGCCGCCATCAGCGCTTTCCGGCCAGGGCGATCGATCCGACCATTCGATGGATACGATTTCGGTTCCAATCGCATCGAACAAACTAAGACGTTCTCCAGAGTTGGAAAGGCGATTCCCATCGGGAGAATGAAAGGCTCCCACAACCGGCAAATCTCGACCATAGCGGCGCTGAAAAGCCCCAAGATTTCCGACCAAGAGAACCCGTCCTCCCGGCCTTACCAGCGTCGTGTCAAAATCATAGCGGATCCCATCGGTAAACCTAAGACCGCCAAGGTCCACTGAAAACTCATCGCTAAGATTGAAGATTTCGATGTATTCAAATGCCTCTGCATCGAACCAGCCGGCCGCCTGTTCCTCAGCAGAAGGGTCACCGGGATGATACATTATCTCGGTGACCGCAAGATTATCGGCGGATGCAGGCTGCACCCGCCCCGTCCCGACCACGTTGACAACATCCGACGCGATCACACTCCCGAATCTATCGATCGCATTGATAGAAATCGCGTTGGTTCCCGGCCTTATGGGGACGGATACCCTCCAAGTATCAAGACTGATCCATTCAATGGGCAAGCCTTCCCCTCCGGCCAAACGCAGTTCGTCAATATCTAACCAGCCCTTACCTTCGATATCCACTGCAGTGCTTGGGGTGCTAAAGTTATCATCGGTCGAGATTGAGAATGCCACTTCAGGAACGGCTCGTTGAATTTCTGCTAGAGCAAAGGAACGTCGGGAACGAACGTAGGGTAGAAATCGATTCAAATTCTCAGACGGTAAGAAACACGAATAGTGAGTCGCCCATTCACTTAAATACTCTCCGTTGAATGTCGTTTGAATGATTTCAAGAAGATGTCGATAGTATTGACGTTCATTTCGCGCGCTCGCCCGAATCAACCGTTTCTGATCGTCATTCGGGACCAAACTAGAAGACGATCCACGAATAAAAGTGAAATCCATGTCCCAAGGGAAATAGAGCATCTTTCCATCCACCGGACGCTGATAGAACATGGCGTTATGACTGGCGCCCGAAGAGTAATTATCGGCTACTCCAAAGAGAACTTGGACCGCAAACGCACGCAACCATTGATCCACATCCAACAAACGCTCTGTTTCAATCCGATACCGACTCCCAGATTCCCCCAGGGCGGATACCATGTTAATAATTGGCGAAAAATCATCTGCACTTCGCTTGTTTTTCAACTGCCAATGCCACCGATACAATTCCTTGTCTGAGCCCCCAAGAGTTCTCGGAGGAACTCCCCGAACCTCCCCAGACTGGGTTACCTTAAGGCCTTCGACACCCCCATTGGTTCCAGTCAGCACATAAATTAGCTCATACTCGTAGATAGGACCTGACTCACCATTCCCATACTGATTCACCAAAAATTCTCGATCAAATCGTGCCTTCGACAAAATCGCCGATCCCGTATACTGAGACCGCGGTGCAATGACACGTATCAAATCATCATAGGATCCCGGAATCCCGCCTGCATGGTTTATGGCGTGCTTGATCATGATCTCTCGCTGGCTGAATTGATCCCCAGCCCCAGATCGATCAACAGCAATCGTCTCATGCGCCCCGAGAAACAGATCGTCCGCAGGAAATCGAATATTGTATCCGACGCGCACATCACTGGCTCTTCCGTGCTCACTCCCCTTGAGGCGCACGCCCGCATCGTAGTAGGCCAGCCGCTCATCAACAATGACCGTGCACCCTAGTCGATCATTACTCATCACGTTGGTCGATTCGTGCAAAAGACCGATATCAGGCTCTTTCATGACGATTCGCAGATTCATTGGCTGACAATCACCATAGTCGAGATCCGCTTGCCCGTCCGCAACAGGAATCAAGGCCGAAGAATCAGGGCCCTCGGCAGGAAACCACGAAACCTTCCCCCTCCCATCCGTCGCCTCAATGAAGAATTGGATGTTGGTCCCACGACGCTGCCCTGGAAGCGTCCCGCGCCACTGGCCCCCGACCAAGTCCATCGGGACTTGAGAAAAGCTCCGTCCCCGAGCGGCATAGTTCAAAAACAATCCAGCGACGCCATCAGGGTCCGTGGCTTCCACCCGTACGACCATCGCTTCACCCTCGGCAGGAACGACAGGCGCGTGTGAGAGACCATCGAGGCTTGGGCCAAGGTTTTCCACCCAGGTCGTATTCTGTTCCCCCGGACTCCCCCCAGCGTTTCCAGTATTCAAGAGAGTCGTTTTTGGCAATCGATTAAAATAGAGACGCGTGTTGAGCTGATTGGATCCACTCAACCATTTTGCCCGAAACGTAATCTCATACTCCCGATTTTCAGCAAGCGACACATAGGCATTGCCAAATCGAAGTGTCGTCTCAGCGTGATTGCTCATGTGCTCCGTCGGCCCCGTCGCCGTCAGCTTGAGCACCGTATTCCCTGGCAGAGTCGGATCGGGAATGACGTCAGCTCGACTATGATTTCCTAGAAAACGCCAGCTGTCGGCGTTTCCGTTTTCGAAACTTCCATTTTGAATCAGCTCTCTTCTGACACCAGCTCGCACTTCAACAACCGAAATATCATCGATCAACAGCTCGCCCGCCTCTAGCAAACCAACGATAAACTCGTGGTACCGTGTGGGATCGTTCACGCCATTTTTGGCTAACCCTCCGTAGGCAATGGTTTGCCACGGCCCTTCGCCATGACTCGCCGCCCACGCCTCGGCAGAGCGACTGTCGCCACGAGGATCACGAAGTTCGAGACTTGAGCCATCGCCATCTGCATTGGCAGGCCACCGTCCGTCATCAAAGTAGCGCACCTCATCGATAGAATTGCCTAGGACATCAACCAAAGTAATCTGCTCACCCCGTTTCGAGAGAGAACCGCCCCACTCCCCAACGACTGGGATTTCGGAATACACATCCCTAAAGGCGCGCGCATCTCCAACAAGCAAGAAATATTGCCCAGGGCCCAATATCGTATCTGGAGGAAAAACAAACTGCACGCCATCATCAAATCTCCACCCACTAAGATCGACTGATTCGGCCCCCCAGTTTAACAGCTCGATCCACTGGCCAGCCGATGACTCTATGGGTGAACGTTCTCGAGGATGGTACATCAATTCGTTAATCACTATTGTGGGGCGATCAGCGACCTTGTTGTCCTGACCAAAGGTGGCTCGAGCCGGACGAATCCATCGATTGCTCCTTCCTCCGATACGTGCCTCGAGCTGGTCAGAAACGGTGACTGAATCAAGCAAGCGTTGACCTGATTCGGCGAGAAGAAAAAGCCGTTCTCCCGGCTCTGGAATATGCTCCAAATCCTCCTCTGTCAGCACCACCAATTCACCAGCTTGCAAGACTTCCCCTGGAGCAAACGTGAGGCGCCAAGACTCTGAAGAGCGAATCTCCAACGGTGTCAATGCAACCGGGGCATCACCTCGATTCAACAGCTCTAGTGAGAACTCCCGGCCTCCTCCTTCAGAGAGCTCATTGAAAATGATCTGCGCTCCATTCACGTCAGACTGAAGCAACTCCGAAGACCCGAGCGACAGTTCAAAAACAAAATCTTCGGCATCGTTCAGATTCGAAACCTGATGAACCTCCACAGCGATCACATTTCGCCCAGAAACCAATGCGCCAGAATCAAGCGATATCGGACGACTCCACTCGGCGAGATCAACCGGCAACAAAGCCCCTGTCTCAAAACTCACCGGTCCATTTCCGACATTCGCTCGATGGACCTCTTGGCCATTGAGGTAGACCACCGCGCCATCATCGACGCGGAGCTCCATAGAAAGTTGTGTTTGAGACGGTTTCCCGGAAAAGACAAACTCGGTTAAAAAGTAGATTGTCGACCCTACATCTTGAAACTCATGCCCTTCGAGCTCAGGCTGCGTACCATCCGTAGGAGCGGAAATCGGCGAGAAAGTCCCCTTGGCGAGTCCCAACACGGATTCTTCCGACAATGCAACCGACCAGAGTCCAACTTCATCTAGACGCCCTCGCCAGTTTTCCCTGGATTGGTCTCCTCCAAAGTAAAACGGTTGAGCATTCGCCAGTCCAGCGGACAAATTCTGCGTCCCTAGAAGCACACCATCGCGATAGTATCGCAGTGTTGACCCCGATTTCACTGCAGCATGGTGAACCCATTCATTACGTGGGATCGCAGGATAAGAAATATCTTCACCGGATCCGAGTCGATGAAACTCGAGTGCCGCATTGGTGAACTTCACGAATTCCCGCGGAGAAAAGTCAGCACCACTGGCCTGATACCGATTCCCTACAATGACATTCACATTTGCCGGACGTCTGGAGAAGGACCAAAACGCCCAGGTAAAATCGGATTCTAGCGATAAGGGCGGAATGAATGCTCCCGTTCGAACGAATCCGTCCTCACCATCAAACTCTAAGACAGTACCGCGAGTCTCATCATCAATCCAATTGACACCATTCACCAACAGCCCTTCGAGCCCCGTCACCTCATCGTAAGCGATCCGACCGGAACGTTCGTCCAGCTTCCAATAACCAAACAAGCCTGAAGACTGTTCCGTTGAGTGATCATAAGCGCGATGAAAGGGCCCTACAGCACTGTTCCAAGATGACCCGTCGAAGTCAGGTTCGTTCCAATCTGAAGGTGCTGACACTCCTGAATTTAGATAGCGCCACAAAGCATCTCGACCGACCAATTCGCTAACAACCGGCGGAGCATCATCTCGAGGAAAATTTCGACGCCCTGGGGTTCCCCCAATCTGGCTTGAGGACACCCAATTCTCTAAGTCCCCTTCCGCCGAATCCTCGTTTCTCTTAGCGAGCGTCGCTCCAGACCCTCTGGCCCCGACCGGCCAATCTCCATCCGAGGCATAGTTCAATTCATCCATGACCCGACCATTTCGATTCTTTAAAAGTATGGTTTCCCCCTCATTCGCCAGACGATTCAACAAAGGCTTCGGATAAACTCGACTACCCAAAAGCAAGGAATCCGTCGGCTTAGTCGAAACGACGAGATAATCGCCTCCCTTGATTCGCGTCCCCTCATCAAAGGTCAAGCGAACGCCCCCATCCAAATACCACCCAGAAAGATCCACTGTCACCCCCATCATATTTCGCAGCTCAATCCATTCGGACTGAGCCGTTTCATCGACCGGTTGGTATTGAAGCTCATTGAAGACAACGACCGAATCAGCAGCGTCGCCTTGAACCAGTCGTAGGCACGCGAATAGAAAGCACGCGCATAGTAACGATCTAGCCGAGCACAGTTTTTCGACAGGCACTTTAGAGGGCAGCAATCTCATATTCGGAATCATGAACACACCTCAGGTTAAAAGACCAACATCTCATAGCTGATCTTCTTGCCGAAGACAAAACAAAGCACCCTTCTCCCAGGACAGATCCGTCTTCAAAGAATAATTGAAACATTATATAGCTTGATGTAACTGACTGTTTTTGATTGCAATTAACCCCAGAACCTACCACAAATCTCAAATAGACAGTATACCTAATAGCGACACAAAATGAATCAGAACTCTCGTGCCTCTAACCAACTTCGTCTAGCAGTCTATTTGCTCCTTTTCATTTTGGGTCTACAGGCCTCAATAGCAATAGGGGATTCCGATATCGAGATTGCTAGCTTTGAACTGAACCCGCGAGCGTGGGTAGAAACTTTCGCTCCAGGCCAAGTCTTATTCACTCTTCGAAACAATGGCCCCGATGATTGGGTTCAAATCGAAGGCGAAGAGCCAAGATTGCTCCACATTCATGTTTGGATTTCCGATGATGAATCCATGAGTGCCGATGACTTGCTGGTCAAGACTTTTACAGCTCCTCTTGAGATGGCGGCAAATAGCGATCGTAGCTTTGATCTCCCAGGAATTAACCGCGCGGATCTCATCGTGCCGAGTCGGCCAAATCCATTCTTTTGGTACATGACAATCGACACGGAAGGATTCAGCGATCCAAACCAAAGCAACAACGCCTTATTTGCCCCTGAAGCAACGTTGGTAAAAACACCTGAGTTCGAAACTTTTGCGGCATTTTCTGGACCTGAGATCATCACAAAAGGTATCGAAATCATCCCCCAAGACTGTTTCGTTTTCAACGCCTTCTATGGAAACAATTGGCGTATACAGTGTAACGACGGAGATACCGGGTTTACGGCCACGTTCCATCTAGAGGAAGCAGAGCAAATCGATGTTCAAATCACCCATCTTTCCTCAGCGGCCGCGAGTTGCCCTGGCGGGGGCTATTCCCCTGTTAGCATTCGCTTAAACGGCGAAGAATTCGCAACAGATTACGACCCGGCCGAAAATCACGGAGGCTCACACTGGTATGTAACGGACACCTGGACTTTGCCTGGTATCAAGGGAGAAAACAAACTGGATTGGTACGGGGGAGAAACCTGCACCCACTACTGGATTCAACAACTGGTGGTGACTCCTACACCATTGAAAGCATCCGCCAAGTTCATTGCTGAAGGAAATAGTGGGTTGTTAACGATTCTCGGCCCAATTGGGGCAAGCGTTAGAATAGAGACATCGACGGACCTTAGCACTTGGGAAGAATTTAGAATGTTTGAAAACTTTGCGGGATCGCAATCACTACCAATCACAGATCTCCAAGACCGAGATCAGCAGTTCTACCGTGCCGTCGTCGAGCAAGCTAATGATGGGAATTAATCGCGCATTTTCACGAGAGTCAATTCAGGGTGGGAGGCTTCGAAACTTGCCGAAGCGAAGGATGTAAAACTGCCATCCTCTTGCACCTGAAACATTATCCCAGCATCAGTTTCGGCAATCATAGAACCATCAATCTGCGGCTTAAGCTCGTCATCATGAAGAAAATCGCAAGCGGTAGAAGATAAAGCATAGTACCAAACGGCTGGAGGTGGTTCGGCAGCCCTCCCCGTCTTGTCGGTAAGGGCGGCTTCGTTCCTTTGATATTGCTCCATCAATGTTTCAATATCGACGGCAAACAAAGAACTCCCATATTGACGTTGATCGTCAATACGAACCCCTTTTGCCTCAAGCACAGCTCGGGATAGATTCAGGTGGCCTGCAAAAACGACACGCCCCGATTCGAAAGCGTGCAAATTGTAGAGCCTACCAGGGTGAGCGAATTCAAAAAGAATCACTCCACCAGGCGAGAATCCGCGGACAACACACGGAAACAGCGTATCGCTGTTATAGCCAGCGATCACAATCGGTTCCCTGCCCCTACGATTGACTTGCTCTATCCACTGGACCCCAAAGGGAGTGGCAATATGGGACAATCCATGATATCGAGAATCTGAAACCCGAGAGCGCCAGAGTTCGCGGCCAAACCCATTGAAGGCAATGACCGTCCCGGGCAAGAATTCGTCTGACTGGTCTAATTGACCATGGGACAGCCCAATAATAACCTCATCTCTGCCTCGTCCATCCACGTTGACTGGAATCATCGCTCCAATCGAATGCCTAAAACTAACACGAAAGGCCTGGCTCCCCGATGGTTTGAGACCAACAAGCGACCGTGGCTCTCTTCCTTTGTCGGCTACAATCTTAAAAGCAATTTTCTGATTGAAATGCCCCCAAATAAAAACGCCAGCAGCAAGAGTAAGAAGGGCTACCAAGGCTAGTGGTAGGCGAACACGGTCCCACGAGAGTTGACGGGCATACTCTTTTATGAGGGCTTGGCCAAAGACGTTTTCGAGAGCCTCATCCCAGGATTCCAGAAACACAATTTTCAGGCGACGAACCCCTTTCTTCGTGACTCGATGCAGCGTGACCGTATTACCTGACCAACTGACTTGTTCCGAATCGATCTTGAGTCGAGTCATTTGAGGATTCGATAGAATCTCCCTGATCGTGCCCTGATTCGAGCTCGACAGAATTAGCCGGTCTATAGATTCCGTACCACCTGTACTGTAGCCATCAAGGAGAATGTTGAGTTTGGCATCAAGCATTCCGACCGATTGCAAACGACCAGCCTTGGAAGGCCATGTGCTAGCACTCCACAGCGCCAATCGATCCTTGAAGGCGGTCGTTCTTAAACGCTGATCAGCCCCCTGTGCGAAAAGCCCCAGAAGGACCATAAGGATATGAGACTTACTCCGTTCATCGGTCCCTCGTCTCTTAAGATAGGAATCGATTTCTCCACCAGGATTCACATAACTAATTGAAGTTCGATGTGCCAGCGGCGCTTGGGGTAGCAAGCAGGAAAGGTAAGGCCCATTTTGAATCCGGTTGTCGTTGTCTAATCCTTCAATCGGAAGTCGGACCCCTTTTTCCCAGTTTGACTCGGAAGCTGGGGCGATGAGAATCGGTTGTAAGACGGCCTCGCCATCATCTCGAGAATAGACCGCTACAATTCTTGTCTCGGAGGCTTGGGGACTTCCCTTACTCATTCATGAGCCCCCGGAAAGCGAGGCGTTAGGTTATCGTTCAGCCAAGGCATGGAACGCGCCCAATTCCAATCAGATTCCTCTAGGCGCCGTTTTTGTTTCTTAAGAATTCGTAGATAAAAAGACGTCCGAGCAATTAATGCTGGCGTTTGCCCCATTTGATCAAGGCAGTCAAAAAGAGGTTGGGGTAATCCCTTATCGATCAGACTCACGAACGGATCGCGACGTGTTAGCCCCTCAGGTCGTGCCGACTGAATCAACACAGGACTGACAAGCAGGCCAGGGAACCGTATGGGCTGGTCTACCAAGCACCCCTGCCCGGCAAGGATTTGAAAACAATGAATGCTCTTATCCCCTCCAAATTCTGGAGGGAACAGGAACGCGCTGTCAGCGAAAGAGATTTTCTTGAGTTCAAAAGGAGTCCGTTCATCGCCAACAACGATTTGCGGGACGTTAATCCCATCTGATTTGGGCTCCCCTCCTATGAGCCCTAAGACTACCGTTCTTTGAATAAAGACAAGCCAAACACCCTGCGGATGTGCAGGACACGAACCTAGCCTAAGGTAGTCAACATAAGGGAGTTTGTCATATTGGGTAAAGTCCGGCTCCCAGGGATGCCCTGATGAGGCAGCAAAGAGCAACTGACTCTCAAACGCTATTGAGTTCGGGATGAGCAAGGAATGCTCTACGACGGTTTCCATGTCTGATGAAGCCTTACGAGTCGTCGAAACAGTCTTCACAATCTCTTGGCACGGAAGGCAAGTTGGAACGTGTGTCTCGAGCCATTTCTGGAACACCAAAGTAGGCTCAGTTGAGTGAGCCTCAATACGAAATCTAGGCCAGCAGCTTTCAAAGGTTGAAGAAATCTCGATACCTTTAGAGAGCGCACTCTTCGAATCCTCAGCGACTCTACGGAGAATTTCATCAACACTATACGACTTACTGTTCATTACCAGACTTTCAAGTCCAATTGCAATCTACCGATCATAGGCAGGTCGACTCCACCTTAAAGCCCTTGCCGTCGAGGCAGTTCGTCAGGCGCTTCAGTATTGCTTGTTTGCGCTTAAAGGCACTCGTGGTCCCCTGTCCCCCGAGCAATGAGGTAAGATCCTTTAGCTTCGCATCAGCAAAATAGTAGGCAACTGTGATCTTCTGATCCAACGTACTAAGAGCAGCAATGCACTCATAGAGGGCCAGAGCAATCTCCGTGTCCTCTCCGCTATGTGAGGTATGAATACTTTCATCCCCACTGATACCAGACGCAACTGCAGAAGGCACCTCTTCCAGGGCATCATACGAGCTATCACGACAACGATCCTTAAACATTCGCTTCCAGGTTGCTGTATCTGCCAGACGATTAATCTGATGACACACTAAAGTAAACACGTTCTCAGGTAGCCCCTCCTCTTCGTTTTGTCTTAGAACGGTCAAATAGGCCTCTCCTAAAAGGTCGAGATAGTAGTCAGATGCGGCCCTACTACAGGAACGCCGACTTATCTGGAGTCGAGCCGCGCCTATCCAGTAACGCCGATTGCCCGCATCATCAAGAACCCGGCCTAACTCTTCCTCATCGAATTTCCGAAGCATCGATCGTCGCAATTCTGGATATAGTTCCTTGCTACTGTGGAAGCAATATAAGACCTCGAATCTGTCGCACGTGTCAACGATGAAACTCATTGCAGGTATTGCAATGTCGGCATCTAGGTGACCCGACAGCAACTGCCTACCAAAAAATATATTCAGAAAAAGTGAAAAACGCCCCTCTCTAATCCCCTATCTAAGTGAGCAGACGATTGATTGTAAACCAAACCGTCTCTCTAAACAGAAACAGAACAACAAAGAAAACGATGACAGAAAGAAACACATATATGAGGCCTACAAGGCGTCGCGGACTTACCATAGGATTGGCCCTTGCCCTAGGGGCAATCTTCTCATTAGAGGCTGGGGAAATCGCTCATTATGACTTCGCAAGCGACACACTGGACAGCAGCGGAAACGGACTTCATGCATCGGGATTCGGCGTCAGCTTCACAGCTGATCGATTCGGTACACCGGGCGAAGCTGTTGAATTAGACGGGATCGATGACTACATTTCGATTCCGAATTACGACTGGGAGGAGATCAGCTATGAATTCTGGCTCAATGCAGGAAACAATCTCGCTACTATTCTACTCGAGAAAGCGATCGATGATCGAGGGGTCGGGGGAGAGGTCGAGGTAACAGCAGCCATTGGATCCAATGGATTCCCGGGTGCCATTGATGCCCGAACAGGCTACCCATTCAATTCCTACAATCGAATCTACGTCACAGACGAAGTCATCCAGGAAAACACGTACCATCATGTCGTGTTTGCTATCTCGCGAACTGGTACCATGGGATTCTACGTCGATGGCGCGTTAGTCGGAAGCGAAGTCCCCGTAGCGGCTACCAATCGTTTCAATGCGGAAACGCTCATCGGCAGTCTCATCATTCCGAATGCGCCGTTTCTCCAAGCCATGATCGATGAATTCGTGATTCACGATGTCAAGTTGAGTCCCGAAGAAATCTTGACTCGATTCTTAGTGGGAAGTGTCCCCCCAGATAGTGATGGAGATGGAGTAAGGGACGACGAGGACGTATGCCCAGACTCGGATACGAGCCGTACGGTAGTGATTGATGGGTGTGACTCGGGAGTGCCGAACCTTCTGAACGTCGATGATCAAGGATGTTCGATTTCAGATCTCTTGGCGAACTGCGCTGACGCCAGAAACCATGGCCAATACGTCCGATGCGTCGCGGGGGTTCTAAGAGAACTCGTTAATGAAGGACTGATCTGTAGTAGCCAGCGTCGATTGATTCAGCGCTGCGCTGCAAGAGCCGACTTGCCTTGACTTATCACAAGGAGAGACCCAGTTCAGGGTCTCTCCTTTTCACTTAGATGCTGGCGCTCACATCTCGTCCGCGCAATATTGATTTGCTGAGAGAAATCTCAGTATTTCGTCCTCAATAGTGAGGAAATAAACAGGCAATGCGATGAGGAAGCTAGCGGCTGCGACCGTCTGCGATGACGGTCGCTAGTTGTTTTTTCAATCGCTTGGCAATCGCTGGATGCTCGGCCAAGACATTGGTTTTTTCTGCTGGATCTGAAGCGAGATCGAAGAGTTGGTATTGCGGCACAGCAGTATTGGCAAGCTGCCGTTCAACAACAACATTGCGAGCTCGCTTGGAATCATGGCGCTGAAGCTTCCAATCGCCCACTCTAAGACCGTAGTTTCCGCCACGCCCATTGTCTTGCTGCACGAGATGATCACGCCCCTTGGCGCCCGCTTTACCCAACAAGGCATCGATCACATCAATGCTATCAAGGCAGGCGTCTCGCGGTAGTGCCACACCGGTCAACGCTGAAAGACTGGCCGCGAAATCGATGGTACAGACGAGCGCGTCGGAAACGCCTGGCTGAACCCGACCTTTCCAGCGAGTGATGAACGGAGTCCGAGTTCCCCCCTCAAGCACGCTGTACTTTCCACCACTGAAAATTCCTCCGGAACGATGCTTTCCTATCTTCTCAATGGCGTCATCTTTGTAACCATCATCCAGCACGGGCCCATTGTCAGAACAGAAAACAACGAGCGTCTTCTCAGCGAGATTCAATCGATCCAAGGTCTTCATGAGTTCCCCAACGCACCAATCAAGCTGAATAATCGAATCCGCCCGGAATCCAAGTTTAGTCTTCCCTTGAAAACGCTCGTGAGGAATCCGAGGCACATGCAAATCATGTGACGAGAAGAAAAGGAAAAAGGGATCATCTTGATGCGCCTCAATCCATTTCGCTGATCGGTTCACCCATTCATCAGCAAGATCTTCATCACGAAAACGAGCAGCATGCCCGCCAGTATAGAACCCGATCCGACTGATACCATTGTGAATTGTCGAGTTATGCCCATGCGACCAATCCATTTTGAGCGTCGAACGATGACTGATGCCCGTAGGATGATCATCACTGGGTTTCTTTCGTCCAACCCAAAGCGGGTCGGAAGGATCGAGATTCAGGACTCGATGATTCTCAACGTAAACCTGAGGCACTCGATCATTTGTCGTCGGGAGCAGAAAATTGTAATCAAAACCAATTTCCTGAGGTCCAGGTTTCAAGGCACCATTCCAATCCGGTCCCGACGGACCGCCTAAGCCCAAATGCCACTTTCCGATAACGGCCGTTTCGTAGCCCGCTTTTTTCAGGAGTGAAGGGAGAGTGACGACGCCCGGTTGAATGATGGCAGGACTGTTCGGAGGGGCGATCCCTGTCCCTGGGCTTCGAAACGCGTAGGTCCCAGTGAGAAAGGAATACCGCGTCGGCGTGCAGGTGGAGGCCGAGCAATACCCGCTGGTAAAGCGAATGCCTTCCGCAGCGAGACGATCAATATTTGGCGTCTCAAACTCGGTTGCGCCATAGCAGGACAAGTCCCCATAGCCCATGTCATCAGCCATGATGACAATCACATTCGGTTTCTCCACCGCATTAAGAAGGTGGGCACAGATCAATAAACTGCTTAGTAAGAATAGATTACGGATTGATTGCATGATTTAAAAAAAGCTAGCAGAAATACCAAGGGACGACCGCTGAGAAACGATAAAGGTAGTAATCACGGGGAACACCGCCATCCCTAGCCATTCAACGTTCCCGGCTTGTCCCCAAATAAAGGTTTGAGAGAGCGCACCTTGGTAATGAGCAATTGCCCCCCTTGATTCTGGCCATCGCCAACGAGCGTGATGGGTGCCCCACAATGATAAGCCAGATTAAAGTGATGAAAATCTCTGAACGAGACCTCAAGGCGGACTGACGCTTGCCCTTGAACATCCACGTAAAAGACCTTCGCCTCGTTGAGATCATCCGACAGACGCAAGCGCCCTTGAACCGTAATCTGCCCTTTTGCCTGTTTAATCCAGCTCACAAAGGGCTGTTCTTGATACGCTTCAAAGGGTGATCCGTCCAAACCAGGAAGCGGCGACGCTACGCCGGCAAAGGAATCGGTCGAGACGCCAAAGTTCTTCAAAAGAGCGAGATGAAGACGTCCCAGTTCTTGGTTCTTCGAATACCTGAGGTAGCGACCGGTCTTTAACATCCCCCCACCCTGTCCTGCTAGGATCATGGGAATTCGGGTCACGGTGTGATTGTCACTGTGGCCCATCCCTGATCCAAAGAGAACCACACTATGATCCAACAGTGTCCCATGGTGATCCCTGAAAGATTTCATCTTGTTTAAGAGATAGTCAAACTTCTCCATGTGCCAGAGACTGATCTTTAACAGGCCGTCAATGTTCTCACGGCTAAAGTTTCGAAAGAAGTGAGAGAGATAGTGATGCTGTTCTTTGACACCAAGGAAATCAAAAATCATCCGGCTATTGCTGTTCCCTAGCATGTAGGAAACGCAGCGCGTTGAATCCGTCCACAACCCAAGTGCAATTAGATCTAACATCGATTCGACCTGCTCATTCAAATTCAAGGCCCGAGGCGGCCGTTGCGAGTCAGAAACATCGACTGCAGGCATTGGCGACGCACGCAAATTATCGAGCCGTTTTTCCGTCTCCCTTACGACCGTCAGATATTCATCCAAGGTCTGCTGATCTTCTCGCCCAGCCTTGCGGGAAAGCGAACGCGCATCATCACGAACCCGATCAAGCAAACTCGTCATCTTTTCACGTTTCTGTGGGTGACTCATGGGATTCCGAAACAAGCGATCGAACACGAGTTGCGGATCGCTTTCACGGGGAATGGGCTGTCCATGCTGATCATACGAAATGTAGCTACAACCGATTTGGTTCGTGAACAAGCCTTCCGTCGTTAGTTCTAACGAACGATGAGGCGTTTCCCGCCCAATTCGATCGGCAATCAATTGGTCGATGGATGCCGATTGATCATTTTCATGGTGCCCTGAAAGAAAGCGTCGCGTCGAACTCGCATGAGAGGAGAATCCGAAATCCCCCATATTGTCGAGAATCAGTAAATCCTTCTTGTGTTTCGAGAAGGGCTTCATCAGTGGGGACATGCGGAAATCGTTCTCCATCCCTCCGTTGATATTCCATGACGGAGGATGAACCCCGTTAGGTTTGAAAAGAGTCATGAATCGAAGAGGCGGTTTCGATGACGCGCTCGGCTTGGCCGATACCTCCATCAAATTTAGGAATGGCAAGGGCAAAATCGCCCCAGCCGCACCGCGTAGGAACTGTCTCTTATACACATCTGACGCTGCCGACGAGCGATCTAGTGTAGAT